>Ga0073905_10000559_pt1 | contig 17651 bp, 20 predicted proteins | sample KloWWTupernatant_FD_65482 | JGI IMG/M metagenome (GOLD analysis project Ga0073905, IMG submission 65482) | Active sludge microbial communities from Klosterneuburg, Austria, studying microevolution and ecology of nitrifiers - Klosterneuburg... | ecosystem: Engineered > WWTP > Aerobic digester >... | reverse complement strand
GCATGGAAGACCGTGCGGGTGCGGCGTGGCGATGCGATCGAGCCGGTCGACGGCACCACGATGCTGGTGCAGCCCTACCTGCCGACCATCGAGCGCGAGGGTGAGACCTCGCTGCTGTATTTCGGCGGTCGCCTGAGCCACGTGGTCAACAAGCGCCCGGTCGCGGGCGAGTTCCGCGTGCAGGAGGAATTCGGCGGGGTGTATCGCCAGCTCGACGACCCACCCGCCGGTGCAGTGGCGCTGGCCGAACAGGTGCTGGCCGCGATCGACGCACCGTTGCTGTACGCGCGCATCGACGTGATCCCCGATGCCGACGGCCGCTGGTTGCTGATGGAAGCCGAATTGATCGAACCCGATTTCTACCTGGGCAGCGACCCGGCGCAAGGTGCCGGCTTCGTGCGCGCATTGCGCGATGCCCTCGACGACGGAGTGACCGCATGAAAACCCTGCGTATCGATTTCGTGTCCGACGTGGTCTGCCCGTGGTGCGCGATCGGCCTGGCCTCGCTGGAGCAGGCGCTGCAGCGTACCGATGGAGAGGTCGCCGCCAACATCCATTTCCAGCCGTTCGAGCTCAACCCGCAGCTGCCGGCGGAAGGCGAGGGCATCGGCGAGCACCTGCAACGCAAGTACGGCATGTCCGAGGCGCAACTCGCCGAGAACCAGGCGCGCATCCGCGCGCGCGGCGCGGAGCTCGGCGTGGTGTTCGACTTCAACGGACGCAGCCGGATCTTCAATACGTTCGACGCGCATCGACTGCTGCACTGGGCGGGCATCGAGGGCGGCCAGCGCGACCTCAAGCATGCGCTGCTGCGCGGCTACTTCAGCGAAGGCCGCAACGTCTCCGACCATGCCACGCTGGTCGCCATCGCGGAAAGCGCCGGGCTGGATGCATCGCGCGCGCAGGCGATCCTCGGTTCCGATGAGTATGCCGATGACGTGCGCGAGGCCGAGCAGTTCTTCCTGCGCAACGGCATCAGCGGCGTGCCGGCGGTGATCATCGAACAGAAGCACCTGATCTCCGGCGGGCAGCCGGTCGAGGTGTTCGAGCGTGCGTTGCGGGAGATCGCGACGGGCCTCTGACACCGCTCGAAGTTCCATGTTTCGGAACCGGGCGAGCTGCTGTGCGGTATGCGTTTTTCCCGATGTTCCATGCCGTTTTCGCAGGATCTCGTTCAGTGTGCAGTGCAGCAAGACACAGGAGGACATACCCGGTATCTAGGACATGCCACTGCGTCATGTCCCTGCGACAAAACGGCGCATTGCGAGGTGGCACGGAGGGCGAAAGCGCTTCGTCATTCGATCACGCCCTTTGGGGAGGGTAAGCATGTTGGCGTTCCTGATCGCTGCGACACTGCAGGTTTCCGCGGGCTCGGGTACCGAGTTTCCCGTCACCTTCACCCAGGACGATGCGCAGTGGCCGGTCATCGTGACCGCCAATGGCGTGGTCTCCACTGGCAAGAATGCGCTGGAGTTGCGCCTGCGCGGCTTCGAGATCGCCGACCAGCCGGCGAACCCGAGCACGATCCCCTACATCAGTTACCGCGTCTGCCTGGCACACAAGGCCGCCGAGACGCCATGGGAAACCGCGGGCTGCTCGGAGATGGTGAAGATCCGCGGGATGCCGGAGCCCGGCAGGGCGTTGTCGCTACCCAACCAGAAGCTCACCATCCCGGCCGCCGGCACGTCCTCACTCGAGGGCTACTGGCTGGTGATCGAGATGGTGTCGCGCCCGATCCAGGGGCAGACGTACAGCGTGACGTCGCATTCGCAGCGATCGCTGTTCGGTGCGATCGGCAGCATGTAGTCACACGTCGTGCCGGCAGCGCGGGCGCGGTCAGCGCGGGACCACCAACGGGATCCTGTGCCCTTGGTCTGTCAGCAGACAGGCATTGGTGATCGCGCCATCCACGAAATCGGCATGGATCCCGGCAGTGCCCTTGCTGCCGGTCACGTGGACGTTGAAGTTCAGGTCCACCCGGCCATCGGTCACGTCCAGGCCATAGCCGAAGAACGGCAGGCGGATCGAGGACACCTTGCCCACTTTCGCGGCGACCACGGGGTGCCGCTGGATCAGCGTTTCCAGCCGCGTGAACGAACTGGTCTGCTGCACGAACCACCATGCGACGATGGCGAATGCGCCCAGCAGGGCGATCGCATACACCCATCTACGAATCCAGGTCGGCATCGGTGGTTTGCCCTCGGGTGAATGCCGCTTGCGAGGGTAACGGAAACGCTGCCATCGGCACGGGAATCGTCGAGAAGCATCGACGATGTGCGCCTGAACTCGCGGCGGAATCAGCAGCGCGCTGACGCGGCTTCGTCGCGTCCCAGCAGCACCGCGGCGATGCCCATCGCCACCAGCATGCCGGCGAACTGCGCCAGCACGAAGCCGGCCACGTCATCCGGGCGGATGCCGGCGAAGGTTTGCGTCAGCGCACGCGCCACGGCCACCGCGGGATTGGCGAACGAGGTGCTGGCGGTGAACCAGTAGGCAGCGAAGATGTAGCCGGCGACCAGCGCCGGGATCGCGTTCGGGCGATGTCGTGATCCCAGCAATATCGTGAGCAGCAGGCCGCAGGTGGCGACGCCTTCGCTCAGCCATTGCGCGCCGCCGCTGCGCATGCGCGTACCGGGTTGCCACAACGCCTGCTCGAACATCGCATGCGCGAGCAGCACGCCGGCGATCGCGGCCAGCACTTGCACCACGATGTAGGCCGCCGCATGCGTGCTGGTCATCTCGCCGCGCAGGCGCATCGCCAGGGTGACCGCCGGGTTGAAGTGCGCACCGGAGATCGGCCCCAGGGTCACGATCAACACGTACAGCATGCCCGCCGTCGCTCCGGCATTCGCCAGCAAGGCGATGCCGTCGTTGCCGCCGGACAGGGCCACGCCCATGATCCCGGAGCCGACCACGGTGGCGAGCAGCAACAGCGTGCCGAGTGCCTCGGCGAGCAGGCGGCGATGCAGCGGCATCACTGGGCGGCCAATGCGCGCACTTCGTTCTGCAGCGACAGCGTGTCGAGCTTGTCCATCGGCAGCGACAGGAACAGGCGCAGGCGCTGGGTGATGGCCTGCGCAGTTTTGGCGAAGGCGAGGCGCTTGGCCTCGTCATCGCCGTCGACATGCGAAGGATCCGGGAAGCCCCAATGCGCGGTCATCGGCGTGCCGGGCCAGTACGGGCAGGCTTCGCCCGCGGCGCTGTCGCAGACGGTGATCACGAAATCCATTTTCGGTGCATCTTCCGCGGCGAATACGTCCCAGCTTTTGCTGGACATGCCATTGGTCTCGCAACCGAGTGATTGCAGCGTTTCGATGGCCAGCGGGTTCACCCGCCCCATCGGTTGGCTGCCCGCGCTGTAGCCCTTGAAGCGGCCATGCGAGAGGTGGTTGACCAGCCCTTCGGCGAGGATACTGCGCGCGCTGTTGCCGGTGCAGAGGAACAGGATGTTGTAGGGCGGCGTGTTCATGGCGTTGGCGTCTTTCTGGCTGGGTTGCAGGCAGTTGCCGGCCCGCAGTCCACGGCGCCGGTGCAACAGTTTTCGGTGAGGTAGGCCAGCAGGGTGTTCATCTGCGGATAGTTGGCGCGCACGCGGATGACGCGACCTTCGCGTTCGTCGTCGACCAGCCCGGCGGCACGCAGCACGTTGAGGTGCGCGCTCAGGGTAGCGGGCGGCAGGTCGAGGCACTCGCGCAGTTCACCGACCGACAGGCCATCGGGCCCGGCCTGCACCAGTTGGCGGAACGCGGCCAGCCTGGACTCGTGGCCAAGCGCGCGGAGGGCGGAAAGGGCGGCGTCGGTGTTCATGATTCCATATTTCCAGAAATATGGAAGTGATGCAACCCGGCTCAGGCCTAGATCGATCGCCTGCTAGTTCGCGCGCGCACCGGTGAAGCGCAGGCCCACGCCGGGTTCGGTGGCGATCCAGCGCGGCGCCGCCGCGTCGTCGCCGAGTTTCTGGCGTAGCTTGCCGACCAGCACACGCAGGTAATGGGTGTCGTGTTCGTGGTGCTTGCCCCACAACTCCCGCAGCATCTGTGGCTGGGTCACCACTCGCCCCGCGTGCTGCACGAGCATGGCAAGCAGTGCGTATTCCTTGCGCTCCAGTGCGACCGGCTCGCCGCGCAGGTGCACTTCGCGCATCGCAAGGTCGATGTGCAGCACGCCATCGTCGAAGACCGGCGCTGCATCGCCGGCGGCGGCGCGTGGACGCAGCAGTGCGCGCACGCGCGCCATCAGTTCCTGCACGCCGAACGGCTTGGTGACGTAGTCGTTCGCACCGGCATCGAGCGCGCGCACTTTCTCGTGTTCGTCGGCGCGCACGGTGAGCAGGATGACCGGCACCTGCGACCATTCGCGAAGTCGCGCCAATACTTCGTGGCCGTCGATCCCCGGCAGGCCGAGGTCGAGGATCACCAGGTCGGCGCCATGCGTCGCCATCGCCTGCAGGCCGGCTTCGCCGTGTTCCGCGGTCTCGACCCGGTAACCCTGCGCGCGCAGGCTGATGTCGAGGAACTTGCGGATCTGCGGCTCGTCGTCGACCACCAGCGGCCGTGTGATCGCGTCAAGCTTGCGTAAAACCTCACGCGCTCCATGTCTCCGCGAATATCGCGCGGACGACATCGAGGTGCCCCCGGTTACAGCATGTTGACCCGGAACTTGCGGCCCTTGATCTTGCCGGCGCGCAACTGCGCCAGCGCGTGCTTCGCCTGCGCGCGGGCGATGGCGACGTAGCTGCGGGTGGCGAATACGTCGATCTTGCCGATCGCGTCCTTCGGCAATCCTGCATCACCGGTCAGCGCGCCGACGATGTCGCCGGGGCGCAGCTTGTCGGTGCGGCCGGCGTCGATGCGCAGGGTGATCATCGCGGCCTGCGGCACCTCGCGTGGCTGGCCATCGAGCGGGGCGATGCGCTCGTAGCGAATCGGATTTCCCTGGCGTTCCTCGATCAGCACGGCGCGCCCGCGTTCCTGCGACGCGACCAGGCTCAGCGCCAAGCCATCGCGGCCGGCGCGGCCGGTTCGGCCGACGCGATGCAGATAGGTGTCGGCATCGGTGGGCAGTTCGTAGTTCACCACCGCGCCGATGTCGTCGATGTCGAGTCCGCGCGCGGCGACGTCGCTGGCGACCAGCACGCTGCAACTGCGGTTGGCGAAGCGCACCAGCACTTCGTCGCGATCACGCTGTTCCATGTCGCCGTGCAGGGCGAGCGCGGCGAAGCCGTAATGCGCCAGCGAGCCGACCACTTCCTCGGTATCGCGGCGCATGTTGCAGAACACCACCGTGGATTCGGGCTTGAATTGCAGCAGCAACGCGGCCAGCTGCGGCGCGCGGCGGGCGGCATCGGCCTCGAAGAAATGCGCGCGGATCAAAGCCGGTTGCGCGCCGCCGTCCACGCTGACTTCCAGCGGCTCGCGCAGCATCGCCTTCGCCAGCGTGCGGATGCTGTCCGGGAACGTCGCCGAGAACAGCAGCGTCTGCCGATCCTTGGGCGTGCGCTTGACCAGCGCGCGGATCGGTTCGTCGAAGCCCATGTCGAGCATGCGGTCGGCTTCGTCCAGCACCAGCGTGCGCACCTTGCGGATGTCGAGCGCTTCCTTCTGCACCAGTTCCAGCACCCGTCCCGGCGTGCCGACCACCACATGCGGCGCATGCGCGAGTGACGCCAGCTGCGGACTCAGTGGAATGCCGCCGCACAGCACCGACAGCTTGAGGTTGGCGATGCCGGTGGCGAGCTTGCGCAACTGCTTGCCGACCTGGTCGGCGAGTTCGCGGGTGGGGCAGAGCACCAGCGCCTGCGTGCGCACCGCGGTGGCATCGATGCCCTGCAGCAGGCCCAGCCCGAACGCCGCGGTCTTGCCGCTGCCGGTCGGTGCCTGCGCGATCAAGTCGCGGCCCTCGAGCACGGCGGGCAGCGCCTGCGCCTGGATCGGAGTCAGGGTGGTGTAGTCGAGGGCATCCAGTCCGGCTTGCAGGGACGGGGCGAGCGCCAGGTCGGCGAAGGTGCTGGGCGTGGTCATCGCCCATGATCGCAGGTGTTGGTCATTGGCCGAAGCGAGATGACGATGACGCACGCATGACGCCGCGCATGCTGGGATGTGGGTTGGCGTGGGTGGAGAGAGGACATGGACGAAATACTGGGTGCGCTGGCAGCCGAGTTGGCGCTGCCGGACTTGGGCACGCTCACGGTAATCCTGGTGCGCGTGCTGGTGGCGGCCGTGCTTGGCGGGATCATTGGCTGGGAGCGCGAACAGAAGGGGCGCGCCGCGGGCCTGAAGACACACATCCTGGTGGCGGTGGGGTCGGCGTTGTTCGTGCTTGCGCCGACGCTGGCCGGCGTCGGCGCAGATGACAACACGCGGGTGATGCAGGGCATCGTGTCCGGCATCGGCTTCCTCGGTGCGGGCGCGATTCTGCGCAGCCGCGACAACTCCCGTGTCGAAGGCCTCACCACGGCGGCCAGCATCTGGATGACCGCCGCGATCGGCATGGCCGCCGGCATTGGCCAGGAAATGGTGGCGCTGGTCACCGCGGTGGTCGCCAGATTGGTGGTCGGCGCGCTGCCCAAGGTGATGGGGACCATGCCTTCGCATCGCGGACGCACCGACCGTGACCACCCGCCTGCGTAACAGGAAGCAGGTATTCAGGTTGCTTTGTTAGCCTCTGCCGAACCCTGCCGGCAGCGCCGCATGACGCACGTCCCACCACGCCATCGAATCCCCGCGCTGCTCGCCCTGTGCCTTGGCATCGCTGGTCTGAGTTCCTGCGAATCGCAGCGCACGCCGGAACAGGTGCATGCCGAATTGCTGCGCAAGCTGCCGGCTACGCTGCACGATCGCCAGGGCTGGGCGCGCGACATCCAGACCGCCTTCACGTCGCAGGGCATCGACCCGAGCAGCGAACACCTGTGCGCGGTGCTGGCGGTGGTGGAACAGGAGTCGACCTATCGCGCCGACCCGCCAGTACCCGGCCTGGGCGGCATCGCGATCGGCGAGATCAAGCGCCGGGCCGCGGCGAAACGCATCCCCGAGTTCGCGATCGATGCGGCATTGCGATTGAGGGCGCCGGATGGACGCACCTACGCGGAACGCCTGCAGTCGTTGCGCAGCGAGCGCGAGATGAGCGAGCTGTTCGAGGAGATGGTGGCGCGGCTGCCGCTCGGTACCGGCAAGTTGCTGGCTAGCCTGAATCCGGTGCGCACGGGCGGGCCGATGCAGGTACGGGTGGACTTCGCCGAACGCCATGCGCGCAGCTATCCGTACACCGTTGATGGCTCGATCCGCCACGAGGTGTTCAGCCGTCGCGGCGGGCTGTACTTCGGCATCAAGCACCTGCTGGATTACCCGGCCGACTACGACAAGCCGCTGTACCGCTTCGCCGATTTCAACGCGGGCTGGCATGCCAGTCGCAACGCCGCCTTCCAGCAGGCGGTGGCGATCGCCAGCGGCAAGAAACTGATACGCGATGGCGACCTGCTCACCCCCGGCGCATCGATGGACAGGCCCGGCGCCACCGAAGCCGCATTGCGCAGTGTCGACATGCTGCTGGGCATGGACGCCACGGCGATCCGTGCGGACCTGAAGCGCGGGAACACGGCGGGTTTCGCCGAGACCACGTTGTATCGCTCGGTATTCGAGATCGCCGATCGCAAGGGCAGCGGCAAGCCTGTGGCGCGCGCGCGGGTGCCGGACATCGCCCTGGAAAGTCCCAAGATCACCCGCAAGCTGACCACGGCCTGGTTCGCCGGCCGCGTGGAGTCGCGCTGGAAGGCGTGCATGGCGCGTTGACGCTGGCCCTCAACCGCTCAAACGGTCAAACGCCCTTGGGCAACCGCCACAGCATCAGTCCATACACCAGCAGCGAGAACACCACGTAGGCGGTATCGACCAGCGCCTTGCGTCGCGGATTGTTGCGACTGCGGGTCAAGTCGATCAGGAACTGGCGCAGCAGGAAGGTGTACAGCACGTAGTACAGGAACGGGACAACATGGACGTTCCACGGATAGTCGTCGATGTTCCTGTCGAATTTCGCCAGGATCCAGCCGATCTGTGCGTAGATGCCAAGAATTCCGAGCGCGGCATTGACCAGCATCCAGCCCACCTGGTCGCGGCCGAAGATCACCAGGTAGAAGATCATGTAGACGGCGATGGCGATGCCGCCATGCATGTACAGGAAGGTGAGGTCGGGGCCGTTCGTCGCATACGCCATGAAGAAGCCGGACAGGCCGAACATCAACATGTGGATGCCGAAGAATAGATAGATGAACATCCCGGCCTGCTCGCGGATTCCCGGCAGGCCTTCCGTCCCCGTGTCCGAAGCCTGTCGCTGGCCCTTCATTCGCTGTCGTCCTCGCTGCTAGCGTTCCCATGCTGCAAACGGAAGGCGCCGCCGGTGGCGGCCGCGCGCGTCAGGCCTTGAGGTCGAGGACGTTCTAGAAGCTGCTGAAGATCATCCGCTTGCCGTCGAACGGCATCGGGTTCTTCGCGCAGCGGCGCGGCTGACATCACACCCCGGTGCCGGCAGGACCGCCGCCGCTCAACCAGCGCCTGCGTCGCGCCCAACGTAATCCTCGTAGGTCTTCGTCCGCGACAACGGCATCCGCGCCTGCGCCAGGAAGCCGACCGGCACGGTCTCGAGTTTCATCACCCCGTATTCGGCGGGCCACTCGCCGCGCGGCGGCCGCTTGAACGTGCCCATCAGCATGTCGACCAGCGGCAGGTGGATGGCGTAGTTCACATCGATGTATTCGGCCTGACGTGCGTGGTGCCAGTGGTGGTAACGCGGGGTCACCAGCACGTATTCCAGCCAGCCGAAGTCCAGCCGCAAATTGGCATGCGCAAGCACCGCCTGCAGGCCGACCAGGATCACGTAGGCATTGACCGCTGCCGGCGCGAACCCCAGCACGACGAGTGGCAGCAGCACCGCGCTGCGGGTCAGGATGATCTCCAGCAGGTGGATGCGTGAGCCGGCCAGCCAGTCCATCCGCCGGGTCGAGTGATGCACCGCGTGGAAGCGCCAGAGGAATGGGGTGTTGTGGTATGCCCGATGCAGCAGCGCTTGCGCGAGGTCGGCGACCAAGACCGCCAGCAGGCATTGTGCCCACACTGGCAGGGACTGGATCAAAGCCTGGATCGACGGGAACGCCGCCAGTGCCGCGATGGTGCCGGTCGAGGAGGTCACCGCGATCAGGATGAACTGCACCAGCACGTGGCCCATGAAGAAATAGCCGAGGTCGGTGCGCCATTCGTGGCGCAGCGGCGACATCGGCTGCACCGGCAGCATCCGCTCGATCGGGATGAACACCAGCGCGGAGAAGAACAGCGAGATCACGAACCAGTCGAGTCCCAACGAGAACGGCGTTGAATCGATCGCGTCGAAATGCACGGTGGCGCCGCCCAGCAGCACCGCCAGCGCCGCGCTGCCCACGCCCAGCATCGCCACTCGCCGATTGCGTCCGCGCAGGATCGCGAAGGTGCCGCTGGTGAAGGCGGCGATCAGTCCGATGAGCAGCAAGTTGCGCGCGAAGACCTCGGTGTAGACCGCGCGGAAATCCCGGCTGGTCAGCAGTTCCGGGAAATGGAAGCAGAGCACGCCAAGCAGCGCCGACACGCCCAGGCCCGCGGAGATGTGGGCAAGCCAGGAGCGTGGCGGGCGCCGGACGGGGTTGGCGGTCATCGCGGCACGGTAGCCGTCGCCTGCATGGCGGACAAGCGTGCTGCGCACCTGCCTGTGGTTGCGCGGTTCATCGCCGGTTCTGCGCACCGCCCTGAATGCGGCCTAGACTGGGCCGTCTCCCCATCCGATTCGGTTTCGATGCGCGTTCGCTGGATCCTGACCGTGCTGTGTCTCTTGGTGTGCGCTGCCTGCAGCCGCCAACCCGAGCCAACCCTGACCAGCGCGAATGCTGATGCGGAGCTGGACAGCGGGCCGGTGGTGCAGCGCAAGCCGCAGGCCGGGATCGACTGGTCGCCGATCCGGCTGGAAGCCGGCGATGCGTGGGTGGATTGCAGTGCCGACTACATGCGTGGCGGCGACCGGCCACTGCTCTCGCTGGATTACGAGGACCTGCGCCGCAGCCTGCAGGATTGCCGCGCTACCGGCTTGCTGCGACTGCGCTACAAGGGCAAGGTGACCGCCAGCTTCGCCGCGCTGATGGAACGCAGCGGGCGGGTGGCAAGCGACTTGGGCATCGGCAAGCGCATCCTCGACATCGACTCCGCCGGCGGCCACGTGGAGGCCGCGATCCGCGCCGGCGACGCCATCGGCGAGAACGACTGGGCGATCTGGGTGCGTGGCGATTCCGCCTGCCACAGCGCCTGCGTGTTGCTGCTGGCCGCGGGCGACATGCGGGTGATCGCCGGCCCGGTCGGCATCCACCGCATGATCCGCCTGCGCTCGTCGGCGACCTCGCGCAAGGAACTGGGCGAGGAACTGCGCACAGTCAGCGACGAGATGCGCAACTACCTCGAGCGAAACGGCGCGTCCGACAAGGTCTACGACCTGATGACCACGGTGCCCAACCGCACCCTGCGCCTGCTCACCGTTGAAGAACTGGACCAGTACGGCCTGTCCGGGTCGAATGCGGTGGAAGACGACCTCAACCGCATCCGCCTGGCGCGTCGCTGCGGCACCGATTTCCTGCAGCGTCGCGATGCATTCCGTCGTGCCTATGAGGTGCAGTGCGTGCAGACCGTCGAGTCCGAAACCCGGGACATCGACCAGATCAACCAGTGTGGCCTCGCGCTGCGTGGTCACTTCGGTTTCCCCGGCGCGCAATGCGCGGATGAAAGCCCGATGGCCGAACTGGACGGTGCGATTTTGATGCCGCGCATCCCGCAGGACGTGCCAGCGCCGACAGCACCAGAACCTTCCGGCGAGCAGACCACAAAGCCTGCCAGGGCCGTGAGGGCCGCGCCGGAGTCAGATTCCGCGCCGACGCAACCCGGCCCGTCTGCCGGCGACGATCCCGACCCGCAGGCCGTCGATGAAGCCACGGCCGACGATGGCGAGGATGCACTGCCGGAGCTTGCGCGCTGACGCAGGTTGGTGGCGCGGATCTTCAATCTCGCATTTCGCTGCAACCAGATGTGAGTTAAACGAATCTTCAGCTTCCACCGACCTCGGCAAAAATGCGCGTCAACTCGGTGAGCGCTTCATCTTCACTCATGGAATTTCATCTGGCTTCATCCTCGCTTCGATCAAGGCTCGTTTGCGATAGCTGACGCTGTGGCGCCCGGGAGCAGGGCAAGCGATAGACCGGGGGGGTGCGGACAGGCATCACGTCACTCCTTGGAGGCCAGGCGCAGCGTCCATGCCAGCGGCAACAGCCATGCGGCCTGCAAGGCCGTCGCCAGCAAGATGCCCTTGACGTCGAGTTGCAGCAGGCCGGACAGGATGCCGGCCACCTGCACGATCCCGATCACCACGCCCAGCGCCGCAAGCCATGTCTTGCCGCGACGATGCAGCGCCAGGCTCCAGAGCACGAAAGCGACACCGGCCGCGACGACCGCGCTGGTCGCGAACGCCTGGTTGATGTCGTGGGTGAAGTGGAGCAGCGAGGCGTTCGGCGTTGCGCCACCCGACAGCAGGCGCGGTGCAACGAAGCCGCTCATCATCGCCGCCAGCAGGTTGCAGGTGCTGGCTATCAGATAGATGGCGAAGGCCAGCGTCGCCGTCGCCGACCAGCGCAGCCACGTGCACAACCCCGCCAGGCCGGTTGCCAGCAAGGGCAGGCAGGCGATGGCGATGCCGTGTACCAGGGCATTGACCGCCCGCATGCGGCCGCTCGGATCGTCGGCGAGGTCGTGGCCGCTGGGATGCATGACCAGCACCAGCAGCGGCAACAGAACGCCAGCGATCAGCAAGGCAGCGGATTGACGAGGCTGGATCATCGTGGTGGCGTCCTTTGAGATTGAGGTCGCATGGTGCCGCTTCAACGCGCCGCTTCCAGCCCACGCGGCTTGCGCCTGCCATTGAGCCAGCCGCCGATGAAGCTGTTGCGCACCATCAGGTCGTAGCTGAGGAGCAGCACGCCCAGCGTGGTTGCCAGCACCAGCGCGAACTCCACGAACCACGGCCACGCCACCCGCGACATCGCCACCTGCAGCGCCATCACCAGCGGCAGGTGGGCGATGTAGATCCAGTACGAGGCATCGGCAAGATAGCGCCGCACGGGGCTGTGGCCGGACAGGAAGCGAAGGCCCAGGCCGACGATGGCGAAGGTCCAGCTCCAGCCGGCAAGTGCATATCCGATCGCGTAAGCGATGGTCGCCGCGTCCTGCGTTGCCGGCACCAGCTTCGGTGCGAGTCCGATTTGCAGCAGGCAGCCGACGGTTGCCAGCACGGCGACGGACAGGTGCAGCCGCCAATGCGCCGCCCAACGTTGCAGGAGGTCCTGTTGCCGTTGCAGCAGCCAGCCGAACCCGAACGCACTGCCGAACGCGACGCACGCCGCCAAGCTGGGATACAGCGACTGGTCGGGTGTGGGGACGCCGAACCACGTATGCCACTTCGCATGGGTGACGAGCGCGGCGCCGAGGGGCAGTGCCAGCAGCAGCGGGCCGATCGGCGAGGCCAGCAGGCGCACGCCGGTATCGGCCGCACGCAGCACCATTGCACTGCGGCCAAGCGTCGCGCGCAGCGCCAGCGCGGCGATGTAGCAGAGCAGCAGCACGTACAGGAACCACAGGTGGGTCAGCGGGAAATTGCTCGGCGACAGTGGCGGTGTCTTCGGTGCCGGAGGCATGTTGCCGTCGTTCACCAGCCACGCGTTCCACGCCAGCACCGCGACGATCGCCATCAGCATCGGGAACCACAACGAGGCCAGCGGGATCGCGATCCGGCGCATGCGATCACGCAGGAAAGCCATTGTGCCGAGGCGCTCGCAGGCCATCCGCGCGAACAGGCCGGCGACCAGGAAGAACAACAGCATGCGGAACATGTGCGGCACGTAGAACAGCAGGCCGGCGAGCGCGCTGGGCGAGGCGTCGCTGACGACCCAGAAATATTGCGCGCCGGGGATCCAGGCCATGCTGGCGTGCACGACCAGGCCGAGCAGCAGGGCGATGCCGCGCACGGCATCCAGTCCGTGCAGGCGTTCGCGGGGCGGGTGGGCAAGCGTGGTTTGCATCGCGGTCTCCGTTATTCGGGATGTGCGGGGCCATGCCGCACGCGATGGCGTGCGGCGGGCCGGAGTTGGTGGGTGGAGGCCGGCAACGCGGCCTTGCAGAAAGCGGGGCGTCGTGACCGACGCGGGACAGTGTTACTCGCGCTCGAAACGTTCCAGCTCGTCGTACACGCGCAAGTTGCGGCGGATGCCATCGGCGCCATCGTCCATGCGCGCCAACGGGTCGCGCGGTCCGCGCGTACCGCGTGCCGACCACCACCAGGTCGCCAGGGTCCCGGCGATGCCGATGGTCAGGCATATCCAGATCCAGGCCGGCGTCGGACCCGGCACGCGCACCGGGGACAGTCCGGCGAAGCCGATCACGACCACCACCCACATCACCCACCACGGCGCACCGCAAAGGTTGGAGTTCAGCACCTGGATCCGCAGGAGCAGGCGCAGGCGCTTCTGGATGGACAGTACTGGTGCCGCGTAGTCGAGGCTCAGGGCCAGTCCAGTGACAATGCCGGCGAAGGCGATGTGCAGGACACCGAATGCGTGCAGGGCGATGCCCGCGGCGAGCAGGCCGGGCACGTCGAGGTTGTTGCGCCAGCAGCCGACGCCGAGCAGTACCAGACCCAGGCCAAGCAGTGCTTGCAGCGCCATGCCGAACAGCAGCGGGCGCAGGTGGCGGCGCGCCTGCACCTGCTTCTGCCCGCGCAGCAGTTCCAGTTGCAATGCGTCCTGGCGGGCCAGGCGCGCGTCCAGCGTCTGCCAGGCGGCCTTGAGATCGTCGAGTTCCATGTGGGTGTCCATCGTGGTCATGCGGGTGGGTGCCGGCTCAGAGTTCGTCGCGGATGCGCTGTTTCAGGCGTCCGATCTTGGTGGAGACGTTGCTTTCGGTGATGCCGAGGATCTCGGCGATCTCGCGCTGCGGCCGATCTTCCAGGTAGAGCAGCAGCAGCGCGCGGTCCAGTGGTGGCTGGCGGGCGATGAAGGCCTGCAGCAGGCGCAGGTGCTGTTCGGATTCGTGGTCGGTGACGGAAGCGTCGGCCAGGTCGTGCAGGTCTTCGTCCAGCGGCACCGCGTCGTGGCGGTTGCGTACCGACTGCTCGCGCACGTGACTGATCGCCACGTTCAGCGCGACCCGGTACATCCAGGTGCTGGCGCTGCGTGTCGGGTCGTATTTCGGCCAGGCACGCCACAGCTGTGCGGCGATCTCCTGGGCCAGGTCGGCGCGATCTTCCGGCAGGCGTGCGTAGGTGTTGGCGACCTTGAAGACGATCCCGGCATGCCGCTGCAACAGCGTGCCAAAGGCCTGCTGGTGGCCGTGCCCGATCATGGTGGCGGTGGTCTGCATGGCGGCCCCGGTGCGTCCATCGCACCCTTCGAGACCATGATTCGCGGCAGCGCGGGAAATCTCACACACCGCTCGCCGAAATCAGCCGGTCACGACCCGGATCACCACGTCATCGACCCGCACCTGCTGGCCGGCGCGGATCTTCGCGGTCTTGCGCAACTCGACCGCGCCATCCACCTGCACCGCGCCGTTGGCGACCAGTTGCTTGCCGGCGCCGCCGCTGTCGCAGAGGCCGACCAGTTTCAACAACTGGTTGAGTTCGACGAAGTCGCGGTCGAGTTCGAAATCGATGTTCTGCATGCGTGCTCCTGATCAGGGCAGCGGGACGCGCGCGCGCTGCCCGTCGCGTTCCACCACCACGCCATCGCGTTCGATCGCGACGACCTGCACCTCGCCGTTGCGGTCGCCTTCGCCCATGCGTTGGCCGTTGAGAATGACGAAGCGCTTGTCCGCGCTGGTGTCCCACATGTGCATGCTCAGCTTCACGCCGGACATTGACGTGGCCGAAGGCACGGGCGCGGGTGGCGGGATGATCACTGGCTGCGGCGACAGGTCGCGGGCAGGTGTTGGCGTGGGTTGCGGACGCGCTGCGACCGGAGCCGCGACGGGGGCGGGCTCCGGCGCCTGCGCCACGAGTGCGGGCGGTGGCTCGGAGACAGGCGCAGCAACCGGCGTGCGCGGCACCACCGCAGGCGCGGTTGCCGGCGTCGCAGGTTCGGTCGCGGTGGCATCGATTGCGGGTGCGATTGGTTGTGCATCATCGCGACGCCCCGCGAACCACCACGCGAGCGCGACTACGGCGATCGCGCCGAGCAAGACGGGCCACAACCACGTGGGCGTGGCATTGCGCGTGCGCAACGGTGCCGGCGGCAGCTCCATCGCCACGTCGGGCGTATTGCCACGGCGACGTTCGGCTTCGGACTTGCGCAGTGCTTCAAGGATGAGGGACATCGCCGGCTCTTGTCAGTTGGGTTCAAGCGCGCGCTGCAGGCGCGGACCCGGTGTATTGCTCGAGAGCGCCATCAGCGTCAGCGGGCCGGCGATGCCATCGGCGGGCAGGCCGCGTGCGTCCTGCAACTGGCGTACCGAGGCCCGCAACACATCGTCGTAAGGCGTACCGGACACGACATTGGCGGTGGGCGAAAGTTGTTGGCGAACCCAGTCCACCTCCGGACCTGTGCTCTCCAGCCGCAGCGGCTTGGCCAGCATCGCCGGGCCGAGCCACAGGCCGGCGTAGTCGCCATTCCAGCGCGACTGCAGCAGCACGCGGTCGAGGTCGACGATGCGGTCGCCGATGCGCACGCGCGCACTCCGCGCATCCGCGCCGAGCAGCACCGCCCAGGCGCGCGCGCGGCCATCCTGCAGGCGCAGCAGGATCGGGCGGTCCAGGGCGAGCAGGGTGTCGAGGCGTGCGCGGCCCTGCACGCAATGCACCTCGGTCTGCGCGGCAGGCGTGCACGGGCCGGCTGGGTCGACGGTGATCGCGTCCGCCGGCAGCGACCACAGGCCGAGCAGGTGCTGCCAGGCCGGCAGCGGTGTGTCGCCGGTCGCGCCAAGAAGTTGCGCGAGGGCGGCGGCATCGAGGGTTTCGAAGTCAGCGAGCGGTGCCGGCAAGGCCACTGCCGTGGGTGTTGTCGATGCCGTGCGCGTCGCGGTCGGCGCAACCGGATCCACTGCGGATCGTTCGCGCCAGGCCCAGCCGGCGACCAGCGCGATCGCTGCGACGCCCGCCGCCGCCGCGAGCCATGGCCAGCTACGACGTGCGAGCACGGGCGGCAGGACTTCATCGGCGGCGGCATCGACCAGCTTCGCGTCGATGCTGGTGGCGTCTCGCGCGTAGCCGGCCAGCAGCGCGCGTTCGGCGATCACGTTGACCAGCCGCGGCACGCCGCCCGCGCGCGCGTGCAGGCGTTGCACCGCGCCGGCGTCGAACGGGAAACGGGTGCCGCCGGCCACGCGCCAGCGATGACGCAGGTAAGCGGCGGTTTCTTTCGCATCGAGCGGGGTCAGGTGATATCGCGCGGTGATGCGTTGGGCGAGCTGGCGCAGTTCCGGCCTGGCGACCATCTCGCGCAGTTCCGGCTGGCCGAGCAGCAGGATCTGCAGCAGTTTCTGGGTGTCGGTTTCCAGGTTGGTCAGCAGCCGCACCTGCTCCAGTGCGTCGGCCGGCAGGTTCTGCGCCTCGTCGATCAACAGCACCACGCGCAGGCCCTTCGCGTAGGCGTCGAGCAGGTAGACGTTGAGCGCATCGACCAATGCCTTCGCGCTGCCGCGCTTGCCGGTGATGTCGATCCGCAATTCCTCGCAGATCGTCTCCAGCAGCTCGATCGCGTTCTGTCGCGGGTTCAGCACCAGCGCGATGCGCGCGTTCTCGGGCAGTTGCTCCAGCAGCAGGCGGCTCAGCGTGGTCTTGCCGGTGCCGACCTCACCGGTGAGCTGGACGAAGCCGCCACCACCGCCCTTGTCGACGCCGAACAGCAGGTGCGCCAATGCGTCGCGGTGGCGTTCGCTGAGGTGCACGAAGCGCGGGTCCGGCGTGATCGAGAAGGGCGGCTCGTGCAGGCCGTAGTAGCCGAGATACATGCGTCGGGGATCGATCAGGAAGCCGCTAGCCTGCCACGGCGGGCGTCGTGACGCGAACCGCGCCGTTCAGTCGGCGATGCGGTGGCTTTCGCTGACGGCGGCCTGTTCGGGATGCGCGGCGGGTTTGCGCCGCCCGGCCAGCAGCCCCTGCGCGAATACCACGCCGAGGATGATCGCCACCCCGGCATAGAACTTCGTGCTGAGTTCCTGCTGTTCGTTGAACAGGATCGCGGCCAGCACGATCGCGTAGATCGGTTCCAGGTTCACCGACAGTTGCGCGGTGAACGCACTCAAGTGGCGCAGCGCAACCAGGCACAGCGCGAACGGGAACAGCGTGCAGGCCAGCGCCAGCACCACCAACCAGAACGCATCCATGCCGGTGGGCACCAGCAGCAACGGGCCGGCAAATGCGGGCACGAGCATGGGCATCAATGGCGCGAGCAAGGTCAGCGTGATCGTGCCCGCGCCGAGTTCCAGCGCGGTCACGGTGAGCGGGTCACCACCGTCGACCATGCGCTTGTTGAGCGTGCCGAACAGGGCCACGAACAATGCCGACACCACGCCGGCCACGATCCCCGCATGCATGCCCGCCGGCACGCCGCC
>Ga0073905_10000558_pt1 | contig 17677 bp, 15 predicted proteins | sample KloWWTupernatant_FD_65482 | JGI IMG/M metagenome (GOLD analysis project Ga0073905, IMG submission 65482) | Active sludge microbial communities from Klosterneuburg, Austria, studying microevolution and ecology of nitrifiers - Klosterneuburg... | ecosystem: Engineered > WWTP > Aerobic digester >... | reverse complement strand
ACCGCCGGGATGCCGCGGAAGAAGGTGAGATCGGAGAGCGTCGCCGAGCCGTAGAGGCGTGCTTCGGGGCGCGCGCGCAGCGCGGCCTCGACCAGCGACGAAGAAGCGTCGGTCGCCACCGGCACCAGGCGGTCGGAGAGGACCACGAGCTCGCCCTCGACGGCGCCGCGCAGACGCGCGAGAAGTGCCTCCGGCGGCTCGATCGGCACAGTACGGCAATCGAGCACCGCCCGCGCCTCGGCCGGCACGACGTTCCTTGCCGAGCCGCCACTCACCACCGTCGGCTCGACCGTGGCGCGCCCGAGATACGGGTCTAGCGGGCCTTCGGGAAGCTCGGCGATCGCCGTCAGGTCGCGCGCCAGGCCGACGATCGCATTGCGCGCACCCAACGCCCGCGCATGCGCCGCGTGCGCCGCCTCGCCGCGTGCCACCAACTCGAGGACGAGCAGCCCCTTCTGCGCCACCGCGAGATCGAGTCCGGTCGGCTCGCCGACCACCGCCATCGTCGGCACGAGGCCGCGACGTGAAAACTCCGCCACAACCTCCGCTGTGCCGACGCTCTTCGTCTCCTCGCCGCGGACCAGCATCAACGCCAGGGCGAACGGCAAATCGAGCTCCGCGACCGCGAGAAAGGCGGCCGTCATCGCCGCCACCGAAGCCTTGGCGTCGTTCGCTCCCAACCCGAAGACCCTGCCATCGGCTCTCGACGGCTGGTGCGGCTCGCGCGTCCACCCAGGCGCAGGCGGAACGGTATCGACATGCGAGTTCAACACCACCAGCGCCGTGCTCTCCACGTCTCCCTTTACCGGAGCTTTTCCTGCCCAAGCCACGAGGCTGCCGCCGACAAGCTCGATCGTCGCGCCGTGGTCTTGAAGAAAGGAAGACAACAGCGAAACGATGGCGACTTCGTCGCCAGAGACCGACGGCGTCGCGACCAGCTCGCGGTGCAGGGCGAGGAGCTCCTCGCGGTTCAGGCGCACGCGGGTCTCATGCCAGCGGCGCGGCGGAGAGCGCGGCGACCGACGGCACGACGAGCGTGCCGATCCCCTCGTTGGTGAAGAGCTCGACGAGCAGGGCGTCGGGAGTCGCGAACGGCACCAGGTGGACACGCGGTACGCCGCTCTCGAGAGCGCGCGCGATCGCCCGCGACTTGGGCAGCATGCCGCCGGTGAGGGCGCCCCGCTGCTCGAGCCCGGCGAGCCCTTCGAGGTCGACCAGCGAGACCAGCGAGGCCGGGTCGTCGGCGCGCTCGAGAATCCCCGGCACGGCGACGGCGAAGAGCAACTTCTCGGCGCCCAGGGCGACCGCGAGCTCGGCGGCGATGGTGTCGGCGTTGACGTTGAGGATCGCCCCCTGCTTGTCGGCGGCGAGCGGCGCCACGACCGGCACATAGCCGTCGTCGAGGAGCTTCTGCACCACCCGCGGGTGCACCGCCACGACATCGCCGACGAAGCCGTAGTCGATCGCCGCCGCCTGCGCGTCCGCCGAGTGAATCGGGGGGCGCCGGCGCGCTTCGACGAGGTCGGCATCCACGCCGGAGATCCCGACCGCCGCGACTCCCGCCCGCCGGCAGGCGGCGAGGAGCGCCGTGTTGACCTTGCCGGCCATCGCCATCACCGCCGCCTCGAGGGTCGCGGCGTCGGTCACCCGACGGCCGTCGATCTTCTGCGTCGCGAGGCCCAGACGGTCGGCGAGCGCGGTCGTCTGAGGCCCGCCGCCGTGCACCAGGACGACGCGGATGCCGAGCCGGTGCAGGACTTCGATCTGCTCGAGAAAGAGCAGCAGGCGGGCCTCTTCCTCGATCGCCTCGCCCGAAAGCTTGACCACGAAGGTCTTGCCCTGGAAGAGGCGGAGATAGGGCAGGGCGTGCTTCAGGCCCGCCACTTCGGTCATGCGGTCGCTCCTCTGTCCGACGTCTTTCATCTCTTCTCCTCGAACGTTGCTGCGTTCCCTTGCCGGCCGCGAGCGCCCGCCGTCGCACCGACGCCGGCGAGGAGGCGATGCAGGACGGCCATCTGTGCCCAGAGGCGATTGTGCGCCTGCTGCACGACGACGCTGCGCGGCGAGTCGAGCACCGCATCGGCGACGACGACGTTGCGTCGCACGGGCAGGCAGTGCATGAAGGGCGCGGCAGGGGCGGTCTCGAACCAGCTCTCGTCGACGCACCACGAGGCGAGGCCGGCGCGCAGCTCGGTCTCGCGGGCGGCGTCGCCGTAGTGCGCTGCCGAGGCCCAGGACTTGGCGTAGACCACTCCCGCGCCAGCGAGCGCCGCGGCGCGGTCGGAGGTTTCGGCGACGCTGCCGCCGTTCGCAGCGGCGAGTGTGCGCGCCTCGGCGACCAGCGACTGCGGCAGGGCGTAGGCCTCGGGGGAGAGCACCGTGACCTCCATCCCGCGCAGTGCCGCCATGCGCAGCACCGCCGCCGGCACCGCGTGCGGCAACGCCTTCGGATGGTTCGCCCAGGTGAGGACGAGCTTGCCGTGGCGCGGTACCGCGAGGTCGTCGAGCGTCTTCCAGTCGGCGAGCGCCTGGCAGGGATGGTCGATCGCCGATTCGAGATTGACCACCGGCACGGGCGAAAGCGCGGCGATCTGGCGGAAGCTCCCGTCGGCGAGATCGGCGGCGAGATCGCTGCCCGAGGCGAAGGCGCGCACGCCGAGCACGTCGGCGTAACCGCCGAGCACCGGGATCGCCTCGCGCACGTGCTCCGAGGCGTCGCCGTCCATCACCACGCCGGTGCGCGTCTCGAGCTTCCAGCTCGAGCCCCCGGGCGTGATGACGAAGCTCGTGCCGCCGAGCCTGGCCATCGCCGCCTGCATCGAGGCGAGGGTGCGCAGCGACGGATTGAAGAACAGCAGGCCGAGGATCTTCCCGGCGAGCGCCTGGGGATCGCCCTCGCGCGCGAGGCGCGAGGCCAGCGCGAGGAGGTCGACGACCTCCTCGCGCGGCAGTGCGGCGAGTGAGAGGAAGCTCTTCACGGTTCGAGTCCGTCGAGCGCCGTGGCGAGGAGGGCCGCATGCTCGGGCCCGAGAGTGAGCGGCGGCAGCAGACGCACGACGAACGGATCGTCGCTCGTACCGACGAGAATGTCCCGCTCCAGGAGCTCCGCCTGGATCTCTCTTGCCGGCCGCCGGGTGCGCAGACCGAGAAGCAGCCCCTCGCCCTGGACGGCGACGACCGGCCCGCGCCCGGCGAGGGCGAAGAGCGCCCGCGAGACGACGCGCACGCGCGGCATCAGCCCCTCCTCGACGATCGCTCCGAGGGTCGCTTCGATCGCCGCGCAGACCAGCGGCCCGCCGCCGAAGGTGGTGCCGAGATCGCCGGCGGCGAGCGGCGGCAACGCCTCGGGCCGGGCGAGCACGGCCGCCGCCGGAAGTCCGCCGGCCAGCCCCTTGCCGACCGTCAGGAGGTCCGGCGTCACGCCGTGCAGCCGCGCCGAGAACGGCGCGCCACTCCGGCCGAGACCGCACTGCACTTCGTCGAAGATCAACAGGGCGCCGGCGCGCTCGGTCGCTTCGCGTGCGGCGACGAGGTAGTCGCGGCCGAGCGCGTACGCCCCAGCGAGGCCCTGCACCGGCTCGAGGATGAACGCCGCCGTCCCGGCGTCGATCGCCTGGGCGAGCCGGCCGAAGTCGCCGCGCGGCACGAACTCGACGTCGAACGGCTTGCCCGGAAAGCCGTACCAGCGCTCGGAGCCCCAGGAGACCGCGGCAGCGGCGGCGGTGCGGCCGTGGAAAGCGCCTTCCACCGCGACGACCTTGCGTCGTCCGGTCTTGCGGAAGGCGAGCCGCAGGGCGTTCTCGTTCGCCTCGGCGCCGCTGTTGACGAAGAAGGCCTGTTCGAGACCCTCCGGGGCGAAGCCGACCAGCGCCTCGGCCGCCCGTCCGCGCACCCGTTGGACCACCGCATTCGATTGGAACTGGAGCTCCCCGGCCTGATGGGCGAGCGCCGCGAGCAGGCGCGGATGACCGTACCCGAGGAGCGCCACGGCATGCCCGCCGTAGAGATCGAGAATTCGCCGGCCGTCGCGCGTTTCGAGCCAGACGCCTTCGCCGCGCACCGGCTCGATCGGCAGGTGCTTGTAGACCGGCAGCAGATAGCGCGCTTCGAGCTCCGCCGCCGAAGGCTCGGCCCCCATTTCCGTACCCGCCATTGGACTCGCGATCATCGCTCTCCCCCCCGCCTCAGAACCAACCGAGACTCGCCGCCGCGAGGCCGCTCGTCTCGTCGAAACCGTAGATCCGGTTGAGCCACTGCACGCCGCCACCGGCGGCGCCCTTGACCAGGTTGTCGATCGCCACGGTGACGGCGAACGACTCGCCCGCGCAGGCGACACCGAGGCGTGCGCGGTTGGTGCCGACGACCTCGGTCAGCGCCGGCGGCGCCGTTCCCACGGCGACGAACGGGCAGGCGGCGTAGAAGGCCGCGAGCTCGCCGGCCACCTCCGCCGCGGTCTTCTGGTTGCGCGCGGGCGCGAGCCGCCCCTGGATCGTGGCGTAGATACCGCGCGCCTGCGGGCCCGAGAGCGGCACGAAGGCGACCTCGGGGCGCGCGGTTCCGGCCGCTTCGGCGGCGAGCGCCGCCATCTCGGGGGCGTGGCGATGGGCGAGCGGCGAGTAGGCCGCGACGTTGCTGCGCCGCGCCGGATGGTGCGTCTTGTCGGAGAGCGTTCGGCCGCTGCCGGTCGAGCCGGTGATCGCGGTCACCGCGAAGCGCGGCTCGGCGATCCCGCCGGCGAGAAGCGGCACGATCGCGAGCAGCACCGAGGTGGTGAAGCAACCGGGGTGCGCGACGAACAGGGCCCGGTCCGCGTCGGCCTTCGGACCGGCATGCTCCGGCAGCGCTCTTACGAAGCGCGCGAGGAGCTCCGGCGCGGGATGCGGATGACCGTAGACGGCGGCGTACTCTGCGGCCGCGGCGAAGCGGAAATCGGCCGAGAGATCGACCACCGAGAGCGCGACGCCGGCGGCTTCGGCCAGCGCCAGCGCGCGGGCCACCAGCGCGGCCGAAGCGCCGTGCGGCGCGGCCGAGACCAGGGCGCAGCGCTCGGCTCCGGCGGCGATGCCGGTGAAGACACCGGCGAGCGAGTCCGATGCGGCGAAGGCGAGCCCGTCGACCGTTCCCGCTAGATGCGGAAAGGCCTCGTCGAGCGGCGCGCCGACACGGCTCTCCGAGACCACGGCGGCAAGGGCGAAGCCCGGGTGGCCGGCGAGCAGCCGCACCACCTCGCCGGCAACATAGCCCGAGCCGCCGAGCACGACGACGGGAATCCGCTCGCTCAACGCGCGTCCTCGAGCACCGAGTCCGATTCCGCGCCGGCAGCCGCGAGCGGGCGCGGCGCCAGCCCGAGATGCGCGAGGACCATCGCGGCCAGCGCCTCCGGCGCCGTGCGGGCGTTGGCGGCCGGCACGCCCATGCGATCCTCGATCAGGCGCACGCCGACGGCGTTGTCGGTGGCCGGTCCGGTGACCGCGACCGGTTCGATGCCGTAGTCGCGGCGCAGCAACTCGATCCCGCCCCAGGCGGCGACCGGATCGTTCGCCGCCAGGACGACCGCCGTGAAAGCCGCCCGCAAGTCGGGGTCAGCGAGAATCGCGTCGACGCCGTAGGCACCGAGGAGGCCGTCGCCCAGCTCGAGAACGATCAGATCGGGACGATGCGCCGCGTCGGCGTTCTGCGCTGCCAACCGGGAGAGCAGCATGCGCGTCGCCTGCGCCGAGTTCGCAGCCGTCGTCGAAACGACACCGAGGTCGGTGAAGATGGCCGTCGCGCGGGCGCCGGCGTCCTCGAGCGCCAGGATGTCCCGGCGCAGCGAGACGCCGGTCGCCTTGAGGCCGTCGATGCGCAGGCCCTGGTGGGCAAACTCGCGCACCATCGCGCACGCCGCCGCCGTCTTGCCGCAGTTCATGCAGCTGCCGACGATGGCGACAACCGGGATGCCCTTGAGGTCGAGCGCTGGCTTCTCGGGGAGCCTGTCGCCGCCGATCCTCGCCGGGCGCCCGATGCGCTCGCCGAGCACCGGAAAGCTCAGCACCGCGCCGAGCACCTCGCACTCGAAGGGCTTGCCCAGATCCGGATTGACCGAATCGCAGATCCCCAACACACCGCCGAGGTTCAACAGGTGGACGACATCGCCGGGAGCGAGGCGTTCGGGGATCCTCCCCGAGTAGCCGAAGAGCGCGTGGCGATGCCCGAGACAGCCGGCGACGATGTCGCCGCGCTTGACCTGCGCCATGCGGCCCGAGGGCAGCTCGATCTGGTTGTAGACGCTCTTGTCGGTGAGCACCCGCACCGCGATGACGATCCCCTCCTCGCAAGGAATCGTCGCCGACAGGCGGACCTCACGCTTCAGTGCCACGCTCTTGGTAACCGAGGCGATCTTGTCGAGAACGATGGTCTTCATGCCTGACCTCCCTTGGCCGCGACGGCTTCCTGCGCCTCGGTGTGCGCCGGCGGCGCCGCTCCAGCGCGCGCATGGAGCTCCCCGGGCAGCGCCGCGAGGCGCGCGAAACCGCGCGCGTCCGCCGCCGTCCACTCGCCAGCGGCTTCGCCGTAAGCGCCGCGCGAGGCGGCGAGGAGCGAGAACGGCGACTCCACCCCTTCGACGAACAGCGCTCCGGGGCGCAGCAGCAGGTGCACCTCGCCGGTCACCCGCGTCTGCGAGGAGAGCAGGAAGGCCTCGAGGTCGCGACAGACCGGCTCGAGATGCTGGCCCTCGTGCACCAGATCGCCGTACTGCGCGGCAATGCCCTCCTTCACCCGCAGCTGGCGGCCGGTGAGCACGAGCTTCTCGAGCTCACGGTGGGCCGAGAGCAGCACTTCCGCCGCCGGCGCTTCGAACGCCACCCGTCCCTTGATGCCGAGGATGGTTTCGCCGAGGTGAATGCCGCGGCCGATGCCGAACGGCGCCGCCGTGCTCTCGACGCGCTCGATGAGCGCCACCGGATCGAGCGACTCGCCGTCGAAGGCGACCGGTATCCCTTCCTCGAAAGTCAGGGTGTGACGCGCCGGCGCGAGCGGGCGATCGAAGGCACCGCGGGTCGCCACCCAGGCGGCCTCCGGCAGCGGCAGCTGGCTCGTCTTGGTCTCGCTGCCGCCGATCGTCGTCCCCCACAGGCCGCGGTTGACCGAGTAGGCGGCGCCGTGGGCAGGGACCGGCAACCCGCGCTCGTGGAGGAAGGCGACCTGCGCGGCGCGCGAGACCAGCGAGTCCCGCACCGGCGCGAGAATCTCGAAGCCGGGCTCGAGGGTGCGCAGAGCGACCTCGAAACGCACCTGGTCGTTGCCGGCCGCAGTCGAGCCGTGGGCGACGGTGGTGCTGCCCAACTCGCGCGCCGCCAGCGCGACGCCGCGCGCCTGGATACTGCGCTCGGCGCCGACGGAGAGCGGGTAGGTGCCGCCGCGGCGGACGTTGCCGAAGACGAGGTAGCGCAATACCCGCGCGAAGTACTCCGCCCGCGCGTCGAGCATGCGGTGCTCGATCGCTCCCAGCGTGGCGGCGCGCGCCGCGAGCTCCGCGCGGGCCGCGGCATCGAAGCCGCCGGTGTCGACGGTCACGGTGGCCACTGGCCGGCCGGTGGTCTCGGCGAGGTAAGGGATCGCCCAGCTGGTGTCCAGGCCGCCGGAAAATGCCAACACAATGGGCTTCATCGTCACGTTTCTCCGCAGGTTCGAGGGGGTTCGAGGACGCGGGTCTGGAATCAGACCGCGCGGCGTCCGGTGAGGCGGGTGGGGCGGAATTGGCCGGCGGCGCCGGCGGGGCCGGCGAGCCCGGAGGCATCGGAAAGCAGATCGCGCAGACGGCCGAGGAAGCGGCGCTGGAGCGCCGCGGAGGGCGTCGCCGCGAAAATCGTGTCGTCCCCGGCGACGGTGCCAGCGAGCTCCGGGAAGCCTGCGTGATCGAGCGCGATCGCCACCGTCTGCGCCGCGCCGACGGTCGTCGAGATCACCGCCATGTAGGGGCCGGCGGGCCGCACGTCGCGCACGAAGTGCACCACCTCGGCGAGCGCGTCGCGGGTCTCGGGACCGAGCTCGTCGGCGAGCACATAGCGGCCGCCGGCCTTGCCGACGCCCAGGTCGCGCAGATCGCGCGAGACCGAAGGCTGCGTGGCCTCGAAGCCGCGCGCGGCGAGCTTCGCCCGCAGCTCCTCCTGGCTCGCGATGCGCGAACGGCGCACCAGGTCCACGATGGCCTGGCGGCGGCGGTCTCTCTGTTCGATATCGGTCGGCATCGTCGTTACCAGAAGATGCGCATAATCATGCATAGCGAGCGGGATGTCAACAGTTTTCTTCGGCCGCGCACCGCGGCCGCCCGTGGCGCGTAGACTCGGACGAGCCCGAGCGAGGAGATCCATGTCCGAGAACGCCACTGCGACGCCGGCGGGCGCCGCGCTTCACCTGCCGACCGTCATCGCCATCGCGCTGGTCGCCTACGCACTGACCAACATCGCTCACGAAGGCGTCGGGCACGGCGGCATGTGTGTCGCGGTGGGGGGCGAGCCGATCACCCTGAACGCGGTGTACTTCGACTGCAGCCGAGCCGGCGTCAGCGACGCTGGCAGCCGGTGGATCTCGGCCGCCGGGACGCTGACGAATCTGGCCTTCGCCGCCCTGACGGCGCTGCTCCTCCGGGCGCGCCTCGTGCGCGCCGCGACAGGTCGCTATTTCCTCTGGCTCTTCCTGACCCTGAACCTCCTGCAGGCGTTCGGATACTGGATGTTCTCGGGAATCGGCGGCATCGGCGATTGGAACGCAGTCGTCGCGGATTCGCCGAACTATGCGCTCTGGCGCATCGCTCTCGCCGTCGCCGGCACCGCCGCCTACATGTTCGTCGCCGTGCCGATCGCGCTGCGCCGACTCCTGCCCTTCCTCACAGCTCGCGATCCCGGGCGGATGGCGGCTGCCGTGCGCCTCACGGTCGTGCCGTACATCGCCGGCGGAATGCTCTACGTCACGGCGGGCCTGCTCAATCCCGAGAGCCCCTGGCTGGTGCTCATCTCGGCCGCGGCCGCCTCCTTCGGCGGCGCCTCGGCGCTCGCCTGGATGGCCCAACTGCTGCGCAACCGCGAGCGCTACCCGCCCGCGGCACGGCGGCCGCTCGGGATCGCCCGCAGCTGGCCCTGGCTGATCGCCGGCGCGATCGTGGCGCTCCTCTTCATCGCCGTCCTGGGTCCTGGAATCCGTTTCGCTGTCCCGGACTGAGCACAGGAAGCCCAGCGGACAGAGGTTTTGCGAGTCGAAGAAGTCACAGTTTTCCAGGAGCGGCTCCTATGTGGGAAAGGAGCCACACCATGTCCCACGCCTCGACTCTGAAGTCCGTTGCAGCTCTCGCCCTGACGCTCGCCCTCTCGGCCGCCGCCAGTGCCCAGTCCCCCCACCCCTCGTTCGACGTCAAAGTCAGCGGCCACGGCCCGGCGGTCGTCCTCATTCCCGGACTCCTGTCCACCGGCGAGGTCTGGGAGACGACGGTCGAGCGCTACAAGGACCGCTACACGCTGCACGTTCTGACGCTCGCGGGCTTCGGCGGGCCGGCGCCGATCGGTTCCCCCTTCCTGCCGCGCGTCCGGGACGAGCTCATCCGCTACGTTCAGACCGAGCATCTCGACCGGCCGATCGTCGTCGGGCACAGCCTCGGCGGCTTCCTGGCCTTCTGGGTCGCCGCCACGGCGCCCGAGCTCGTCGGCGGTGTGCTTGCGGTGGACGGGGTGCCGTTCCTCCCCGCTCTCGCGAACACCGCGGCGACGGCCGACAGCGCGAAGGCCCAGGGCGAGCAGATCCGGAGCACGTATGCCGCGTTCACTACCGACCAGCTCGTCGGTCAGAGCCGCATGGCGCTCACCACGATGATCACCGCGCCGGCCGACGTCGAGCAGGCGCTTGCGTGGGTGCGGAGATCGGATCCAGCCACTGCCGGCATCGCCGTCGCCGAGTTGATGTCGACCGACCTGCGGCGGGACGTCGCAGCGATCACCGCTCCGACGCTGCTCATCGGCGCCTCGGGTGCCGCGCCCGAGACGCTGCAGCCGGCGTTCCAGCAGGCCTACGAGCTGCAGGTCGCGGCGGCGCCCAAGGCCCGTGTCATCATGGCGACGAAAGCCCGCCACTTCATCATGTTCGACGATCCCGCCTTCCTTTTCGCCGCGCTGGACGAGTTCTTCTCCGCCGCCGCCGACCGGACGCGCTGAGGTGGACCCCCTCGCCCTGTCCCTGGCGGTGCATGTGCCTGCCGCTGCGCGCGGCGACCGCGACGCCTTCGCCAGCCTCGTGGACGGAACGCGCTCGGTCGTCTCGGCGATCGCGCTCGCCATCGTCCGCGACGCCGAGCTCGCCCGGGACGTGGCGCAGGAGGTCTTTCTGTCGGCGTGGCGCGACCTCGGGAACCTGCGCGACCCAGTGAGTTTCCTGCCCTGGCTGCGACAGCTGACGCGGCATCGCGCCTACCACGTGCTGCGCACCGAACGGCGGCGCGCGAAGCGCATCACCACCGCCGACACCGAGCAGGCCCTGGCGCTGGCTCTCGACGCTCGTCCGCATGCTGGCGCCGAGATGCTGGCCGCCGAGGAGCGCCGCTTGCTCGAAACGGTGCTCGACGAGCTGCCGGACGAGGCGCGCGAGGTCGTGACGCTCTACTACCGCGAGGGCGAGTCCACGGCGCACGTCGCCGCTCTGCTCGGGCTCACCGAGGCCAACGTCCGCCAGCGCCTCAGCCGCGCCCGCGCGAGGCTGCGCGGCTCGCTGCTCGATCGCTTCGGCGCGGCCGCACGGCGAAGCGCCCCCGACGCCACGTTGACGACTGCTGTGCTCACCGCACTCGCGGTCGGCGCCCCGGCCGCCGCCTCGGCGGCGACGCTCACCGCGGCGTCGTCCAAGCTCGCTTCGGCAGCCGCACCGTCGCTCGCCGCGAAGCTGCTGCTCGGCAGCGGGGCGCTGCTCGGCGCGGCGGGCGGCATTGCGGGGGTGCTTTTCGGTTCGCGGCAATTGAAGCGCCAGGCGCGTTCCGGCGAGGAGCTCCACGCCCTGAGGAAGTTCGAAAGGACCAGTGTGGTGCTCGTCCTGCTGACCGGCTTGATGTTCCCGGTCTCCTGGCGGCTGACCGGAGAGGCCTGGTCGCAGGTCGCCACCTTCGCGACCTTCATCGCCGCTCTCGCCGGCCTTCACCTCGTCTGGCTGCCGCGAATTCTGCGTGCCAGGCGTGCTCTGGAGACCCTGGAAGACCCCGCACGAGCGGCCCGAGCGCGGGCGCGGGAACGCCGGATGGCAATCCTCGGCTGGACGCTGGGCCTGCTGTGCGGCACCGCGGGACTCGTCGCGGGGCTGCTGCTGGAGGCAAAGTGATCCCCTCCCCACCCGGGCTGCCGCGCTACTGCGCGGCGCGAGAGAGGTTCATCTCGAAGAACTTCGTCCACGTCGCGCCGTCGGTCGACATCTCGCCGATCTCGCTCCAGCGGTCGGCGACGGTCCAGTCGATGATGTAGCGGATCTGGCGCCCGGGAGGGGCCGGCGGCGCCCAGACGAACTTGCCGTTCTCCCAGTTGCCGCGCGCGTCGGCCGCTCGGCCGTCGGCGAGGAAGGTCGAGAAGCGGAAGCCGCCGGCCGGATCGGCCGAGGCGATCGCGAGAGCGTGGTGGACGACCTTGCCGGCGGTGCCGTCGGCGAGCTTGGCATGGTGCAGCCCTTCGACCACCAGAACAAGGCCGTCGAGACGCATCTCGACCGTCTCCTCGCTCACCGCCCGCTGCGGCTCGCCGGGCCCCATCTGCATCCACCCCTCGCCGCGCCACTTGCCGACTGCCGGCAGGAACGGCTTCATCGCTTCACGGAGCCTCACGGCGTCGGGTGCCGGCGGGCGTCCAGGCTGCGAGGCGGCCGGCGGCGCAGGTGGCGGCGTGTTTGCGGGAGCCTGCGCCGCCAAGGGAAAGCCCGATGCGAGGGCTGCAATCGCTGCGTAGACGGAAAGACGAGCCGCGCAAGACCTGGACATGGTCGTTCTCCTCGAGTTGACAAGACTCTATGCGCGGGTCCCGCATGCGTCTTGAACGAATCGGCCAACTCTCAGAGTCTCAACCAACTGCCGCGCCCCGGGGGTGGGGACAGTCGTTTGGGACACACACCAACGACTGTCCCAAACGACTGTCCCCAAAGACTGTCCCCGGAGCTTCTTCCAGAGCTTTGAGAACGGTCGGGTCGCGCCCCTACTGGAGAACTGTCAGGTCGGCTGGAGGTCGCGGTGAGCGATGCGGGCGAACTGGCGGGCGAAGGCCGTGGGCGGGAGGCCCAACAGGTGGCGGAACTCGCGCACCAGATGCGCCTGATCGGCGAAGCCGTGCGCCGCCGCGAGCTCGGCCCATCGCGCCGCTTCAGAGCTCGAGGCTTCGAGCGCGGCGAGAGCGCAGCGACGCAGACGCCAGATGCGCGCCAACTCCTTCGGCGAGAGGCCGACCGCGGCGGTGAAGCGGCGGCGAAACTGGCGCGGTGAGAGTCCGCTCGCCTGCGCGAGAGCGGCGATCGGTACCTCTCCGCCGGTCGCCATCACCCTACGGGCAGCCGTGACGGCCACGCCATCGAGCGGGCGCGCCCCCGGCAGGAGCGCGGTGAGCGTGCGCGCGGCCACAGCCACATCGAGCGCCCCATCGCGCCGAGCCCAGAGCTCGGCGGCAAGCGGCGCGCTCCAGGCAAGGCTCGGAAACTCCGCCGCTGCCACGACTTTGTCCTTGAGTCGCCTCGGCTCGATGGGCAGCAGACCGGCCGCCGCTCCAGGCCAGAAGCGGACGCCGAAAAAAGCGTCGCCGGCGACCACGGGCGGCGTGAGCGGCACCGTCCACGGCCCGAGCACGACGGCCATCGGGCTACCGCGCCGGAAGGCGAGACTGATGCAGCCGTCGGGGGGAACCCAGTGTTCGACCGGGCCAGCTGCGGGATCGACGGTGAACGACCAGAAGCTCGCCACGTAGGGCTCGAGCTCCGGCGCCGGCTCGAACTCGGCGTAGGTCATCGGGGAAAGCGGTGAGGCGGGAGGCATCACGGAGGGGAAATGGCTCCTGGGGAGGGATTTGAACCCCCGACCGATCGGTTAACAGCCGATTGCTCTACCGCTGAGCTACCCAGGAATGTTGCGGTCCGCCCCGTTACCGGGGCGGAAAGGGAATCGTAACGCAGGCCGGGGGCGCGATCAAGATCGCGCCCCGCGGGCGGCCTACAGCCCGGTGTCGAGGAACGGCTTGAGCTTGCCGGCGCGCGACGGGTGGCGGAGCTTCCGGAGCGCCTTGGACTCGATCTGACGGATGCGCTCGCGGGTGACGTTGTGGATCCGGCCGACCTCTTCGAGGGTGTGCTCGGTGCCGTCGGCGAGGCCGAAACGCTTGGCGAGCACCTCTTCCTCGCGCGGCGTCAGGGTCTTCATGACGCGCTGCACCTCTTCGCGCCGCGAGGTCGAGATCACCGAGTCGATCGGCGAGACCGCCGTCTTGTCCTCGATGAAATCGCCAAGATGCGAATCTTCCTCTTCACCGATCGGTGTCTCGAGGGAGATCGGCTCCTGCGCGATCTTCATGATCTTGCGCACCTTGTAGGCCGGCAGGTCCATGCGCTGGCCGATCTCTTCGGCCGAAGGTTCGCGACCGAGCTCCTGCACCAGCGAGCGCGAGGTGCGGGTGAGCTTGTTGATCGTCTCGATCATGTGCACCGGGATGCGGATCGTGCGCGCCTGGTCGGCGATGGCGCGGGTGATCGCCTGGCGGATCCACCAGGTGGCATAGGTCGAGAACTTGTAGCCGCGGCGATACTCGAACTTCTCGACCGCCTTCATCAGGCCGATGTTGCCCTCCTGGATGAGGTCGAGGAACTGCAGGCCGCGGTTGGTGTACTTCTTGGCGATCGAGACCACGAGGCGGAGGTTCGCGACGATGAGCTCTTCCTTCGCCCGCTCGCACATCGCCTCGCCTTCGCGGATCTTCTTGATCGTCGTCGCGACCATGAGATGCGTCGTGCCGTAGCGCTCTTCGATCTCGACCGTGCGCAGCTTGTACTTCTCGATGCGCCGCTTCTGCAGGTCGCGGAGCTCCTTGTTCGACTCCTTCTCGTAGGCGGTCTTGGCACGCCGGACATCCTGCTCGAGCGCCGAGAACTGCCGGTCGAGGTTCTTCAGGTAGTCGACCAGACGGTTGCGCGTCTGCAGCGAGAAGTCGATCGAGCGGATCTCCTGCGCGATCTTGCCGACCACGCGGTCGACCTCGCGCGCGAACTCCTGGTAGCGCGCGCCGCCCTCCTTGTACTTGGTCTGCTGGCGCTTGAGCTTCTGCACTTCGCGATCGAGCTTGGCGATCTGGTCGAAGATACGGAGGTTGCGCTTGATGCGGTCCGCCGCCTTGGGATCGAGCGGCTCTTCCGGGTCGTTGCCGGCGACCAGCTCGCGCAGGACCTTCTTGTCCTTCTGGGCGAGCTCGTTCAGGCGCAGGAGCTCGCGCAGCACCAGCGGGTTCTCGCACAGCGCCTCGTAGATCAGCCATTCGCCCTGTTCGATGCGCTGGGCGATCTCGACCTCGCCCTCGCGGTCGAGCAGCGGGACCGTCCCCATCTCGCGCAGGTACATACGCACCGGGTCGTTGGTCTTCTCGTGCTCGTCGACCGCGTAGACCTCGTGCTCTTCGCTCTCCTTCTTGTCGAAGTCGATCGGCGCCGCTTCGATCTCCTCGCGGTTGGCGTAGCGCTCCGGCCGGTCGAGGACGAAGATCTTGAGCTCTTCGAAACGGCGGTAGATGGCGTCGACTTCCGCCGGCAGTCCGATGACTTCGTCGGGCAGCACTTCGTAGATCTCGTCGTAGAGCAGATAGTGCTTCTGCTTGCCGAGCTCGATGAGCTGCTTGACCGAAGTGTATTTGTCTTCGATGTGAACGATTTTCAGTCGCGCCACGCGGGAACCCTCGAAACGCTCATCAAAACGGAAGTGCCGGGCCTCTGGCTAGCGCTACCCGGCAGAAAAGGGCGCAGCGGAGTACCGCCTCCGCTTGAGCGCCTCCAACTCGTTGAGGATCTCTTCAATCCTGTGCTGGTCACCGGAGACTTCGATCTGCCGCAACTCGCGATTCAGATCGGCACGCTGACGATCGAGCCAGCGCTCCCACAACCCTTTGAGGTGCATCTCGGGGGCGGGCTCGCCTACCGAATCGGCCGATTCTAGCAAAAGCATTGAAGCCCTGTCACTTATGCCGTCGCCATCGGAAAGCCGCCGGCGCAGATCCGCCGTTCCCGGCAACTTCCCGGACTCGTCGTAGAGAGCAAGAAACAGGGCGTAGATATTCCGCAACTGGGGATCGTCGAAGGCGGCCTCGGGGGGGAGCCCCTCGCGCGCCGGCGCCGGGCGCCCGGCGTCGCCGATCCACAGCAGACAGCGCAGCAGCGCTTCTTCCGCTCCCCGGCCCGGCGACGGCCCGGAAGCGGCGGGCGCGGCGAACGCCTCGGCGAGCGGCTTCGGCCCCACTCCCAGCCGCTGCAGCAGGAGATGGGCAGGCAGGCCCAGACGCTCGGCGGCGATCCGGCCGTAGCTGTAGCGCAAGACGGTGTCTTTCACCGGCGCGAGCAGGGCGGTCACCTCTTTGGCCGCTTTCGCCCGCACATGCGGGTTGCGATGGGCGTCGGATGGCACGAGACGGTCGAGCTCGAGCAGGATGAGGTCTTCGGCCGCGGTGACCGTCTCGACGAGAGCCTTCTCCCCCTTGGCGAGCCGCACGGAGTCGGGATCCTCGCCTTCGGCGAAGCGCGCCCGGCGCACCGCGAGACCCTCGGCGAGCAGGATCGGCAGGGCGCGCCGCGCGGCCGCCTCTCCCGCCGCATCGCCGTCGTAGCCGATGACGACCTCTTCGACGTGGCGTGCGAGGAGCTTGGCCTGCTCCGGGGTGAGCGCCGTGCCCATGCTCGCCACCGCTCCTTCGATTCCCGAGGCGACTGCGGCTACCTGATCGAAATAGCCCTCGACCAGGAGGGCGCGCCCGTTCTCGCGCATCGCCCGCTTCGCGCTGTCGAGGCCGAAGAGGATCGAGCCTTTGTGGAAGCGGTCGGTCTCTGCAGTGTTGACGTACTTCGCCTTGTCGTCGCCGAGGGTCCGGCCGCCGAAGCCGACCAGACGCCCGGTGCCGTTCCTGATCGGGAAGATCAACCGGTTGCGGAAGCGGTCGTAGGGCTCGCCGCCCCCCTCCGGGCGTCCCACCAGCCCGGCATCGAGGAGGTCGGCCATGGCGATCTTCGGGTGCAGCGCCTGGGTGAGGTTTCGCCAACCGTCCGGGGCGTAACCCAGGCGGTATCGCGTCGCGAGCTCGTCCGGAATCCGGCGCTCCTGGAGATAGCGCCGGGCGGAGGGCGACTGCGCCAGGGCGGCAGTGAAGAACTCGGCCGCCGCCTCGAGCACCGCCTCGAGATCGCGCGGGGTATCGGACTTTCCTCCGCCGCCCGGGCGGCGCGCGGCGGGCGCCGGGATCGGCACGCCGAAGCGGCGGGCGAGCGACTCCATGGCGGCGGGAAAATCGTCGCCGGTCAACTCCATATGGAGTTTGATCGCGTCGCCGCCCTTGCCGCAGCCGAAACAGTAGTAGAGACCCTGGTCGGGGTCGAGCTGGAAAGAGGGCGTTTTCTCCTTGTGGAACGGACAGAGCGCCTTCCACTTCCGCCCGACTTTCTGCAGCTTGGCGTGCGCCCCGGCGATCTCGAGAATGTCCACCGCCTCGCGCACGGCCTGCACGAACTGGGGGGTGAGCTGGAGGTTGGAGAGCGCCATCGGACCGGGGAACCGGACCTCGGACTCTACGACAGCGCTCCGCGCGCCGCCTGTCTGCCGCTCGTCGACCCGCTGCAGCTCACCCACGCAAGGGAATACGTCGCGGCAGCGCTGCGGGTGACAGGCGAGGCCGCGGGCGCGGCCGCTCTCTCAGGTGACGATGCCCTGTGCCGCGAGGTCCTGAAAGAGAAAGGCCCGCGCCGAGCGCCAGCGGCGCTTCACGGTGCGGTCGGAGACGTCGAGCAGGCCGGCGATCTCCTCGATCGAGAGGCCGCCGAAGAAGCGCCACTCGACGAGCTGCGCGAGCTCGGGGTCGGCGCTCTCGAGGCGCGACAGGGCTTCGTCCACCGCCAGCAGGTCGGCGGCGCGCTCGGGAGAAGCGATCTGCTGCTCGTCGAGCTCCACCGCGACCCGCGCCCCGCCGCGCTTGACCCGGCCGCGTCGGCGCGCGTGGTCGATCACCACGCTGCGCATGGCGCGGGCGGCCAGGGCGTAGAAGTGGCGGCGGTTCTCCACCGACCAGGAGGCCTGCTTCGAGAACTTGAGATAGGCCTCGTGCACCAGCGCCGTCGTGCTCAGCGTGTCGGCCGAAGAGGCGCCGCGCAGCTGCCGGCGGGCGATGGTGCGCAGTTCCGTGTAAACCGCCTCGAACAGGCGGTCGAACGCTCCGCGGTCCCCGTTCTCGACGGCGACCAGCAGCGCCGTGATCTCGGGCCCGCCCGGTTCGGGCTCAGGGGGCATTGGATGCAATTGTAATCCCTAGTCGCGGAGCGTCACGACGGTCGCCCCGTTGCCACCCTCGTTGGGCGCCCCGGGGCGGGAGGAGACGACCGCCGGGTGCTTGCGCAGCCTTTCGCGCAAGGCGTCGCGCAGGCGCCCCGAGCCGTGGCCGTGGACGATGCGCACTTCGCC
>Ga0073905_10000556_pt1 | contig 17685 bp, 16 predicted proteins | sample KloWWTupernatant_FD_65482 | JGI IMG/M metagenome (GOLD analysis project Ga0073905, IMG submission 65482) | Active sludge microbial communities from Klosterneuburg, Austria, studying microevolution and ecology of nitrifiers - Klosterneuburg... | ecosystem: Engineered > WWTP > Aerobic digester >... | reverse complement strand
CCGGCTGCCCCCGGCGTGTACTCTGGACGAAATGGCCAGAAGCCGGTGCGGCCAACGATGGTGAGGACAGCGGGGATAAACGTGATCGCCGCCAGCATCATCGTGGCGATCGCGACCGCAACGACCGGGCCAAGCGAGCGGAAGCTGCCGAAGGCGGCGAAGAGCAACAACAACGACGCCAGCATGAGCGTCGCGCCGGCCGAAAGGATCGCCTCGCTGACGCCGCGCATCGCCGCGCGCATCGCCTGATGCTTGTCCTCGTGACGGCGCAGCTCTTCCCGGTAGCGGGATGCGATGAACAGATAGTAGTCCGTCCCGGCCCCGAAGAGGATCACGGTCATGATCCCACTCGCCTGAGCATCGACGGGGAAGCTCAGCGCGCGCAGGAGGAGCGCCGCCAGCCCGCCGGCGAGCTGGAGCACGAGCGCGACGATCAGCAGCGGCACGACGGCGATAATCGGAGAGCGGTAGATCAGGATCAACAGAACCAGAACCAGGCTCGCCGTGACGAGAATCAGAAACACATCGACGTTGCTGAAGACGGCGACGAGATCAGCCAGCAGGCCGGCCGGCCCGCTGACCTTCACCTGCACATCGCCAGTCACACCCGCCGTTGCCTCACGGATCGACGTGATCCGCTGCTCGAACGCCGGATCGGTCGGCGATCCGCTGATCGGCACGATCATCATCATCGTCGCGCCATCAGCCGAGACGAGCTGGCCACGCGCCTGTGGCATGTTGAAAATCGAGACGACACCCGCAACGTTGCTGCCAGGCTCTTTCGCCATCGCCGCGACGGCGTTGTAGACCGTCTGCGCCGACTGCATGTCGGCATCGGAGAGGCCGGCCTGGTTGTGGAACACAATGATCGCTGGCGTGTTCGCGCTCGGATAGAGCTCTCGAACGAGCTTCGCGGCCTGCGTCGATTCAGCGCTGGACGGCAGAAACTGGAGCTGGTCGTTTGTCGAGATGCTCGATAGCGTTGGGGCAAGTGGGATGATCAACGCGGAGAGGAGAATCCAGGCCACCAGGAAGATCCACTTTCCCCGTCGGGAGCTGGCGGCATCGGTTATCGCATGGAGCACGGGTGCGCCCTTCTGTACGTGAATCGTACGTCGCCTCTTCGCCTGCTGCCCCCTTCGTGAGGATCAGGTCTCTCCTATTTTCACGACATTGCGTCGACTTGTCAAGACGTTTCGTCCATATGCTATACTTCCTGTATGCCACGGATCAGTGAAGCAACCATCGCCAAGCATCGACATCGCACCGAGACGGCGCTTCTGGACGCCTGGGGCGGGCTCCTCGACGAGCGCGGTTACAGCGACATTACGCTGACCCTCGTCGCTGAACGGGCCGGCGTTGTCCGCAACACCGTCTACGGCTATTTCCCCGACAAGGAGCACCTGCTCCTCGCCTACCTCACCCGCGAGGTCGGGCGTTTCATGGACGGGGCGACTGCAGCGGTCGATGAGGCGGTCGGCGCGCGGGCGCGGCTACGTGTGCTGGTCGATCACCAGGCGCGATATTTCGCCACGAATGCCGGAGCGGGCCAGGATCTGGCTGGCATCGCCAGCCCCGACCGTTACCCGGATTTCGCAGCCTGCTTCGCACCGGTCCGCGACCTGCTGGTGCGGATCATTCGCGAGGGTATTCACGAGGGAGTCTTCCGCGCCCTCGATCCAATCAGCGCTGCCCGGATGACGCTGGCGCTGCTCGGCGCCTATCGCGTCCCACTTGCGCGCGCGACTGTCAGCCCCGAAGAAGCGACCGATAGTGTCCTCGACTTCCTGCTGCACGGCATCGACGCAAACACAGCTGGCTAGGACCGGGAAGTCCCGGCGATCGGAGTCCGCATGTCCAGCGATCGGCCGGCCCCGTCGGCCAGTTGGCAGGAGAGCGATTCAGCGACATTCATCGACGTTGGCAGGGTGATGATCCCCCGGCGCGACGAGATCGAGCGAACGATCGTTGCGCTTGTCCCCGGCAAGCCGGACGCCGAGCTCACCGTCGTCGATATCGCCGCTGGCGTTGGCTGGCTGAGCAAGGCAATCCTCGCCCGATACCCACGCGCCCACGCACTCCTTCTCGACGGCAGCGACACGATGCTCGCCGAGGCGGAGCGCAATCTCGCGGAGTACGCCGGCCGCTACGAGCTCCGGCAGTTCCGGCTGGAGGATGAGGGCTGGATCGACGCGCTTCCTGCGCCAGTCCGTTGCGTCGTCAGTAGCCTGGCCATTCACCACCGGGACGCCGCCGGCAAGCGCGCGCTCTACCGGCGACTCCTGCCGGCGCTCGAGCCGGGCGGCGCGGTGTTGATTGCCGATCTCGTCCAGCCGGCCAGCCCGGCGGCGCTGCGACTGGCCGCGCGGGAATGGGACGACGAAGTGCGCAGCCAGTCGCTGGAGCTGACCGGCACGCTCGACGCCTGGGAGCTGTTCGACGGCGACGACTGGAACATCTTCGATCATCCGGACCCAATCGATACCCCCTCACCCATCGCGGACCAGCTCGACTGGTTTCGCGAGGCCGGCTACGTCGCCGCCGATGTCTTCTGGGCCTACGCCGGCCACGCCGTCTACGGCGCGTTCCGGCCTGAATAGGTCCGGCCGATCATACTATCGACGAATTCGATTGCTAGTGACTTTCCGATCGATATTTCTGCTTGATCTCTTGATCGACATGTGGCGCTCACCTCGTTCTCATCCGACAATGAGCCTCATCGTTATGTCACGTACCCGCTTTGTGCGCTGCTCGCCTTCCAGTCATTGTTGACGGCGGAAAAACGTGGGGATAGATTGGCGGTAACTGGCTCACCGTCGTTTGGCAGTCTCCCCATTGCTGACGCAGGTGGCGCCCGGGCCGGATGACCGCGCCTCATGGCGTCGTGTTTGGCTCACGAGCTCCGCAACGCCGGATGAATCCGGCGGCTGGACGGATACGCTCGGAGCAAGGGAAGACTGGTGGAGTGTGACGGCGTATCTTGATCCTGGCGAACGCTTTCCGCGGGGTGTAGAGGTTACCCCCGCGATGGAGACTATTCCCTGGACGCCTCTGACCAAGCCGTTGAGCGAGTGCCGAGTGGCGCTGGTGACGACCGGTGGGGTTCACCTCAAGCAACAGAAGCCGTTCGATATCGACAACGACGGCTACGACTGGAGCTACCGGGAGGTTCCGTCGGACGCTTCCGCCACGGACCTCATGGTCACCCACAACCACTACGATCACGCCCATGTCGACGGCGATTTCAACTTCATGCTGCCGACGGATCGGTTCCGTGAGCTGGCGCAGGCGGGCGTGATCGGCGAGCTCGGGCCACGCTGCTACTCCTTCTACGGCTATATCAAGGATCTGGAGGCGCTGGCGGAGACATCGGCGAAAGATGTCGCACGCCACCTCAAGGAAGACGGGGTCGACGCCGTCTTCATGACACCTGCCTGAATGGGCTGCAACCGGTCCGTGGGGCTGGTTCAGCGGGCAATCGAAGAGGCCGGCATCTCGACGGTATCCGTCACACTCTTCCGTGAGATCGCGGTCAAGCTCAAGCTGCCCAGAGTCGTCTCGCTGCGCTTTCCCTTCGGGTATCCGCTGGGGCGGGACGAGGCGTTGCAACGGCAGATCATCAACGACGGGCTCAATGCGCTGGTTTCGATCTCCGAGCCGGGGACGATCATCGACCTGCCCTACGTCTGGGAGGGATAGTGAGGATCGTCCAGTCGCGATTACCTCTCGACACCAGACAGGAATCTGAGTCACGACGCCGCCAGGTCGAGATGACCGGCAGCACAACAGGTTGGACAACGCAATGACCGATATCGAACAACTCTCGGCAAAGACCGAAGCGTTTCGCGCCATGCATGCCGGCCCCGGGATGCTGGTGATGCCGAACGCATGGGACGCGGCGAGCGCGCAGCGGATTGTCGCGGCAGGCTTTCCCGCGATTGCGACAACGAGCGGGGGCGTTGCGATCGCCCTCGGCTACGCGGATCACGAAGCAGCCCCGGTCGACGAGATGCTCGCTGCGTCGGCGCGCATCGCCCGCGCTGTGTCCGCGCCAGTCACGGTCGATTTCGAGGCGGGCTACCAGCTGCCACCAGCCGAGATCGCGCGACGCCTGATCGAGGCCGGCGTAGCTGGGATGAATCTCGAAGAATCGGACCATCACGGCGACGCCGGTCTGATCCCAGCCGAAACGCAGGCGGAGCTACTGTCAGCGGTGAAGGCCGAGGCGCGCGCTCTTGGCGTCGACCTGGTGCTGAACGCGCGAATCGACGTGTTCATCCGGTCCGAGGGGACGCTAGAGACGCAGCTTGCCGACGGGCTGCGGCGAGCGCGAATCTATCGCGAAGCAGGGGCGGACTGCATCTATCCGATCGCCCTCAGCGATCCGGCAGCGATTCGCGCGATGGTCGACGCAGTGGGAGTGATCAACGTGACGGTTCGCCGTGGCGGGCCGCTATCGCTGGACACAGCCGCCGAGTGTGGCGCGCTGCGCGTCACGTACGCCACGAGCGTCTTCCGCGAGACGATGGCCGCCCTCGACGAAATCGCAGCCGACATTCACGGATCGATCCCCGGAACCAGCCGTTAGCTCGATCCAGCGTCATCACGCCGATGTTTCACGTGGAACATCGGCGTGATTACAGTTCCGGAGCCCCTTCGTCTTGCAGCCGGAACAGATGCCAGCGCGTCGAACCGTCAACCGACCGCGCGGTCGCGATTTCATGCAGACCCGCCTCGCGGTGGAGCAGCAGGTCTCGGGAGCGCTCCTGGTTGACCAGGAAGAAGACCTCCGAGAACCGCCAGTCGGCCCTCAGCCAGCCCATGAGACCAGCCAACAGCTCCTCGTCGAGCTTCTGAGCGACCGCGCTCGGCCGCATCCACCAGGTGACGACGGCGGCATGTTCGTCCGCTTGTGGCGCGGCGCTGGTCGGGGCGATCCGCGGATGCCACTGGCTGCTGTCATATGGCCGGATGTAGACACAACCCTCGCAGCGAGACTCGTCGGCGCTCAGCACCGTGTAGGCGAACGCCTCGCGGCGCTCCCATTCCGCCTCATGTCGCGTCAGGTCGGCGGCGTTTTCCGCGGCTGTGAAGTCGTCGGGGGGCCACGCCGATGCGCTCCAGTCTCTGAGCGCGCCGGGGTCTTCCATCAACGCGGCGTAGTCGCGCTCTGTGTGCTCGGGACCGAGCACCCGGAGGATCAGGTTCACCGTCGATGTTTCACGTGGAACAGGCCAGCCGTCTCGGTACCACACCATCTCGGGGCCTCCTTTCTGATGACCCCCGTTGCAATTTTCGAACCAGACAACGATGGCGGCCCGGTTGGGCCGCCATCGTCAGGTAAGGTCGGTGCGAGTGAAGCCGGCTACTCGTAGCGAAGCGCCTCGGCGATCGGCACCGACGCCGCCTTGCGCGCCGGAATCCAGGTCATGATCGTCGCAGCGACCAACGACGCCACCACGAAGAAGATCACCGTGCCCCACGGAACGACGAACCCGGCCATACTCTGGCCCGAAGTGAAATCCTCGGCATGCATCAGGTTGTACGACAGGATCAGGGCCAGCACCGTGCCGCTGACCACGCCTAACCCCGCGATCACCAGGGATTCCAGCAAGAACGACGCTGCCACCATGTTTCGCTGGTAGCCGATCGCCCGCAGCATCCCGATCTGCTGCCGCCGTTCGACCACCGAGCGGAACGAGATCACACCCAACGCAGCGATACCGACAAAGAGGCCGAGTCCCATGAAGCCTTGCAGCAGCTTGAAGATACCCGTCTGGACGGCGACAAAGCCCTCCAGCAGCTTCTGAATCGCATCGGCCTGGACGCCACTGGTCAGCAGCGTCGACTCTATCTCCTTCGCGATCGTGTCCGCCTGCGATCGCGCCGCTGGCGTCAGCTGGACGAAGAGCATCGAGCTGTCGAACCCGCCGAACAGGCCGCTGAACACCTGATCCGACGTGTAGACGCCCGCCAGCATGCTCACCTTGCTGTCGATCACGCCGATGATCGTCCATGTATCGGTCTTGTCACTCCGGCTGCTTCCGATTTCGACCTGGAACGCCGGGAACGAGCCGTCGACAACCTTGACACCATCGGGCGCATGGAACCCCTCCGGGTCGCCAAACCCCTGCGTGGAAAGCGCGTTCGCGTCGATGATTGCAACCTTCTCGCCGGCCTTGATCGCCTTCCAGACATCTGCGTCGCTGGCATAGCCGGCGGCCCGCGCCTCGAGCGGGATGTCGGCCGCGGCCATGTATGCGTCATCCATGCCACTGATCGGCCAGTGCTTCCAGGTGTCCGTCCCAACGTTACGGATCTCGGTGTTCGCGTAGGCGATGCCGTTGACCCGGCCAACAGCCTGGATATCGTCGAGGTTCACCTTGCTGCCGGCCAGTTGGGCCTTCAGGTCTGCGATCGGATTCGCAGGACTGGTCGTCACCGAAATGTCCCAGCCCGCGCCCGCCTTGTCCGTCGAGAATAGCTGGACGAAGTTCGCGTTGATCGTCGTCAGCGTCACCAGGGAGAAGATCACCATCGAGAACATCGCGATCGTCAGCCCGGTGCGCCCCTTCGCCGAAATAGGGTAGGCGATCGCAGTCTTCACGGCCGGGATCCATCGTGAGAAGACCCGGCCGAACAGTCCGATAACCCCGACGGCCATCTCGGCATTCCACATAATGATCAGGGTGGCGAAAGTGACCATCGACAAGCCCGAGACGAAGAACATCTCCATGCCGCCAGTGCCGAGGTTCGGCAGGATCTTCTCCGACCAGCCCTGCGGCAGCAGCCAGAAGATCAGCATCGCCGCCGAGAAGAAGGTGTACACCGCGCGTTTCGGAAGATAGCGGCTCAGGAACAGTGAAAGACCCAGAGCGACAAAGGTCAGGCCACTCGAGAACTGGAAGATACTCTTCGCGCTCATCCCGCTCAGCATCAGCAGCGCGCCGACAACCGCTGCGGCCGGCCCCCAGCCAACGCGGACCGCCAGCATCCGCAGCAGCCAGATCGCAGCCTTCACGGGCGATAGCAGCACGTTCCAGATCACCTCAAGCGGAAACCAGAGGATGCTGATCAGAGAGATGCCGATCGACGGGCCGACACGCGGCAGCTTCGACCACCAGTTCCAGGCCGGCCGCTTGTCGCGACTGGCGTGCGCCTCCTCTGGCAGGTCACGAATGGCGGCAACAATGTTGAGGCGGCTGGAACGCACCGAGGCAAAGAGGATCGTCACGAACGTCACCGACACGCCGAGCGAATAGGCAACCACGAGTGAGCGCCATGTCGCATACGGCGCGATCGAGATGAAATCGCCCAGCAGCCGACCCATGATTCCGGCGATCGCGAAGGCAACTCCAACCCCGGCCGCCGCGCCGAGGAGCGCCGCGCCGAGATCGTAGGCGGTGCCCTCGGCAATGAACCCCTGAATCAGGTGACGACGCTTCATCCCGACCGCCCTGGCCATGCCCATCTCCGAGCGACGCTCGGCAGCCAGCATCATGAAGATCAGGAAGATCAGCAGCACGCCCGCCGCAACTGAGAACAGGCCGAGAACAATGAACAGGCTCATGAACACGTTGCCGAACGTCTCCGCGCCCTTGATCGCGTCCTGCTTGATTGGATTGACGCCCAGGTCGCTGCCGCCCGGGATACCGGCCAGCGCTTCCTTGACTGCCGGGACAACCGCATCGGTCAGCGCGATTCCGCCCTCAACGCCACCCCGATTCGAGATCGCGATGTACCGGGCCTTGCCTTCGAGGTTCGTGATCCGTTGCACTTCTGCCAACGGCATCGCAAAGCCGTGGATGCCGGACGACTGCTGGCCGCCGCCAGCGAAACCGGTCATGATCGAGCCGCTGGCGATCGCCGCAACCCGCACCGGCTGCGCCTGGTTGTTATAGAAGAAGACCAACAGATCGCCGTCGGTCGCATTGATCTCCTGCGCCAGGTCATTGGACAGGACAACCGGGAATACCTGCAACGAGGCCGGGTCGATCTTCAGCCCGCCAGGAATCCGGCTGGCGTACTGCTGGAGCAGCGCCACGTCCGCGGCTGGCAGCGGCTCGGAACCAGCAGTCACGGCGGCAAAGTCGATCGCCTTGCCCGAGGTCGTCTTCATCCCACCGAAGCTCGGGACCCTGGCCGGGTCGAGCCCAGTCATGACAACAGCCGGCTGCGACAGGCGCTTGTCGACATTGAGGATCGGCACCGTTTCGGTCAGAACCGGCATGATGCCGTCGATGTCGGCGTTTGCCTTCAGCTTCGCGTCGAGCTGGTCGGCGATTGAGGCATCGATCGGCACATTGTTCACCGAGATCGTGCCTTCACCGCCAGTGCCACCGACATAGGCGACGGTAATGTCGACCTCGCCGAGCCCCTTGTAGGCGGAGCTGGTGATCGAATGATCGATCGAGTCACCGGTCGTCAGCGACGCAGCAATGATCAACGTCGCCAGCATCAACCCGACCATGATCAGGATCGTCTGCGCCTTGCGCCGTGGGATGTTGCGGAGCGCCATGCGGAAGATGACCGGATTTCTGAGCGCGATGACGACTGTCGTCAGCAGGCAGAGCGCCATGATCGCGACGACAACGAGCATGATTGTCGTCATCGACAGACCGAAGATACTATCCACAGGTATTCCCTTCAGGCATGGTGTATTGCTGAGTCATTGTATAGAGCCGTCAATGACTCCTAGCGATCGCCTGACAACCCATCGTTGACAATGCGTCCATCGCTCATGCGGATGATGCGCTGCGTCATGTCGCCGATGCGGGGATCGTGGGTGACGATCACGAACGTCTGCTGCTGGGTCTTGTTCAGCTCGATCATCAGATTCATGACATCGTCCGCGGTTTCGCTATCGAGGTCACCGGTCGGCTCGTCGGCCCAGACGATGGCCGGCTCGTTGACGAGCGCGCGGGCGACTGTCACACGCTGGCGCTGCCCGCCGGAGAGTTCGGCCGGCCGATGGCTGGCCCAGTCGCGCAGGCCGACGCGATCCAGGATCTTCAGCGCCCGCTCGCGAGATTCTTTCGGCTTGACGCCGGATACCAGTAGCGGCAGCTCGACATTCTCGACTGCCGAAAGGACCGGCAGCAGATTGTAGAACTGGAACACGAAGCCCATGTTGCGCGCCCGGAAGTCGGTGCGGGCATCGTCGGGTAGATGCGCCAGGTCTTTTCCGGCGATGAGAATCTCGCCCTCGTCGATCGTATCCAGCCCCGAGAGGCAGTTGAGCAACGTCGTCTTCCCGCACCCCGACGGCCCCATGATCGCGACCATCTCGCCGCGATTGACTGTCAGATCCACGCCACGCAGCGCCGGAACGGTTACCTTGCCAGTGTTGTAGGTTTTGACAACGCCAGACGCGCTGATGATCGGGGTATCCGCTGCCGCCGGGGAGGCGTTGATGGTCGGTGTGCCAGCGGTTGTGGTCGACATGGTGGCTTGATCCCTTCAGAATACACAACGCGCGATCAGCATCGACCGCGCGAAATATCGCGTGAGCCGGGCGGCCGGCGCGTCCCAGCGACACGCGCGCGCCAACCAGCCCCGGATGGCCATCGCTAATCGTACCGATTTCTTCGCGCGCATTCACTGAACCGTTGATATTGCGCAACCGGACGGATTGACCATGTGCGACTGTCCGAAAGTACAGGTTTGGGGTCAGGCGGCTGGGTGTGTGATCGTCGCGCGGGTCATCGTAGGTGACATAATCTGACCTCTTGTTGCCATCGCATCGGAATAACGACGCGAGCGGCGATGTTTGACTGTAACACCGTCCGCTGCTACCCTCAGCGGGTTGTCCGTATGCCGATTTCCCCCGGGGGCGCTCCGCGATCGTACGTTGGGGCGCGGAGACACATGCAACGATGATCAGGCGCAGTCCAGCGGCGGCCGGCGCGGCCGGCGGCACTCTTCCTATAACGGAGCTACCGGTCGATCAGAAGCAGATCCGGCGTGACGTCCTGCGCATCGCGTGGCCGGCGATTCTCGAGAATCTGCTTCAGAGCGTCCTGGGCATGATCACCATCCTGATGGTGAGTCGGCTCGGCTCGGCCGACGTCGCCGCCGTCGGCGCATCGCAGCAATTGCAGATGCTGTTCATTTCGGCATTCTTTGCGCTCTCGATGGGCACCACGGTCATCGTCGCCCACGCCTATGGCGCTGGCGAGCATGGTCGGATCAATGTTGCCGCCAAGCAGTCGACGACGGCCGGCCTGATCCTGGCCGTCATCGTTGCCTTTATTGTCTTTGCCTTCGCCCACCCGATGCTGGCAATGCTTGGCGCCGAGACCAACGTCATCGAGGCTGGCGCCCGGTTCCAGCGCATCTCGTCGGCCGGCTACGTATTCATGGCGCTGATGTTCATCCTCGGCGGCGCCTTGCGCGGGGTTGGCGACACGCGGACACCGATGCTGGTGACAGCCGGGATCAACGTCATCAACGTCGTCGTCGCATTGCCGCTCATCTTCGGCGCCGGGCCGATCCCCGGCATCGGGCTGGACGGCGCGGCGATGGCCCAGAACATCTCGCGCGTGATCGGCGCGGCGGTCATGGCCTGGCTGCTCCTGCGCGGGCGACAGGGCATCTCGATCGCCGGGCGCGACGGCTGGGTGCCAGATGTCTACTATCTGAAACGGCTGGCTGACATCAGTCTCCCATCGATGGGGGAGTCGCTGCTGCGTTCTGGCGGGCAGATTCTCTTCATCTTCATCGTTTTCATGCTCGGCACGGCGGTCGCCGCCAGTCACCAGATCGCCCAGAACGCCGTCTTCCTGTCGATGTTCCCTGGCTTCGGCTTCTCGATGGCGGCCACGGCGATGGTCGGGCAATCGCTCGGCGCGCGCAATCCAGCCCGCGCGCGGGCTGCGGCAATGACCGCCACCCGCGCCTGCGTCGTCTGGATGTCGGCAATGGGCGTCTTCTTCTTCGTCTTCGCCGAGCCGATCATGAGGCTGTCCGCGACCGGCGACGAGCGCCAGACGATCATCGACGCCGGGGTCTCGGCGCTGCGGGTGATCGCGTTCGCCCAACCGATTCAGGCCGTCGGCTTTGTACTGGCCGGGGCGCTCCGTGGGGCAGGGGACACTCGCTTCCCGATGTACTCCACCGGCATCTCGATGTGGATATTTCGCATCCCACTGGCCTATCTGTTTGCGATCACGCTCGGGTTGGGGCTGGGCGGCGTCTATCTGGCGATGGCGTCCGACAACCTGATTCTGATGATGATGAATATCTGGCGCTGGCGGCAGGGACGCTGGATGACCAGCCGGTTCTCGTCCAACGATCCGCCAAAGGCATCGGCCCCCAAACCGGGACACGATCTGGCCGACGCGGCCGCTACCAGCCGGTCGGTCGAGCCGCCTGCCGCACCGAAGGAAATGTCGGTTGTCGATGGTGAGTAACACCCGGGCGTCAGTGCCGGCACGGTTGGCGATGCTGGTGTGTGGGCTCTTTATTTTCGCTGTGTCGATGGCGCTCTCGCTGCAATGCAACCTCGGCGCCAACTCGTGGACCGTGTTGCACGACGGCATCGCAAAGCAGACGCCGCTCTCGATCGGCATCGTGACACAGCTCGTCGGGCTGGTCATGCTGATCGTCTCCTGGATCGGCGGGATCAAGCCCGGATTCGGGACGCTGGCCAACATGCTGCTGATCGGGTCATTCCTCGACCTGATCCTCTGGAGCGGGGTGATCCCGAAAGCAGAAGGTTACCCGGCGCGGGTCGCGATGCTGCTGGCTGCCGTCGTTGTGCTCGGGCTTGGCTCGGCGCTCTATATCAAGGCCGGCTTCGGCGCCGGCCCGCGGGATTCATTCATGCTGGTGGTTCACCGACGAACCGGGCTGCGTCTCGGCGTCGCCCGTTGGCTGATCGAGGTATCCGCCGTCGTCATCGGCATCCTGCTCGGGGGCGACTTCGGCCCCGGCACGATCATCTTTGCGTTGCTGGTCGGGCTCTCGATCGACTGGTTCTTCAACCTCCTGGGTGTGCGGATCGCCAGTCCGGCCCGACCGACTACCGCCGCGCCGGCCGATGCCTGATTGCCGGCTGGACAGTTCCGCGGGAAAGTTGCCATACTAGCGAGCGTATGGGCGAGCGTGCGCGAAGCCCGGAACAGGGGTGGGGGACATGTCAGCGAGCGAGAACGCGAATCCGCAAACAGATTCCAGGATAGCGGCTGCGCCCGCTGCAGATAGCGCGATCGCCCTGGCCGGGCGACTTCAGACACTGCGATCGCGGATCTTGCCACTGCTGGAGGCGGTCAAGGCTGAATACACCGGGCGAGCCGCCGTTGGCTATCCGGTGGTCATCGACAACATCGCGCGCTCCGGGGTCTTCGGCATCACCCTGTCGCCCGGCTTTGGCCTCTACTTCATGACCGATGGCACGAACCTGATCGCTGAGACGCAGTGGATGCAGTTGCGCATCGACGCCCTGTCGATGGCCAACAACCAGCGATACGGTGGCCGGCCGGAAGTAGTCCGCGAGGATATCGACGAGACCTTCGGGCCCTCCGACGCGCGCCGCCTCGTCTCGCGGCTCCAGAACCGCTGGAATCGCCAACAGACCCGCATCTATCGCGTCGACTCCTGACCGGACGACACCCAAACGGCATCGGGAAGTGATGCATCGGTGAATAGCAGCAGGCTTCGCGTTGGCATCCTCGGCGCTGGCGCATGGGCGCGCTTCGCCCATATCCCCGGCTGGCAACGCGACCCGCGCGCTGAGGTCGTCGCCATCGCCGACATCGACCGCGACACCGCCCACGACGTCGCGCGGGAGTTCGGCATCCACGATGTGACGACCGACTGGCAGGCGCTCATCACGCGCGACGACCTGGACGTGATCGACATCGTCACACCATCGCACACGCACTTCGAGCTGGCTCGCGCCGCGATCGAGGCCGGCCATAACGTCCTCTGCGAGAAGCCGGTGGCGCACGACGATCGCGACACGCTCGCCCTCGCCGCGGCAGCCCGCGACCGCGGGCTGAAGACCAAGCTCGGATTCACGTTTCGCTACAGCCCGGGCGTTCAGTACGCGCGGTGGCTGATCGATGACGGCTTCATCGGAGAGCCGTTCATCTTCAACGGGTACGAGCAGAATTCCCAGTGGCTCGACCCGCAAACCCCGCTGCGTCAGGAGCTCCCGACTGCCGACCAGTCTGCGCTGCAGATCTCGTCACTGGAGAGCTACGGCGCGCCGATCATCGACATCTCGCGCTGGTGGGTTGGCGCGGAGTACGCCAGGGTCGTCGGAACAATGCGCAACTTCATCCCCGAGCGGATGGTTCGCGCAACCGGGCAGATGATGCGGATGAACATCGACGACGGTGACATCTTCCTGGCTGAATACACCAATGGCGTGCTTGGCTCGATCCAGACCAGCTATGTCACGATCGGTAACTACCCCGGCATCGAGGCGCGCATCTACGGCAGCCGCGGCGCGATCATCTGCCGGCTGGTCGAGGAATTCGGCGTGGCGGAGACGATCCGTGTCGCAACGCCGGACGAGGTCGAGTTCCGCGAGCTGGAGATCCCCGATCGGTTCTACCCGGCCGGCGGCAGCCCGAACGAATCCTGGCGCTCGCTCTTCTTCGCGAACCTGATCAAGGACTTCATCGACGAGATCATCGAGGGCGGAGAACGCAACCAGGGCAGCTTCTTCGATGGCGCCCGCGTTCAGGAAGCAATCAACGCCGTCGCGCTCTCGCACCACGAGCGCCGCTGGGTCGACCTGCCGTTGGCCCATCGACAGTGATCGGCTCGTCCCCGGCGTTTGACGCCTGGCTGGACGATTTCTTCGAGAGCTACTATCGCCACCGGCCAGTCAATGCGACATTCATCGGCATCCATGAGTACGACAGCCGCCTGCCGGATCATTCCGACCGGGGACGAGCGGATCTGCGGAACGACCTGGCACGCCTTCGCAGCCGGCTGCGCTCACTGCCGGCCGAGCCACTCGACGCGCCGCAGAAGCTGGACCGCGAGCTGGCGGCCGGATTCCTCGACATCGAGGAGTGGGAACAGCGCTCGCGCCACTTCGAAGCCGGCAACCCCGGTTGTGCGATCGGCGAGTCGGCCTTCGGCGTCATCAGCCTGTTCTTGCGCCCGTTTGCGCCGCTGGAGGAGCGCCTGGATTCGGCAGCCACCCGGCTCGAGGGGATGCCGGCCCTGCTTGGCGCTGCCGAGGAGACAATCCGCGCCGCGCCGCTGGCCTGGACGGAACGGGCGATCCGCGAGTGCGACGGCACGCTCGCGCTGCTGACTGATGGAATCGACCGGCTTCTCCACGATGAGGGAGTCACCGGAGGAGGGGAGCGGCGACTCCGCCGGGCCGTCGATGGCGGCGCGCGAGCCGTCTCGGACTACCGCCAGTACCTGCAGGCCGATCTACGCCGCCGGCCAACCGAGGATTATGCCGCCGGGCCAGAGGCGCTGGATCTGCTCCTGCGACGCGGCCACTTCCTCGATGATGGCGTGGAGGAGATGGAACGCATCGCCGCCGAACGGCTCGATGCCATCCTGGCCGAGCTAACGGCCGGCGCAGCGAAGCTGGGCTTCGCCGACTGGAGCGCCGCGCTCGCTGCTCTGGCTGACGACCACCCGACCGCCGATCGCTACCAGTCACGCTTCGGCGAGGTCTGGCGGGAAGCGCGCGCACTGGCTGTGACCGATGGCCTGCTGACCTGGCCAGACTATCCGCTTCGCTATATTCCGCGCCCAAACTGGGCGCAGGACGCGGCGATGGATCTCTACTTCCTCTTCTACCGCGCGCCGGCAGCGTTCGATCCTGTCGCAGTCGTCGACTATCTGATCGAGCCGCTAGACTCCGCAGCGACGCGCCAGCAGATGGAGACTCTTCGAAGAACGAACGAGAGTGTCATCGCGCTGAACCACGTCATCCACCACGGCGGCATCGGCCACCACGTCCAGAACTGGCACGCGTATCGGGCGGCATCGCGAATCGGGCAGGTTGCGGCGGTCGACTGCGCCGCGCGAATCGCGATGTTCAGCGGCGGGACGATGGCCGAAGGATGGGCGTGCTACGCCACCGACCTGATGGGAGAGATCGGGTTCCTCACTCCGGCGCAGGAGCTTTCCCTGCTCCACGGACGAGCGCGGATGGCGGCGCGGGCGCTGGTGGACCTGCGAATGCACATTGGTCGGCTGTCGATCGCCGGCGCGGCAGCGTTCTACGAAGCAACGGTGCGAATGCCTGCCGCGGCAGCATGGGCCGAGGCAGTCAGGAATAGCATGTTTCCGGGCACGGCCCTGATCTACCTCTTCGGCAGCGATCAGATTCATGCCCTCCGCGCCGAAATCGCCAGATTGGAGCGAGAACGCTTCTCACTCCGCCGCTTCCACGACCGGTTCCTGTCGTTCGGATCCGTTCCGGTCGCGCTGATCGCGGAGACACTGCGGCGGGAAGTCACCGGAGACGATGATGCCCCGCCGGCCTGAGCTAGCGGGGCATCGGAGATTCGGCCAAGCCTCGGGAAGAGCTACTCTTCGACGATCCAGCGGTCGGTGTCGCGGCCCCATGAGATGACTTCATCGTTGGTGAAGAACAGAGAAACCTCGTGGGCGGCAGTCTCCACACCGTCCGAGCGATGGATCAGGTTGCGACCGATCGTGATCGCGTAGTCAGCCCGAATTGTGCCGGGCGCGGCGTTGACCGGATTGGTCGCGCCGACGAGGTTGCTGACCGCGTCAATCGCCGACGGCCCCTCGACGACACCAACGACGACCGGGCCAGAGGTGATGTACTCAACCAGGCCGGCATAGAACGGCTTGCCCTTGTGGACGCCGTAGTGCTGCTCGGCCAGCTCCGGCGAGATCTGCATCAGCTTGAGCGCCACGAACTTCAGGCCCCGCCGTTCCAATCGACCCAGCAGATCGCCGATGAGCCCGCGCTGCACCGCGTCTGGCTTGAGAATGATCAACGTCCGTTCGACTGCCACCCGTCTGCCCCCGTATCCATTGCTTCGACTCCGCCAGGCGGGCGGCACAGACTGGCCCCCGCGACCAGCGGAGAAGCGTATCACACCCATTTTCCCGCCCCGCGCGTCGTTCCATTCTGGCGGACGCCCGATCCGATCCGGGTCAACTGGACGTAACGCGCGAGTGCGCCGCGACGGCGGCCCCGGCAAGCGCGCCGTCCGGGTCGGACGCAAGCAACCGTCGTCTGAGATCGTCCGTCAGCACGCTGGCCCCGCGACCGCGCTCGATCTCGGCGAGGATCAGCAGCGCCAGCGCCACCTCCGGGTGCGTCGCCAGGACATACACGCAGATTGCCTCCGCATCATCGTCGTGGCCCAATCCCCAGAGAGATTCAGCCAGCCCAAGGTGGAGATCGAGCCGATCCGGCAATGCGGTCAGCGCGGCGGTGTACTCGCGGGCGGCGCGTTCGCGCCGTCCGGCCCGCAGATGAATCACGGCCAGCGCCGGGCGAGACAGCTCCAGCGCGCCGCCAATCCCAAAGCGCAGGCCGGCCAACCGCTCGAGAGCGCTACGAAGATCTGCCCGCTCAGGGGCCTGCTCCCAGGCAACCTGGCAATAGGCGAGTGCATCGTCGAGCCGGCCGCGCTCCTCAGCCAGCAGCCCGTAGCCAAGCCACGCCTCGGGGAGGCGCGGGTCTCGGGCCAGCGCCGCTGCATAGGCGCGGCCGGCGGCGCGGGCATCCCCGCGCCCTCGCTCAGCGTCGCCGAGGAGCCGCCAGGCAGCGGCATACCCGGGGAACCGCGTCAGTAGGCCGGCACAGACGGCGGCCGCGCGATCGAGATCTCCAGCCGCCAGGGCCACCCGTGCCCGTCCCACCTCGTCGGGCAGCAACAAGTCCGGGTCAATCATCGAGCAAGCCAGCGGCTATTCCGGCTTGTGCTTCTGATCGGGCGGCTCAGATCGGCGGTAACCGCCGCTGCGCTTGATCGTCCAGAGCGTGATCCAGACCGTGCCGGCAGCAGCCAGCACGAACATCCCGACAATGACGATATACATCCAGGCAACCATCTATCGTCACCCTCCCGGTAGCAATTCAACACTCCAACCGGGGCATTGCCCCGGTATACCGCCCAAATAGTACCCACCCAGTGTCACGCACCAGAATCTGGATCGAGCGGGCAACGCGGCAGGCGAAAGACGATGTCCACCGACTGGCCGCATGGCAGCCGAGTTCTGGCCAGTGAATACCATGCGTCCGGACACAGAAACGCGCAACCGATTGATCTTCGGTCGCGGTTCTGTTACCGTATTAAACGCGGGGGTGTTTGATGACAATTTATTCAGATTAGGAGGACACAGCCAAGCGACACATCATATCCCGGCTCGCACTGCCTGGCTCTGGCCGACCTGCTTGTCGCCGCTGCTTCTTAACTCCTGATCGGCTACGCGCCACCCTTACGCATGAAACGTTATTCAACAAACGAAATCATACCACAACTTGAAAGGAGATCGGATGAAGAAAACGCGCCGCCTGCACATGACCAACGATGCGTCGGGTCGCCGGGTGGTTGCCATTCAAGGATGTTTCCAACGCATCACATAAGTTGTGAGATCGGTGATCCGGCACGATTGTCATATTGGCGGAATCGCACCATGGAAAGGGACCTCATCATGAAGAAGCTCAGCCTCCGCGTCGGCCCAACCGTCTTCTGGCTCGCCGGCCTCCTCTCCCTC
>Ga0073905_10000552_pt1 | contig 17724 bp, 15 predicted proteins | sample KloWWTupernatant_FD_65482 | JGI IMG/M metagenome (GOLD analysis project Ga0073905, IMG submission 65482) | Active sludge microbial communities from Klosterneuburg, Austria, studying microevolution and ecology of nitrifiers - Klosterneuburg... | ecosystem: Engineered > WWTP > Aerobic digester >... | reverse complement strand
CACCGGCCGCGGCCGCCGACCCCTCCACGACGACCTGGTCCAGAACCTGCGGCGCCTGCGGACCGGTCAACGGCGCCGAGGCGTCCAAGCTCGCCGCATCATCCCTCGGCCTGGCCGCCGTCCGCGCCGACGAGCCGCCCCCAACACTCACGACCTCGCCCCCACCCCAGCCCGCGGGCGGTGTGCGCTGAGCCTCCACGTCCAGGGGCGCCCACGGCTCGGTGACCGGATGTACCCGGTCACCGTCCGCCACCGCGTCCCACATCGTCGGCTCGGGCACCTGAGCCACGATCTCACCGGCACTCGTCGTGAACTCAAAGCCCCCGTCCACGGTCGCGGCGACCTGCCCACCCTCGATCCTCAGCGCCAGCGGGAGGTCCGCCCCGCGGGCAGCCTCGGCGGAGTGCAGGACGAAGAACTCCTCGAAGCCCACCGCCGTGGCCTCGACGACCAGGTCCACCCCCGGCTGCACGCCCTCATAGACCGCCCGTGCGCCCTCCAAGCGCGGTGCGGGCAACACCCCCGGCCACGTCACCGACGACCTGACACCCTGCGCCGTGGTCATCGACGCGACCGTCGCCGGAGCCTCGAGCGACCCACCAGCGTCCCCACCAGAGAAGACCAGGTCGGTGGTGACCGCGATCGGACGAACCGCCCCATCCGCGTCCGGTACCAACGTCGGGTCGACCGCGGCCCAGTCCTCGACCGCTGTCCCGTCCCCGGCCTGGCGGACCCACACGGGGCCGCTCGCAAACCCCGCAGCAGTCGTCCCATCCGGCAGGGCGAACGCCGAACCGGTCTCGGTGCGCAGGCCGATGATCTCCACCGCCCGACCCTCCAGGCGCGCCATCAACCCAGCAGTCACCGCGTCCGGTGCCGTCAACGGCTCGGTGTCAACAGGTGCTGACCCAGGCTCGACCGGAGCGGACACCACCGACGGTTCGACAGCCGACGCCGGTGCCGGGACACCCGCCACCACCACGCCCAGCGCCGCGACCCCGGCAACCACGCCGATCGACCGGCGCCACGCGCCCGGCACACCCGCAGCCGCGACCAGAACCGCCACACCCATCACCCCTGCCGAGACGGACTCTGGTACGGGTCACCAGGCCACCGGCACCCCCTGCGGATCCGGCCCCAGCCCGGCAACGACCTCGTCAACCAGTGATGGTGGCGGCAAACTACCAGCCAAGATCATCCGTTGTCAGCCGTTCGCGTCATCGAATCTCTCACATCCCCTGACAGCAGGTCGAGGCGGCTCGAGTGAGCGGTCCCCGACCCGAGCAGGCGCCACGCATCGCAGAGATGCAAGAGGAGTATTCGCGTCGTCAGAGTCGTGGCAAGAGCGCTGAGCGGTGGTCGCTGTTGTTGCTCGGCTGGGGTTCAGGTTGCCGGGTGGTCGTCGGCGTCGAGGGTGGTCATGAGCGCGTGGCAGGCGTCGCGGAGTCGGTCGAGGGGTTGGCCGATGGTGGCGTGGACGATCTGGGTGTCGAGCTTGTAGTAGTGGTGGCCGATCAGGTCGCGCATGCGGGCGATGTCCGACCAGGGGACCTCGGGTCGCTGTTCGGTCAGTGACACCGGCAGCGCCTTGACGGCCTCGCCGATCGTGAACACGTGGAACTGGATCGCGGCGAGCACGAGGGCGGTCGCGTCGGGATCCTCGGACAGTCGCTGGCCCGCGGCCTGGGCGCGGTCGATGGCCTCGATGGCGCCGAGGATGTCGTGCAGTCGCTGGCCGTCACCCCGGCTCACAGGGGCACGGCCTCGGCCAGCGCGGAGGCTGCGACGTGCGGGGCGAGGGCGTCTGCGGGGGCGACGTCGACCGGCTCGCCGAGCAGGGCGCTGAGCTCGTCGGCGATTGCGGCCAGGGGCAGCAGGCCGTGGGTGCGCACGTCCAGGTCGACCAGCAGGTCGATGTCCGAGTCGGGCCGGTCTTGGCCGCGGGCGACGGAGCCGAAGACCCGCACGTTGCTGGCCCCGTGGCGCTGAGCGACCTTGAGGATCTGGTCACGGTGCGCCCGGAGGTTGGCCATCCGCGGGGTCCGGACGTCCAGGTGGCGCGGTGCGTCGGTGACGGCCAGCTCGAGCCGGGCTCCCATCGCCGCAAGCAGCCGGTCCAGGGTCTGGACCGAGGGCGAGGCGGCCCCGGCCTCGTAGCGCGAGACCGCCGGCTGTGAGGTCCCCGCGCGCTGGGCCAGGGCTGACTGCGAGAGCCCCGCACGCTCGCGGGTCGAGCGGATCAAGGTCGCGGCGTCCACACCCGCATCATACCGGTACCGATATGCCTTGGCTACGGGAGTCGCCAGCCTGACGCGTGTGCACCCTGCCTGACGCGTCGTCCGCTCCAGCCTGACGCGCCCCAGGAGCGGACTGACGTGTCGGGGCGTCGATCTTCTGCCTCGTGGCGCACCCCAGTCAGGTGAGGGGTGATTCGTCGTTGTCGCGCGTCTTCGGTCTGGTTCCTGCACCCATACCAGTGAGGGGCGGGAGGTTCTCGGCCGGCGACCCCCTCATGTTGGTCGTTCTCGCGCACCCCTTCAGGTAGGGGTCCTTCGGTCCGCGGGTGTCGGGGTGGGGGTGGTTGTCGGTGATGGGGATGCACAAGCTGCTCGCCGGGGACGGGTATGCCTACCTGACCCGGCAGGTCGCCGCCGGCGACGCGACCCTCGCCTCCGGTGAGCCGCTGGTCGCCTACTACGAGGCGACCGGGACCCCGCCGGGCCGCTGGCTCGGCGACGGCCTGGCCGGCCTCGGCGAGGACGGCGCCCGGGTTCGGGTGGGGGACGTGGTCTCTGAGGCGGGGATGGCGGCGGTGTTCCGCGACGGCCACGACCCCGTCACCGGTACCCCGCTCGGCACGTCCTACGTCGGTCGGAGGGTGCGGCCGGTGGTCGGGTTCGACCTGACGTTCACCGTCCCGAAGTCCGCCGCCGTGCTCTGGGCCCTGGGTGACGAGCGCACCCGCGCCGCGGTCGTCGGCGCCCACCACGCCGCGGTCACTCAGGCGTTGGGGTTCGTCGAGCACGCCGTGGTCCGGACCCGCGTCGGGGCCGCCGGGCGCCGGCAGGTCCGGACCGCCGGGATGGTCGCGGCGGGGTTCGACCACTACGACACCCGGGCCGGGGACCCGGGCCTGCACACCCATGTGGTCCTGGCCAACAAGGTCCAGGGCCCCGACAAGGTCTGGCGCAGCCTCGACGGGAAGACCGTCCACGCCGCCACCGTCACCGTGTCCGAGCTCTACGACGGCCTGGTGGCCGATGAGCTGCACCGGCGCCTGGGGGTGACCTGGTCGCACCGGCCGCGGGGGGCCGGGCGCAACGACGCGTTCGAGATCAACGGCATCGACGACCGACTGCTGGCCGCGTTCTCCTCCCGCTCCGACCGGATCCACGAGGCCGAGCTGGACTGGGCCGAGACCTTCCACACCACCCACGGGCGCTCCCCGAACCGGGTGGAGACGATCAGGGCGCGGGCGCACCTGACCCGGGCGACCCGCCCAGCCAAGACCATCCGCCCCCTGGCCGAGCTGTTCGCCGAGTGGGCCAACCGCGCCCGGGCACTGACGGGCCTCGAACCGCACGACCTCGCGGCCCGCGCCCTGGCCGGGGACTACAGCCGTGGGCTGCACGCGCACGACATCGGGCCGGTGGTCCGCGGCGCCCTGGTCACCCAGGTCCTCGCCGACGCCGCGGAGCACCGGTCGGTCTGGTCGACGTGGAACCTGGGCGCGGCCGCGGCGCGGGTGACCAAGACCCTGCGGATGGCTTCTCCCCGCCAACGCCACCTCCTGCTCGACCAGCTCACCAAGGCCGCCGCCGGACGGTGCGTGCACCTCGACGAGGGCCGCGACCCGGCGACGGTGCGGGTCGGTGAGGCCCTGTTCACCACCGTCGAGCTCCTCGGCGCCGAGCGGGTCCTGCTGGACGCCGCCGAAGCGGTCGACTACCCCCACCCCTTGCGCGGCTGGGAAGCCGACGCCCTACCCAACGCACCCCAGCTGGTCGGCCTGACCCCCGACCAGGCGGCAGCGGTCCAGGCGATCTTGACGTCCCCGCACCGCCTGGACGTCCTGATCGGCCCGGCCGGGACCGGCAAGACCACCACCCTGACCGCCCTGACCCAGATCGCCCGGCACCACGGGCGCGCCGTCGTCGGCCTGGCGCCGTCCGCCTCGGCCGCCCACACCCTGGCCGCCGCCCTCGGGATCCCGTGTGAGACGACGGCGAAGTGGCTCTACGAGGCCTGCGGGCCCGGTGCTGCGGCCCGCGCGACCGTCCACGACCACGCCGTGGCGGCGTTGACCCAGCCGGGGCTGGATCGGACCGGCGTGGTGGCCGCCTCGAACCGGATGTGGCAGGCCCGGATCGAGCAGGACGCCTGGCGGTTCACCATGGGCCAGATCGTCATCATCGACGAGGCGTCCCTGGCCGACACCCCCACCCTGGCCACCCTGGTCCAGCTCGCCCACCAGGCCGACGCCACCGTCCTGCTCGTCGGGGACCACCGCCAGCGCGGCCCGGTCGGCGCCGGCGGAGGGTTCGGGATGCTCGCCCGCCGCGGACCCACCGCCGAGCTGAGCACCCTGCACCGGTTCACCCACCCCTGGGAAGCTCACGCCACCCTCGAGCTACGCCACGGCCAACCCAGTGCCCTGGACACCTACGCCGCCCACGGCGCGATCACCGACGGGGACCTGGACGTCGTCATCGACCAGGCCCTGGACGCCACCGACACCGCCACCGTGGCCGGGCGGGTCGCGTTGCTGCAGGCCGCGGACCTACGCACCGTGCGCGAACTGAACAGCCAAGCCCGCCAACGCGCCATCCTGACCGGCCGCGCCCACCTCGACGGCATCACCCTGCACGACGGGCTGACCGCCGGCGTCGGCGAGCGCATCATCACCCGCCACAACGACCGCCGCCTCCGCACCGGCGACGGGCACGTCCGCAACGGCGCCCTGTGGCACGTCACCGCCATCGACCCCGACGGATCCCTACGGGTGACTCCCGCGACACCAGCAGGCGGCCACCGATCGGGCACCCACGCCGACGGATCACCCCACCCGGGCAACGAGTCAGTGCGCCTGCCCGCCACCTATGTCGCCGAGCACGTCGAGCTCGGCTACGCCGTGACCACCGCACGCTCCCAAGGCCTGACCGTCGACGAGTCCCACACCATCGCCACCCCCGCCATGGCCCGCGAAGACCTCTACGTCGCCCTGACCCGCGGCCGCGACCACAACCACCTCTACGTCCCCACCGACCTCCCCGACCACTGCCCACCCGGCATCGCCGGCACCGGCGACAGCCACCCCACCGCCCGCCAGGTCCTGGACCGCATCCTGACCACCACCCACGCCCAGCTCTCCGCCACCGAGACCTGGACCACCTACCACCCCCTCGAGAACGCCCCCGTCCCCCCACCCGCACGACCCCAGAACCAGTCCCCCACCTACATCGCCCACCTCGAAGCCACCGGGCAGATCCCCGGCGCCCGCCCCCGCACACCCGCCTTCGCCGGCCCCTACGCCCCGGCCACGCCCTCCACACCCGTCCACGTCAACGAGGGGCGCGGCCTATGACCGCCGACCCCCACCGCACCCCCGCCCCGCCCCGTCCTGATCACACTCTGGAGGACCCCATGGCCATCACGACCACCGACCACCGCACGCCGTTCCTCAGCGTCACCCAAGCCGCCGACGAGCTCGCCGTCACCGAACGCTTCATCCGCAAACTCATCGCCGACGGCCAGCTCCGCGCCGTCAAGGTCGGCACCCGCGTCATCCGCATCCGCCGCACCGACCTCGAGGACCTGCTGCGCCCCGCCCGCGTCATCCCCCGCCTCGGCCGGCGGTAGCTGAGGCGCGAGCTTCGCAGCATCGTCGACTGCATCGACGGCGGCACCCAGCCCGAGCAGGTCGAGCTCGCGATCCGTGGGGCCCTACATCAGGGCCCGACGACGAATCGCTGGCTGACGGATGCGGCCGCACTGTCGAGGCGAGCCCGACCTCGTGAACGCCGTCGTGCATCAGGTCGGCGCATGAGATGCCCGACCGCCGCCTTTCATGATCTGCACAGTGTCAGCGCAGACCTCTGCAAACTGTCTGTCGCCAGCACCCACGAAGCTCCAGCATGAGTTCCACACCGCTGGGCCACGTGAGTACTATTAGTTTCACGTGAGTCTGCTACGCATCACCCCGGAGGACGGATGGACGTCTCGAACCCGATCAGTTGCGTCGTGCCGTCAGCCCACGGCCCGGTGCTCGCCGTCCTCGCGGCCACGACGACGCCGCTCACCGGCCGGAAGATCGCCGAGCTCTCGCACCCCAGGGTCTCCCAGGCCCACGTCGCGCGGATCCTGCGCGAGCTGACCGATACCGGGCTCGTCGAGCGCACACCGGCCGGATCGTCATCGCTCTACATCCTCAACCGCGAGCACCTGGCCGCCGGCGCCGTCGAAAGCCTGACGACCCTGCGCCAACAGCTCTGGGCGCGGATCGCCGAGCATGCCGGCGCCTGGACCGAGCCCCCCGTCGCCGTCATCGTCTTCGGCTCAGCAGCGCGCGGCGACGGTGACGTCGCCAGCGACATCGACCTACTCGTGGTCAGGCCGGCGGACGTCGGTGACGACGACCCGACGTGGCACGCCGCCGTGACCGACCTGGCCTCGCGCGTGACGCGTTGGACGGGCAACCCCTGCGAGGTGCTCGACCGGTCGGAGAGCGAGCTCGCAGTGATGTCCGCCGACGGCGAGCGACTCCTCAGGGAGATCCGACGCGACGGACGGGCGGTCGTCGGCCTGCTCGCGACGGTCCCGCGCCCGGTAGAGGTCGCCTGACGTGGGTGCCCTGGAGGAGTCACGGGCACACCTTCGCAAGGCGCGGGAGTTCCTCGACGCCGCCCGCCTCGAAGAGGAGCGTGATCTGTACTCGGCCGCTGCGTCGTCAGCAGTCCTGGCCGGCATCAACGCCAAGGACGCGATCTGCCTTCGTCTGACCGGTCGCACGGGCAAGTCCGACGACCACCGCTCGGCAGTCCCCGAGCTCGCGGCCGCGGGGCCCGCGGGGAAAGCCCTGGAGTCGACCTTCCGCCGCCTGCTCGGCCTCAAGACCGCCGCTCAGTACCAGTCCGCCCCGATCAGCCGCACCGACGCCACGAAGGCGGTCGCCTGGGCCACGCGCATGGTCGACGCCGCGGCCGACGTGGGTGGGGTCTGACGCGGTCACACGGCTGCCGGGCTCGGGTAGCAGGACGCCGGGCAAGGGCCGGTGCGGCTATGGCAGCGCCGCTGCGAGGCCTTCGGAAGCTGGCGCCGGTGATCTCACGCCCTTGATGAAGAGCCAGAGGGCCAAGCCGAGCTCGGCGATGAAGCCGATCGCCCATGACGGGTAGCTGATCGCCGGGAAGTCCGGAAGCAGCAGCACCTGGAGGAACCAGACGAGGACCGCGACGCCGTCGAGGAGGAGGAGCCATCCCAGGAAGCGGGGCAGGAACCCGGACCGCAGCACGAGCAGGCCGAGAGGGAAGAGCCACGCGGAGAAGAACAGCTGGGCCGTGACGAACCCGACCTCGTACGTGGTGACCGCGAGCAGCGCGAGCGTGTCGAGCTGCGGCTCCGTCAGCGCCTGCAGGTCGATCGCGCTGTCCGCCTGGGCGACGACGGCGAGGAGGGCGAGGTAGCTGGCGCACTGCACGGCGACCCCGACGGCATTCAGGACGAGGAGGAGCACGGCCAGCGGCTCGTCGATCGACCGCAGCAGCGTGTAGAGCGCCCACGCTGTCAGGACGAAGAGCAGGGCCGAGGCGAGTGCGGCCACCAGCCCCCACCGGAACATCCTCTCGTCGTCGATGATCGCGGCGCGCAGTGTCTCCGCGTCGCTGAGCCCGATGTGTCCGACGAGGCTGGCGAGGACGTTAGCGAGGATGTACGCGAGGTACAGGCCGCCGGCCCAGCGGGCGACCGTGCTGGGGGTCCGCGACGCCGTCGTGATGGTCATGAGTGCGCCTCTCGTCTCGTCACCTCATGGTGACGGTCTCGTCGGATGCTGACGGTCTCGTCGGGAAGCTTGCCCGCGGGCGAGCAGCCCTATGGTGACGCCGAGGGCGAGGAAGCGGATCGTGTTGAACACCGTCGCCACGAGCAGCCAGTGACCAGGCTCGGCCAGGTTCGACCCCAGCTTGGTGAGGACTTCGACCAGCACGGTGATGAGGACGAGGGCGCCCACGGCAAGCAAGATGGCCTTGAGGAGCGGTCCGCGACCTGGGACGCGATCTGGGAACCGCGTGAGCAGCAGGGCCACCGCACCCGCGACGACCAGCCCGCCGACGGCCGCCTCCAGGAGCATCGGCACGTAGGGGATCGACAGCGCGGACCGGTAGTCGGCGGCGATCGGCGTCATCGAGATGGCCAGGTTGGTGAGCCAGAACGCGGCCGCGCCGGACAGGGTGAGGACCCACCACCTCGCCTTGGGCGGCTTGGTCAGCCGCGGGTCCCGGGAAACTGAGGAACGCATCTCGACGATGTCCATGACTGGCTCCGACGGGCCAGACCCACAGTCCGGCCCGCATTCAACATACCGCTGCCTGAACGGTCACGGGTCTGATGCCGCTGCCTGCCTCGACCGCGGGCGAGTTGAGCGCCTCCGCCCAGTCCAGGGAAGGGAACCCACAGAGTCAGCCCCAAGTGGCATGCCATAACGTGCCATAAGGGGGTGCAGATCCAGCCCTCCCGGTTCACCTCGGTGTAGGCTCGCAAGCGTCTGACCAGCACTTTTACCGGGCCATCAGGGGCCGGAAACCAGACAGAGTCGATTTCCCAAGCTGATAGCGCGAGTTCGATTCTCGTCACCCGCTCCCTCCATCCACGGCACGCGACCATGCACGGGCGAGAGCTCGCCTAGGCCACCGGGCCTGTGAGTGCCACATGCTGGGCGCCGCTGGACGTCGTCGCCGCGTGGGCCCTCGGATCCGTGTGCTCTCGAGTCATTGCGGTGGGCCGCTCCGGGTCGAGTAGATGTGAGTGAAGACCAGTAGGCCGATCCCGGCGCCGACGAGCGGCTTGGCACCACTTATGAGACCCGTCGCGTACATGGCGCCGATCAACACCATCGCGACCACGCCGGCAAGGATCCAATCTCGCTGCCGGGCTAGTCGCTCCGCGAGCGGGGTCGGCCGAGGTATCGAATCCGCCGGGCGAACACCCAAAGACACGAGTGAACCTCTTGGGACCGCATTGTCGACCGCCCGGACGGCAGCCGAGCCACGACGCCAGAGGGTGGGTTCCACGGCGATCCGGGCACCGTCATTGCCGATGAGGATCCGCCCCCCGTCATCCCATTCGCACGCCGCCGCGAGGTCCTCGTAGTGGACTGTGACGGACGATGATCCGTCATGGATGGTCACACCTGCAGCCCCGACCACCAGGCGGGCCGAGCCGCCCCGGAGCTCGAACCCGGCCCCGTAGACCGGGCCGGCGGTGGACAGCGGAGCGTGGTGCCAGCCCGCCGGTTCCTCGATGCCAGGCGGGACCTGCGCGAGGAGGGTTGCACCCGCGGATTGGGCGAGGCGACGCACCCCTTCCGGGTCAAGCCCCTCGAGGCCGGCACGCATCTCCTCGAGGCTCTGCACCCGCTTGCCATGGAGTAGGTCCCACGCCGAGGAGGCAACTCGTGCATGCAACGCCGCGATGGCCCCTGCGTTCCGCCACGACGAGGCCCGGTGCGCCGCGATCTCCTCCGGCGTCGACATCGTTGCGGGGTCGGCGAGCTCGGCGAGGATCCCCAGCATTCGGTCGGTCACCTCAGCGGCTCTGCCGTCCACATGATCGGACATCGCCATGAGCGCCGCCGAACCCCCGTCGAGCGGCCGGTAGGCGACGTCGGGGGAGTAGGCCGCCGCACGCTCAACCCTCAAGTCGTCCACGAGCCGCGAGCGCAGCACGTTGGCGAGGGCCGGGCTCTCCCATCTCCGCTCGACGACGGTGTGGAACGCCGTCATCGGCGAGCCGGAACGGAAGTACACCGGGAGGCTGGGTAGCGGGGTGCGCCGAGGATCGGGGGCTGGACGGTGCTCGCCGTCGGGAAGGTCGAGGCGGAGCCCGGCCGGCGGCGCTCCAGTGAACCAGAGCACCGCGTTCTCGCGACTGACGAAGCGCTGTGACCACGCCAAGATCGACTCGGGTGTCATGGCTTCGAGCCCGAGCTCCTCTGCCGACTCCAGACCGTAGTCCTGCATGCCCCAGCGCCAGACCTGCAGCTCGGCGAAGGCGTGCGCGCGCCTCTGGGACCCCTCGGCCCTGAGCACTCCCTTCTCGGCCACGAGCCGGGACATCGGCGGCTCCTTCAGCTGGCGGGCGGCGCGGGTGAGGAAGGCCGAGACGTCCTCAGGGCTGCCCGAGCTGTGCAGAAGCATGGTCGTCGCGTCGACCTGCCCGTTCGAGTGCTCACCAGGCCGGTCGAGCCGGTACAGCGCAAGGTGCTCGAGCATATGGCTGTGGCCACGCAGTGGGAGGGTCTCGTCGACATGGCCGACGCGGATCAGCAAGCCGCCGACAAGCGGCCCGGGCGCCTCGGCCCAGACCGTTGGTATCCCGTCGACCTCGGTCACGTGGAGCTCATGTAGGTGCTGCTCCCCCTGCACGATGCTCACGCGGGTGACGTTAGTGGTCCCGCGCTCCGTCACGTGCCCACCGCGCGGGTGAACACCTCCATGCGGGGCAGCCCAGCTGACCCGCGACAGCCACCCGACGTCCCGTCAGGTCCTGGGCCGCCTAGGGCCCCTGGAGCGCCAACGCATGTGTCTGCAAAGTGTCTACGTTCAACTCTGCAAACTGTAAACACCCGAGACTGCAGAGTGTAAAGTGACAACGGCACAGCGACGGAGGGAGTCACCGGTGGAGTACCTACCCCGGGTAGTCGACGGCCTCCTCGCAGCCCGCCTTGGCTCCGCGGGAGCGGTGCTGATCGAGGGCCCGAAGGCGTGCGGCAAGACGCGGACCGCCGAGCGGGCCGCTCGAAGCGCCGTGTACCTCGATCGCGACGAGTCGTCGCTCCAGGCCCTCCAGGTCGACCCCGCACTGGTTCTGACCGGCGACGCACCCCAGCTGGTCGACGAGTGGCAGCTCGACGGCACCCGCGTCTGGAATCACGTCCGCTCGCAGGTCGACCAGCGCGGCGCTCCGGGCCAGTTCATCCTGACCGGCTCTGCCGTCCCGAGCGACGACGTACGACGCCACTCCGGTGCGGGCAGGTTCGCGCGCCTCACGATGCGGCCGATGAGCCTGTACGAGTCCAGGGAGTCCAGCGGCGCGATGTCGCTGCGAGCCATGCTCGCCGGCGAGCGCCCTCACACCCCCGCTGACGTGATGACCGTCCAGCAGGTGGCCGAGCTGATCGTTCGCGGCGGCTGGCCCCTCAACCTCCGGATGCAGAGCGTCGACGCCGGCGCCGCGAACCGCGACTACGTGCGAACCATCGCCGAGGTGGACCTGCCGCGCCTGTCGGGTCCGCGCCGCGATCCCGCCCGCATCACCAGGTTCATCCAGGCGTTGGCCCGGAACACCGCGATGGAGCACGTCGTAGCCAGGTTGGCCGCCGAGGCTGAAGGCGAGGAGGCTTCCGTCTCGCGCCCGTCTGCCTACGAGTACCAGGACGCCCTCACGCGCCTGATGGTCCTCGAGGTGCAGCCCGCCTGGTCCACCCACCTCAGGTCGCGCGCACGACTGCGGGACCGCGCCCGCACCCATCTGGTCGACCCGTCCCTGGCGGCTGCCGCACTCGACGCCACCCCCGCGAAGCTCCTCCGGGACCTGAACACCCTCGGCCTGCTGTTCGAGTCACTGGTCGTCCGCGATCTGCGCGTCTACGCCGACGCCATCGATGCGGTGGTCTGCCACTACCGGGACTCCGACGGGCTCGAGGTCGACGCCATCGTCGAGGCCCGCGACGGGACCTGGGGCGCGTTCGAGGTCAAGCTCGGCACCGGCCAGATCGACCAGGCCGCCGCCCGGCTCCTCAAGTTCGCCGACAAGGTCGACACCGGCAAGGTGGGTCCGCCCGCCGTCCTCGGAGTCATCACCGCGAACGGGTACGGCCTGACCCGCCCAGACGGCGTCGTGACCATCCCCATCGGCGCGCTCGGGCCCTGAGACCGACACCATGGCAGCACGCTCACGATGCGGGGAGGCCGGGGTGCCCGAGCACACGCTTCGTCCGCGGCGGCACGCGCGGCGGCTGGAGAGCGCCGGCTGGGGTGTCGTCCTGCTCAGCGGTCCGCTCGGCACTGTCGCCTACTTCGATCCTGGGTGGCTGTGGATTGCGGCGGCGGGGGTCGCGGGCGCGGGCTGGGTGGCACTCGCACTCGCACGGCACCTTGGGCGCAAGACCTACGCGACGTGACCTCGTCGACGGAGCTGTCAACGACGACCACGGCCCAGACTTCACGCGTCGTCGACAGGATCTGTGAGGGGAGAGGGGTCCGCGCCCTCGAGGCGCTGAACCCGGCGCGCGCCGCTCGGGGGAAGCCCGGCCGCCCACCGACAAGGACGACCCGCTCTACAAGATCCGCGGCCTGCTGCGCCACGGCCTCGAGCACCTCTCCGCGCGCCAGGTCGCCCGCCTCGAGACCGCACTGGACGCCGGGGACCCGGACTGGGAAGTGACCATCGCATGGGCCTGCTACCAGCGGTTGCGCTCGATCTACCACCAGCCCACCACGGCCGCCGGCAAGAAGATCGCCGAAGACGTCATCGCGACCTTCCACACCTGCCCGATCCCCGAAGTCGCCCGCCTGGGACGGACCCTACGAGCCTGGCGGGCACAGGTCCTGGCCTACTTCGACACCGACGGCGTCTCCAACGGCGGCACCGAGGCCATCAACCTCATCATCGAGAAGACCCGACGCCTGGCCCACGGCTTCCGGACCTTCGACCACTACCGACTACGCATCCTCCTGGCCGCCTCCGGCACCCGACCCTGGAGGGTCAACCACGCATAGATCCGAAGAGCCGACAATCCCGGCAGCTACCGCTGCGTCGTCTTGTAGGGCTGACCCTCGGCGTCGTAGGTGGTCCAGGCCCCCACCGGCTCGCCGAGGCGGAACGTGCCAGACCGCTTGAGTGTCCCGTCGATCCGGTACCACTCCCAGTACCCCTCAGGCTGACCGTTCTCGACCCTGCCCCTGGACCACACCGTCTGCCCGCTGGCGTGGTACTTGACCGTCACCCCGTCGACCACCTCGGAGTGCTTGTCCTGCGGAGAGCGCACTGAGCTCGTCGCGCCATCGTAGGTCGGGCGCCTCGGACCCGCGAGAGCCCGCGCGCTCGGTCGCCGTCCTCACGGACGCGTGTCGCGGACCTCCGCCCCGTCCCCCACCTGGCCGGCGTGCTCGCTCGCGGCGGCGATCGCGCGCCGGCCCGACGGCAGCGCGTAGGCCAGGCCGACCACCGCGAACAGGGCCAGCCCGGCCCCGACGAGCACGGACTGCACCGAGTAGACATCGGCGAGCGGGCCGAAGACCGCCATGCCCAGCGGCATCGCCACGGCCATGACGATCCCGACGAAGCCGAACACCCGCCCCTGCCGCTCCGGCTCGACGGTCTCCTGGAGCACGGTCATCGACGGGGTCGAGAAGAACGGCACGGCCAGCCCCAGCAGGAACATGAAGCCGAAGAACACCCACATGTTGGTCGACAGCCCGAGCCCGACCGACAGCACGCCGAACACCACGGACGTCATCATGATCATCGCGACCCGGTTGCGCAGCCCGCCCCAGACGGCGATGGCCGATCCACCGAGCATCATCCCGACGCTGAAGGCCACCTCGTTGACCGTGAGCTTCCACACCTCCTCGCCGAAGGTGCGCACCACCATGAGCGGCGTGAGGTACGACGGCGCGACGATGAGCAGGAAGACCACGCCCCAGAGCGCCAGCACCCAACGCACGAACCGGTGGGTCACGACGTACCGCACGCCCTCGACCAGGTCGTCGAAGTACCCGGGGCGCACCCCGTCCGCGTCGGTGCGCACGAGGGTGGGGACCGCGATCGAGGCGAGCAGCCCGATCCCGATGACGGCGGTGACCACGTCGACGAAGAACACCGCGACGATCGACGAGGTCGCGTAGACCGCCGCCGCGACGGCGGGGGCGACGAGCATCATCGCCGACTGGATCGTCCCGTTGATCCCGTTGACCCGCATGAGCTTGTCGGTCGGCACGATCTGCGGCAGCAGCGCGGACACGGCGGGGCTCTGGATCCCGGCACCCGCCGACCGGATCGCGAGCGCAGCGTAGATGAGCCAGAGGTCCTCCGCACCGCCGATCATGAGCAGCGCGAGCGCCAGCGTCGTGAGGGCGATCGTCGCGTCCGCGGCGATGACGAGCACCTTGCGGTTGAGCCGGTCAGCCCACACGCCGCCGAACACCGAGACCACGGCCTGCGGCAGGAACCCGACCACGGAGGCGACCGCGAGCACGGACCCCGACTGGGTGACCAGCGTGAGGTGCCACATGATCGCGTACTGCACGATCATCGAGCCGAAGAGCGAGACCGTCTGGCCGCCGAGGAACACGACGGCGTCGCGTCGCCAGCCCGGCCTCGCGGCGGCGGGTTCCTGGGTGGTCACCCGGACCATCCTGCTGCCTGCCACCGACACCTGCCACCGACCCGGTCCACCGGAGCGCCACGACCGCCCCTCATCGGCTCGTGCGGTCCGCCGGCTCGCCGAGCCCACGTCAGGCGACGGCGGTCTCCTCGTGGTGCGTGGTGACCCAGAACCGCGCCGCCAGCACCACGCCGAGCACCAGCAGGCCGCTCGTCAGGACGAACGGCCAGGTGCGGTCCATGCCCGACAGCCAGCCGGAGATCCAGCCGAACGGGGCGATGGCGAGCATCACGCAGGTGCGCTGGATGGCCATGACCCGGGACCGCTCGTCGCGGTCGACGTGCAGCGCCACGAGCGACTCGGTGAGCATGAAGAGGATGCCCGCGCCGAAGGCGTCCAGCAGCAGGCAGACCGCGAGCAGCGTGTAGGTCTGGGCCGTGGCCCCGCCGGTGTGCGCGGGGATGACGACGAGCAGCAGCTGACCGGCGAGGTGAACGGTCAGGCCCCACAGGGCGGGCCGGCGCAGGTCCGTCACGTGGGTGAGCCGCGGGATGACCGTGAAGAACAGCATGATCGACAGCACGGAGCGCACCATCGGGAAGAACGGCAGCAGCGGGTCGGGGACGCCGAGGTGCTGGCTCACCGCCACCTGCCAGAACGTGGCGTTGACCAGCGCGACGGCGGCGACGACGGCGCTCAGCGCGAGGGAGAAGAGCGTCCCGCGCGAGCGCAGGATCATGCCCAGCACGCCGCGGTACTGGGCGAGCAGGCGCCGCACGCTCACCCCGCGGGTCTGCTCGAGCCGCAGGCGGCCCGTCGCGGTCTCCGTCGACCACCGGTACAGGATCGCGATCTTGGCCGTCATGATGACGAACGCGTTGAGGTAGAGGATCCGCACCGCCGGCTCGAGGCCGTACTGCGACACCAGCAGCGCCGCGATCGGGGCGAAGATCGCGGAGCAGTCGCCGGCGACCTTGACGAGCGAGTAGAGGCGCGGGATCTGCGCGCGGTCCGCGTCCTCGACGAGCAGGCAGTCCCACGAGTTCTGCGTGACCTGCCAGGCCCCGTTGACGAGTGCCGCGGCGAGGAACCACCAGAAGTTCTGCGCGAACGCCCAGATGAGGCACGGGACGGACCAGGCGACGAGGTCGAACACGGCGGTCGTCACCCGGCGCCCGAGCTTGTCCGTGATGACCCCGCCGAGCAGCCCGAACACGACCTGGGACACCATCGACACCGTCGCGACGAGCCCGATCTGCTGGTCGCGCACACCCAGGGCCAGCATGAACACCGACGCGTAGGGCAGGACGAGCATCATGGACAGTCCCCACAGGGGTTCCGTCCAGATCGCGGCTCGGGCGTTGCCGGTCAGGCCGACGAGCGACGCCAGCATCGGGTTGCGGGGCCTGTGCACGGCGCTCACCCTGCCAGGAAGCCCGCCGTCAGCGCATGCCCTGGAACCCGAACCGGAACACCAGGTCGCTGCCCTGCGGCACGCGGAACTCGGGGTGTGTCGTGGCGCCCCACGAGTCGTCACCGCCGACCCCCCGGCGCATGAGGGCAGGGCGCACCACCGTGTGCTGGATCGGCGGCAGCTCGACCGGGTGCCGGGCGTTCTCGATCTCGAACGGCGTCCACGGCAGCGCGGAGAGCTCCATGCCGTCGGCGCAGTCGAACCGCAGCCCGGCACCCCGGTCGTCGGTCACCGTGGCCCAGCGCACGCCCGTGCGGCTGCCGGACTCCTGCGGCCGGACGTACGGCGTCAGCTCCTGACGGACGTCAGCGGTGTAGACACCGAGCCGTGCCCCGCCGCGCCGGTCGACGTAGCACTCGTCCGGCCCGTCGCCGTACCAGCGCAGGTGACGCAGGGCCGCGTCCGCGGTGAAGAGCATGCCGAACTCCGGCAGGTCCGGCAGGCCGGCGCCGGGGCGCAGCGACAGGGTGACCTCGACGCGGCCGCTGCCGTACACGCGGTAGACGACCTCGCACTCGCTGTGCGGCGTGGTGGGCAGCAGGTACGCGTACCGCACCTCGACGTGGTCGGCGTGCTGCGCGACGACGGGCCGCTCCTGGCTGGGCAGCGGCTCGCGGTAGCGGCTGGCGAGCAGCCAGTGGCCGTCCCGGAAGGGCATGCCCCAGCCGCGCTCGTTCGACGTGGGCGCGTGCCAGAAGTTCGGCTGCGGGATCGACCGGAACAGCTCGCGGCCGCCGTCCGACGTGAGCCCGTAGCGGTAGGAGACGAGCCCGCCGTGGAGGCGGGAGAACAGGGCGAGGAAGTGCTTGCCCCGGACCCCGATGTTGTGGATGCCCTCGACGAGGGTCGGGGGTTCGTCACGGGCCGGGGACGGGACCGACGGCGTGCCCGCGACGACGATGACCCGCTGCTCCCAGGCGACCTCGTGGCCGGCCGGGGCCCAGGCGGTCGCGCGGGGGAGCCTCAGCGACACGTCGATCGCGTACTCGCCGGGCGTGCGGGGCACGGTCATCGGGAGCGGGTAGGCCCCGGAGCGCCCGGGAGCCACGTCGGTGTCGATCGCGGACTCGGCGAGCACCGTCCCCTCGCGGCTCAGCGTGACGACGCACTCGAGCCCGGAGCTGGACGTGAAGAGGTACCGGTTCTCGAGCTCGATCTCGTCGTGGGAGATCGAGATCCGGAACGGCTGGTAGAGGTAGCGGACCTCCTGGAGCTTGGGCGTGGGGGTGCGGTCGGCGAAGACGATGCCGTTCGCGCTGAACTCGTAGTCGCTCGGCGCCTCGCCGCAGTCACCGCCGTACCCGAAGTACTCCTGTCCCCAGCGATCGGTCAGCCGGACCGCCTGGTCGGCGAAGTCCCAGATGAAGCCGCCCTGGAAGAGGGGCTCGCGGTCTGCGAGGTCGAGGTACTTGTCCACGGCGCCGAAGGAGTTGCCCATGGCGTGGGCGTACTCGCACAGGATGAAGGGCTTGTCCCGGTGGGTGCGCAGCCACTCCTCGATCTCCGCCGCCGGGGTGTACATCTGGCTCACGACGTCGGTGGTCTCGGGGGAGCGCGGGTCCCAGTGCACCCCCTCGTAGTGCACCGGACGGGTGTCGGCCTCGCGCAGGTAGTTCGACACCGCCAGGATGTTCGTGCCGCCGAACGA
>Ga0073905_10000545_pt1 | contig 17853 bp, 14 predicted proteins | sample KloWWTupernatant_FD_65482 | JGI IMG/M metagenome (GOLD analysis project Ga0073905, IMG submission 65482) | Active sludge microbial communities from Klosterneuburg, Austria, studying microevolution and ecology of nitrifiers - Klosterneuburg... | ecosystem: Engineered > WWTP > Aerobic digester >... | reverse complement strand
GAGGTGCACCGGTTCTCCACGACGCAGCAGGACGCCCTGCTGCCCAGCGTCGAGAACCGCTGGGTGACCCTCGTGGCGGCGACGACCGAGAACCCCAGCTTCTCTGTCAACGCGCCGCTGCTGTCCCGCTCCCTGCTGCTCACGCTGCAGCCGCTCTCGAGCGACGACGTGCGCGCGCTGCTCCGCCGCGCGGTCGAGGACGAGCGCGGGCTCGGCGGCACGGTGGTGCTCGACGAGGACGCCGAGGACCACCTCCTGCGCCTGTCGGGCGGCGACGCCCGCAAGGCACTGACGGTGCTCGAGGCCGCAGCGGGTGCCGTGCTGCAGGCCGCGCCGCACCTCGCCGGTGCGCAGCTCCCCCCGGCCGTGGTCACCCTGGCGGCCGTGGAGCAGGCGGTCGACGTCGCCGCCGTGCGCTACGACCGCGCGGGCGACCAGCACTACGACGTCATCAGCGCGTTCATCAAGTCGATGCGCGGCTCGGACGTCGACGCCGCCCTGCACTACCTGGCCCGGATGGTGGTCGCGGGGGAGGACCCACGGTTCATCGCGCGGCGGGTGGTCATCGCCGCGGCCGAGGAGGTGGGCATGGCGGACCCGTCGGCGCTGCAGACCGCCGTCGCGGCCGCCCAGGCCGTCGCCCTCATCGGGATGCCGGAGGCGCGGATCATCCTCGCCGAGGCCGTGGTGCACGTGACGACGGCGCCCAAGTCCAATGCCTCGTACACCGCGCTCGACGCGGCGATCGCCGACGTGCGCGCCGGCAAGGTCGGTCCCGTGCCGCCGCACCTGCGCGACGCCCACTACGCGGGAGCGGAGCGCGTGGGCCACGGCCAGGGTTACCGCTACGCGCACGATGAGCCGCACGCCGTCGCAGCCCAGCAGTACGCGCCTGACGACCTCGTCGGTGTCCGCTACTACCGTCCGTCGGACCGCGGTGCGGAGCACGCCGTCAGCGCCCGGCTGGAGCGCATCCGAGCGATCCTCGACGGCCCCTGACCCCAGGCTCCGCTGGGGCTTCCCGACTCCCGGTCCCTGCGCCGACTCGCCGCTCCTCGGACCTGGGTCCTGGAACGGATCTGCGCACTGGTGGCACGGAACTGTTCCAGAACGGCGGTGCGCACGACGACGTCGCGGTGCTCAGCCGTCGGCGACGAGCAGGCGGATCTGGGCGAGCACCGCGGCCGGCCGATCGGCGAGGTCGGCCCAGGTGAAGCGCAGGACGGTGAAGCCGGCAGCGACCAGCCGGTTCTGGCGCGAGCGATCAGCCTGGAACCGCCCGATGTCGTGGAACGCGTAGCCGTCCACCTCGATGACCAGCCGGGCGGCCGCGAACAGCACGTCGACCCGGCCGATCAAGCCGTCGGCGTCCCAGACCCGCTGGTTGAACTCCCAGCCCGTCAGCCCGGCCCGTCGCAGGATCGTGTGGAGCCGACGCTCCGCGCCGCTGAGCGTCCCGCGGGCGAGGTCGTCCATCGCCGCGCGTCGGGCTGGGGAACCCCAGCTTCTCGGGCGCCGGCGGAGTGCCTCCGCCAGGTCGTCGGTCGACAGGAGGTCGCGGGTGGCGACCCAGGCGAGCAGACCCTGGGAGTCCCGTTCCGGGAGGCGACCGAGGCAGTCGAGGATCGTGCGTCGCCTGCTGGTCACGAGTCCGATCCCGACCCGGACGACATCCTGCGGGTCGAGGTCCAGACGATGCGAGACGAGCAGGTGCCTCGAGCGGGTCCGCCGGCAGACGACGACGTGGACGGTGCCGTCGTCCGGGACCGGAAGGCGGTGCAGGCGCGCGGCGCTCGACAGGGCCACGACCCCGCCCGGCCAGGTGAGCGCCGCTGCCTGCACCTGGCGCCAGGGCGTTGCCGCGGTCGAGGTCAGCGTGAAGCCGTCACCGGCAACCCTTCGCCAGGCGCCGCTCTCGCGACGGTGCCGAGCCTGCGCCGTGGTCATCCCGGCGTCCTGCGCCTGCGCCACGGTGAACACGCCCGCCTGGGCGGCCGCAACCGGCGGGATCCACTCCTGCGCGCGCCGCTCCACCACGCCGCGATCCTGACGGGACGGCAGGCTCACCGCGGGCGGGACCCTGCAGCCTGTGGACCCACTCCAGCGCACGGTCCCCGGTGGACAACACCGTGAACGTTGCCGGCCCGCCCATCCCCGCACGGTTCTGGAACTGATCGGTCAACGACGGACCCCGATCGGTTCCAGAACTGCACCCGCAGTGGCGGGATGGGCGAGGTGGGCGGACGGGGGTGGTGGGGAGGGGGCACACGGAGTGGGGGAGGGGTGGGAAGCCGCTCAGGGTGGGGTAGAGTTGGGGGGTTGCCCGCTTGCGGGTGACCCCTGGGGACCTCAGCCGCACCACGAAGGTTGGTCCCACACCCGCCGGGAGAACCCGCCGCGGGATGTGCCTCGACAACGACAGGAAGTCCCACGTGTCCTCTGTGACCCGCGCGCGCCGCCAGGTGCGCCTCTCCCGGGCCCTCGGCCTGGCCCTCACCCCGAAGGCCGTCCGCCACTTCGAGAAGCGGCCCTACCCGCCCGGCGAGCACGGCCGCGCCCGCCGCCGCACCGAGTCCGACTACGCGGTGCGTCTGCGCGAGAAGCAGCGCCTGCGCGCCCAGTACGGCCTGCGCGAGAAGCAGATGGCCCGTGCGTTCGAGGCCGCCAAGAAGACCCCCGGCCTGACCGGTGAGGCCCTCGTCGAGAACCTCGAGATGCGCCTGGACGCCCTCGTGCTGCGCTCCGGCTTCGCCCGCACCATCCTGCAGGCGCGCCAGGTCGTCGTCCACCGTCACGTCCTCGTCGACGGCAAGATCGTCGACCGTCCGTCGTTCCAGGTGACCCCGGGCCAGACGCTGCAGATCAAGCCGCGCAGCCAGACGACGGTGCCGTTCCAGGTCGCCGCCGCCGGTGCGCACCGCGACGTCCTGCCGGCCGTCCCGGGCTACCTCGAGGTCCAGCTCGAGAAGCTGACCGCCGTGCTGACGCGCCGCCCCAAGCGCGCCGAGGTCCCGGTGACCTGCGAGGTCCAGCTGGTCGTCGAGTACTACTCGCGCTGATCGCCCACGACGCCCCGCACCACGGCCGGCCCGACCGGCTGGTGCGGGGCGTCGCTGCGCCCGGCCCGAGTAAGGTCGTCCTGGTATCTGCCCTCGAGGAAGGATCTCCATGTCCGTCGGAGATGTCGCCGGTCTGCTCGGAGCCATCGGGTTCCTCATCCTCGTCGGCTTCCTTGCCATGCCGCTGTACCGCCTCTCGCAGGTGCTCGACGAGGCCAGGACGTCGGTCAAGGAGCTCACGGAGCACACCGTCCCGGTGCTGGACGAGACCGCCGCGACCGTCGCCACCACGAACGCCCAGCTGGTCAAGGTCGACACCGTGACGACGTCGGCCGCCGAGATCAGCCAGAACGTCTCCGCCCTCACGGCGCTCGTGGCGGCGACCGTCGGCGGCCCGCTCATCAAGGTCGCCGCGTTCTCCTACGGGGTGCGCCAGGCGCTGTCCGGGCTGGTCGAGAAGGTCCGACGCTGATGGCGCGCCTGTTCTGGGTGGGCGTCGGCGCCGCCGGCGCCGTGCTCCTGGCCCGACGCGTGCGCACCGCCGTGCACCGCTACACGCCCGACGGCGTCGCCGAGCAGGTCGAGCACGCGGGCCGCGGCACGGTCAGTGCGCTCCGGGAGTCGGTGGACACGTTCACCACCGCGCGCGCCACCCGGGAGCGCGAGCTGCTCGGGTCCCTGCTCGTCACGCCCGAGGGTGGCGACGCAGGAGCGGTCTTCGGACGTCGCGACCGCGCGGGCCGTGGCGAGCACCTGCGGCCCAACCCGCCTGCCCAGGATGCCGGCGCGTCGGGAACCTCGCCGGCGCCGGGGGCCGTGCCCAGCGGGCGCGTCGACGAGGACGAGCCGCTCTACGACTTCTAGGCCGCGGCCCCGGCCGCGGACCGCCCCGCACCGTCACCACCGATCGCACACCGACACCGCCCACCGAACCCGGGCGCCGGCCAGCACGCCGGCCCGCCCGCCCTGCCGTGAAGGACACCATGCGGACCGCCGAGATCCGACAGCGCTGGCTCGACTACTTCGGCCAGCGCGGACACACCGTCGTGCCGAGCGCGTCGCTCATCTCGCCCGACCCGTCGACGCTCTTCACGATCGCCGGGATGGTCCCCTTCATCCCGTACATGCTGGGCCAGCAGACCCCGCCGTGGGACCGTGCCACGAGCGTGCAGAAGTGCGTGCGCACCCTCGACATCGACGAGGTGGGCAAGACGACCCGCCACGGCACGTTCTTCCAGATGAACGGCAACTTCTCGTTCGGCGACTACTTCAAGGAGGGGGCGATCTCCTACGCGTGGGAGCTCGTCACCGGCTCCGTCGCGGACGGCTGCTACGGGTTCGACCCGGACTCGATCTGGGTCACCGTCTACCACGAGGACGACGAGGCGGCGGCGCTCTGGAAGCGGATCGCCGGGCTGCCGGACGAGCGCATCCAGCGCCGCGGCAAGAAGGACAACTACTGGCACACGGGACAGCCCGGCCCGGCCGGCCCGTGCTCGGAGATCTACGTCGACCGCGGCCCGCAGTTCGGCGCCGACGGCGGCCCCGTGGTCGACGAGGACAGGTTCCTCGAGATCTGGAACCTCGTCTTCATGCAGTACGCGATCGACCAGGTCAACGCCAAGGACGACTTCCACGTTGTCGGCGAGCTGGCGTCGAAGAACATCGACACCGGGATGGGCCTCGAGCGGGTCGCCTACCTGCTGCAGGGCGTCGACAACCTCTACGAGATCGACGAGGTCTTCCCCGTCATCTCCGCGGCGGCGGAGCTCTCGGGCCGCCGGTACGGCGCCGACCGGGACGACGACGTGCGCATGCGCGTCGTGGCGGACCACGTGCGCTCCTCCCTCATGCTCATCGGCGACGGCGTGACGCCGTCGAACGAGGGGCGCGGCTACGTGCTGCGCCGACTGCTGCGCCGCTCCGTGCGGGCCATGAAGCTGCTGGGCGTCGACGAGCTCGCGCTGCCCCACCTGCTGCCGGTCTCGAAGGACGCCATGGGGGCGTCCTACCCGGAGCTCGTCACCGGGTTCGACCGCATCTCGCGCGTCGCCTACGCCGAGGAGGAGGCGTTCCGCCGCACGCTCGTCGCGGGCACCACCATCCTCGACACCGCGGTGGCGAGGGCGAAGCAGGCCGGGGCGACCTCGCTCGCGGCGGAGCAGGCGTTCGCGCTGCACGACACGTACGGCTTCCCCATCGACCTCACCCTCGAGATGGCGGGCGAGCAGGGGCTGCACGTCGACGAGCAGGGCTTCCGGGACCTCATGCGCACCCAGCGCGAGCGGGCGCGGGCCGATGCGAAGGCCAAGAAGGGCGCGCACCTGGACACCACGGTGTACCGGGAGCTGCGCTCGAGCGGGCCGACGGAGTTCACCGGCTACACCGAGCTGAGCACGTCGTCGTCCGTGCGCGGCCTGCTGCTCGACGGCGTGCGGGTCGCCGCGGCGGGCGAGGGGCAGACGGTCGACGTCGTGCTGGAGCGCACGCCGTTCTACGCGGAGTCCGGCGGCCAGGACTCCGACGCGGGCCTCATCACCGGGGACGGCCTTCGCCTCGAGGTGCTCGACGTCCAGCGCCCCGTCAAGGGCCTGGTGGTGCACACCGTGCGCGTGGTCGAGGGCGAGCTGGTTCCGGGCACCGCGGTGCTGGCGCAGGTCGACCCCGAGTGGCGCCTCGGCGCGCGCCAGGCGCACTCCGGCACGCACGTGGTGCACGCCGCGCTGCGCGAGGTGCTGGGCCCGGACGCGCTGCAGTCCGGCTCGTACAACAAGCCCGGCTACCTGAGACTGGACTTCGCGTGGAACCAGGCGCTGTCGCCTGCCACGCGCAGCGAGGTCGAGGACGTCGCCAACCGCGCGATCCGCCGCGACCTCGGCGTCAGCTGGCAGTACATGACCCTGCCCGAGGCCCGCGCCTGGGGCGCGATCGCGCTGTTCGGCGAGACCTACGACGAGCAGGTGCGCGTCGTGGAGATCGGCGGCCCCTGGTCGCGCGAGCTGTGCGGCGGAACGCACGTGGACCACTCGAGCCAGATCGGGCTCATCGCGCTCACCGGTGAGGCGTCCGTCGGCTCCGGCGCGCGGCGCGTCGAGGCCCTCGTGGGCCTGGAGGCCTTCCATCACCTGGCGCGCGAGCGCGCCCTCGTGGCGACCCTGACCGACACGCTCAAGGTGCGCCCGGAGGACCTGCCCGAGCGCGTCGCGTCGCTCGCCGCGCGCCTGCGCGAGGCGGAGAAGGAGCTCGCCGGGTTCCGGCAGGGCCGGCTGCTCGAGCAGGCTGCATCGCTCGCGGCCGGTGCCGTGGCGCACGGCGGCGCGCGCCTCGTGGCGCACGATGCCGGCGCCGTCTCCTCCGCGGACGACCTGCGCACGCTCGCGCTCGACGTGCGGGGCCGGCTGGGCGAGGAGCCGGCCGTCGTCGCCGTCGGCGGCGTGGCCAAGGACCGGCCCGTCGTGCTCGTCGCGACCAACGCCGGCGCGAGGGCCGCCGGCCTGCGTGCCGGCGCCCTGGCCAAGGTCGCGGCCGCGGTGCTCGGGGGCGGCGGGGGCGGCAAGGACGACGTCGCCCAGGGCGGCGGGACCGACCCTGCACAGCTGGCCGCAGCGCTCGTCGCGGTGCGCGAGGCCGTCCGGGTGGCCGGTGCCTGACGTGCCCGGGGCGTCCGGGGCGCTGCCGCGCGGCGTGCGCCTCGGGGTCGACGTGGGGTCGGTGCGCGTGGGTGTCGCTGCCAGTGACCCCGACGGGCTCATCGCCACGCCGGTCGAGACCGTTCCGCGGGACCCGGCCTCGGCAGACGACCTCGCGCACCTGGCGCACCTGGCCGGGATCGTCGCCGAGCGGGCGGCCGCGGTGGTCTACGTCGGCCTGCCGCGGCAGCTGTCCGGCGCCGAGGGTTCGGCGTCCGCGACGGTTCGCAACTATGGTGGTGCGTTGGCGCGAGCCGTCGCGCCCGTTCCCGTGCGTCTTGTCGACGAGCGGATGAGCACCGTGACGGCCCACCGCGCCATGCATGCCTCGGGACGTCCCGGGCGCCGGCACCGTCAGGTCGTCGATCAGGTGGCCGCCGTCGTCATCCTGCAGGCGGCGCTCGACGCCGAGCGCGCGACCGGTGCGCGCGGTGGCGAGCTGGTAGGGCCGAGCACGGACACGATGGATCGCAGCGGGGGCGCGACGCAACAGGAGGGTTCTGCGTGAACGACGTCTTCCTCGACGAGATCGCCCCCGCGGGCGAGCCCGAGCCGGGCCGCACGCGGTCGGGTGCGCGCCGGGGCGGCCGGGTGGACCGGGACCGCAGGCGTCGCCGCCGCCGTCGCCGCATCGTCATGCTCGCGCTGACCCTCGCGGTGCTCGGCGCGACCGCGTTCGCCGTGGTCCAGTGGGTGCTGCCCGTGCTGAGCAGCGTGGTGGGTGGCACCGAGCAGGAGGCCGAGGACTACCCGGGCCCCGGTCAGGGCAGCGTCGAGGTGGTCATCCCCGCCGGCGCCACGGGTGCCGCCATGGCGCAGGTGCTCGCCGAGGCCGACGTCGTGAAGTCGCCGCTCGCCTTCTCGCGCGCCTTCTCCGCCGACCCGGCCGCCGCAGGGATCCAGCCGGGTACCTACCGGCTGCTGCTCCAGATGCGGGCCGCCGACGCGGTGACCGCCCTGCTCGACGCGCAGAATCGCGTGCAGACCAAGGTGACCATCCCGGAGGGCCTGCGGGTGGAGCAGATCCTGGAGAAGCTCGCCTCGGTGACCACCGTTCCGGTCGAGGAGTTCCAGGCCGCGATGGCCGACACCGCCGCGACGGGCCTGCCCGCCGAGGCGGCCGGGAGCTACGAGGGCTGGATGTTCGCCTCGACGTACACGTTCGAGCCGGGCACCACACCGACCGAGATGGTCGCGGCGATGGTCGCGCAGACGGTCGCGATCCTCGACGCGCGGGGCGTCGCCCCGGCGGATCGGCTCCGGGTCCTCACGGTCGCCTCCCTCGTCGAGGCCGAGGCGCGCACGCCCGAGGACCGGGCCATGGTGGCGCGCGCCATCCAGAACCGCCTCGACATCGACATGAAGCTCGACATCGACGCCTCGGTGGCCTACGGCGCCGGGGTGTCCGGCAGGGACCTGACCCGGGCGGACCTCGACGCCGACACGCCCTTCAACCTCTACCTGCACACCGGCCTGCCGCCCACGCCGATCGCCGCGCCCTCCGAGGTGTCGATCGACGCCGCGCTGGCACCGGCGGACGGCCCGTGGCTGTTCTGGGTGACGATCAACCTCGAGACGGGGGAGACCCGGTTCGCCGAGACCTACCCCGAGCACCTGGCCAACGTGGCCCTGCTGCGCGCGTGGGAAGAGGAGAACGCGGCGGACGAGGGGTGAGCACCCCGGGCCGCCGGGCCGCGGTGCTCGGCCACCCGATCGCCCACTCGCTGTCCCCGGTGCTGCACCGCGCGGCGTACGCGGCGCTGGGCCTGCACGGCTGGCGCTACGACGCCCTCGACGTCACGGCCGACCAGCTGTCCGAGGTGGTCGAGGACCTCGACGCGACGTGGGCCGGCCTGAGCCTGACGATGCCGCTCAAGCAGACCGTGCTGCCGCTGCTCGACCACGTCGAGCCGCTGGCCGAGGTGCTCGGCGTGGTGAACACCGTGCTGGTCCAGGGCGGCCGGGTCCGCACGCTCGTGGGCGCCAACACCGACGTGCACGGGATCGTCGCCGCGCTGGGTGCGCCCGCCGTCCGTCGGGGTGTCGTCCTCGGCGGGGGAGCGACCGCTGCCTCGAGCCTTGCGGCGCTGGCCGAGCTGGGCTGCACCTCGCCGACGGTGCTCGTCCGGTCGCTCGGCCGCGCCGGCTCGCTCATGCGGGCCGCGCACCGGATGGGCGTCGAGCCGCGGTTCTGGGCCATGGAGCCCGTCGAGCGACTGCTCGCGGAGCTGCTCGCGGCCGACGTCGTGATCTCGACGCTGCCGCCGCACGGCGCCGACGCGCTGGCCGCGACCCTGGCGGCGAGGCTGGCCGGCGAGCCGGGACGGGGCGCGCCGCTCGGGCTGCTGCTCGACTGCGCCTACGACCCGCGGCCGACGGCGCTCGGCACCACGTGGGCCCACGGTGGCGGCACCGTGGTGGGCGGGGAGCGGATGCTCCTGCACCAGGCGGCCGAGCAGGTGCGGCTCATGACGGGCCGGCCCGCGCCGCTCGAGGCGATGGATGTCGCCCTGACGGCGGCTCTCGACCGGCCCGCCGGTGACCTACCCTGAGCGGGTGCCCGACCAGCCGGACGACCAGCTCGCCGACGACCAGCCCGCCGCCGAGCCGGCCCCTCGCCGCCGGCTGCGCGACCGCTGGGTGCTGCTCACCGTCCTCGTCCTCGTCACGTCGCTGGTCGGCGGGGTAGGGATCGGCGTCGCCGTGCTGGCCGGGCGGCTCTCGAGCAACGTCGAGCGGATCGTCGACCCCTTCGCTGACCTCACCGACCGGCCCACCGTCCCGGCCGCGAGCCCCGCCCCCGGCCAGACCGCCGCGCCCAGCACCGCGGCGGCCATGAACATCCTCGTGCTCGGCTCCGACAGCCGGATCTCGGCGGGCGACCCGACCCAGTGGGTGGCGGGCGCGCAGCGCACCGATGCCATCCTGCTCGTGCACCTGCCCGCAGACGGCAGCGCGGCCTACGCGATGTCGATCCCGCGCGACGCGTGGGTGGACATCCCCGGCCACGGCGAGGCCAAGATCAACGCGGCCTACTCCCTTGGCGGCCCCACGCTGCTCATCCAGACCTTCGAGCAGCTCACCCAGGTGCGGATCGACCACTTCGCGATCGCCGACTTCGAGTCCTTCGCGGCGATCACCGACGCGATCGGCGGCGTGCGGATCACGCTCGCCGACGATCTGTACGACCGCCGCGGCCACCTCATGGTCACCGCGGGCGAGCAGGTGCTCACGGGCGAGCAGGCGCTGGTCTGGGCGCGCGAGCGCAAGAACCTCGTGCGGGGCGACTTCGACCGGGTGCAGCGGCACCAGGCGTGGATGCGCGCGATCGCCCGGCGCGTGACGGCCAACGGGACCTTGCGCAACCCGGTCACGGCCGTCGCGTTCCTCGACGCCGTGACCCGCTCGGTCGCCGTGGACGACGGGTTCACGCCGGACGTCATCAGCGGGCTGGTGACCCAGGCCAGGGACCTCGGCAACGACGACCTGTCCTTCTTCACGGTGCCGATCTCCGGTGTCGGCACCAGCGACGACGGGCAGAGCATCGTCCTGCTCGACCGCGCTCGGTTCGACGAGCTGATGGCCTCCGTCGCCGCCGACACGGTGGGTGCCTACCTCCTGGCGCACCCCGACGACGTCGACCGCCTGCCCGCCGTCGTCCCCTGACCCCGGCGCCCGACCGGGCGCAGAACCGGGCTTCAGCCCGGCGCCCCGCCTGCCGATAGTCACTGCACGGCACCGACCGACGCGCTCCCGCGCGGGTCCTGGTCCTCGGCGCCCGGAAGGACTCCTGTGAAGCAGCTGGGTGACATCCTCCTCGACGAGGGGCTCGTGACCGAGGCGCAGCTCATGGCCGCGCTCGACGAGCAGGTGATCCGTGGGCAGTCGCTCGGCCGGGTGCTGGTCGAGATCGGCATGCTCTCGGAGGCACAGCTGGTCCGCGCGCTCGCCAACCAGGTGGGCATGCCGTTCATCGAGCTCGCCGACTACCCCGTCGACCGGTCGGCCGTGGCGCGCGTCCCGAGCGCGATGTGCCGCCGCTACACCGTGCTGCCGGTCGGCGTGGTCGAGGGCTACCTCGTCCTGGCCATGGCGGACCCGGGCAACGTCCTGGCGGTCGACGACGCGCGCACGCACTCCCAGATGCCCGTGCACCCGGTGGTCGCGACGCGCGAGGACCTGCTCGCGGCCATCGACCGGTTCTGCCGCGCGGACGAGGAGATCGACGACCTCGCCTCGGCCTTCGAGGACGACAACGAGGCCGAGAACGACCTGTCCAAGGTCGGCGAGACCATCGAGGACGACGCGCCGATCGTGCGGTTCGTCAACCTCCTGGTGACCCAGGCGATCTCGGACCGCGCCTCGGACATCCACATCGAGCCGGCGGAGAGCGACCTGCGCGTGCGCTACCGCATCGACGGCGTGCTGCACGAGATGCAGCGCGCGCCCAAGCACATCCAGTCGGGCGTCATCTCGCGGCTGAAGATCATGAGCGACATCGACATCGCCGAGCGGCGCAAGCCCCAGGACGGCCGCATGTCCGTGGTCCACCAGGGCCGCAAGATCGACCTGCGCGTGGCCACCCTGCCGACGGTGTGGGGCGAGAAGGTCGTCATGCGCATCCTCGACAACTCCACGGCGAGCCTGGACCTGCGCGACCTGTCCTTCCTCGAGGAGAACTACGAGACGTACAAGGAGTCCTACTCCAAGCCGTACGGGATGATCCTCGTCACGGGCCCCACCGGCTCGGGCAAGTCGACCACGCTGTACGCGACGCTCAACGCGGTGTCCCGGCCGGAGATCAACGTCATCACCGTCGAGGACCCGGTCGAGTACCGGCTCCCCGGGATCAACCAGGTGCAGGTCAACCCCAAGGCGGGCCTCACGTTCGCCGGTGCGCTGCGCTCGATCCTGCGCTCTGACCCGGACGTCGTGCTCCTCGGCGAGATCCGCGACCACGAGACCGCGCAGATCGCCATCGAGGCCGCCCTCACCGGGCACCTCGTGCTCTCCACGCTGCACACCAACGACGCGCCCAGCGCGGTGACGCGCCTCGTCGAGATGGGGATCGAGCCCTTCCTCGTCGGCTCGGCGCTCGACTGCGTGGTCGCCCAGCGCCTCGCGCGCCGGCTGTGCGCCAAGTGCAAGGAGCCGTACACCCCGACCGAGGTCGAGCTCATCGCCGCGCGGTTCCCGTGGAACCCGGGGGAGGAGCTGCCGGTGCTGCACCGCGCGGCCGGCTGCTCGGCGTGCTCCAAGACCGGCTACAAGGGCCGGATGGCCATCCACGAGGTGATGCGCGTGACGGAGGACATCGAGCGGCACGCGGTCGCGCACTCGTCGTCATCGGACATCGGCAAGACGGCGCGCGAGCAGGGCATGATCACGCTCCGCTCGGACGGCTGGACCAAGGTGATGCTCGGTCAGACCTCGATCGAGGAGATCCTGCGCGTCGTCGCCTGACGACCTTCACCCTCAAGGCCGGGACCACCCCGGTCGATAGACGACACGTGAGCGTCCCGTACGGGCGCCGACGACCGAGAGGCCAGCTGTGAACCAGATCGCCCCCGAGCCCGGGCCAGAGACCTACCGCGCGGTGCCGCCGTACCTCGGCGGGGCGTCCGCAGCTCCGGTGACGGGACAGCTGCCCACGCGTCAGGCGATGCCCTACGGGCAGCCGCCCCTGGCCGGCTCCCCGGGGCAGCTGCCCACGCGACGCAGCATGGGCGCAGCACCGGCCCCGCTCGGCTCGCCGATCGCCGCACCGGCCCCTGGAGCCCCGCCGGCCCCGCTGACGGCCGGCGCCTTCGCCTCGGCCGCGCCCGCCCCGGTGTACCCGCCCGCGCCGGTCCAGACCTACGCGTCGCAGCCGGCAGCCCCCGCCGCGCCGCCCACCCAGCCCGCCGCGCCGTCGGCCGCCGCGCGCGGCGGTCGGGTGCCCGAGCGCAGCGCCCGCATCGGCCTCGCGCAGGTCGCCCAGGAGGGCGACGTCGACCTCGACGCCGCCCTGCGCGCGATGATCGAGTCCGGCGGGTCCGACCTGCACCTCACCTCCGGCGCCCAGCCGATGATCCGGCTCGACGGCGGCCTGCGGCCCCTCGAGGGCTTCCCCGTGATGTACGCCGAGGCCCTGCAGCGCACGCTGTACGGGATCCTCAGCCAGAAGCAGCGCGAGGTCTTCGAGGACGCCCTCGAGCTCGACTTCGCCTATGCCGTGCGTGGGGTGTCGCGCTTCCGCGTCAACTACTACAAGCAGCGCGACTCCGTCGGCGCGGCCTTCCGGATGATCCCCTACGAGATCAAGCCGCTCGAGGAGCTCGGGGTCCCGCCGGTGGTGGCGAACTTCGCCGGCCTGCCCCGCGGGCTCGTGCTCGTCACCGGACCCACGGGCTCGGGCAAGTCGACCACGCTCGCGGCCATCATCGACCTGGCCAACCGCAGCCGCAGCGACCACATCATGACCGTCGAGGACCCGATCGAGTTCCTCCACCGCCACAAGAAGTCGCTCATCAACCAGCGCGAGGTGGGGGCGGACACGCACTCGTTCGCCAACGCCCTCAAGCACGTGCTGCGCCAGGACCCGGACATCATCCTCGTCGGCGAGATGCGCGACCTGGAGACCATCTCCGTGGCGCTGACCGCCGCCGAGACCGGTCACCTCGTCTTCGCCACCCTGCACACCCAGGACGCCGCGCAGACCATCGACCGCATCATCGACGTCTTCCCGGCGTTCCAGCAGGAGCAGGTGCGCACGCAGCTGGCCAGCGCCCTGCAGGGCGTCGTCTGCCAGACGCTGTGCAAGAAGGCCAACGGCAAGGGCCGCGCCGTCGCGACCGAGGTGATGCTCGCCACGCCGGCGATCCGCAACCTCGTGCGCGAGGGCAAGACCCACCAGATCTACTCGGCGATGCAGGCGGGTGCCGGCCAGGGCATGCACACCATGGACCAGCACCTCGCGGAGCTCGTCCGGGCCGGGCGGATCACCTACGAGGTCGGCCTGGAGAAGTGCCACCACGTCGAGGACTACAACCGGCTCGTCGGGCGCACGTCGCGCATGACGCAGGGCGCCGGCGGCATGGCCGGCCCGATGAACGCCTCGACCGCTGGCGCGCCCGGGGGCTCGGCGGTGCTGCGATGAGCGGCGCGGCGCGCACGTACGAGTACGCCGTCCGGGACCGCTCGGGCAAGATGGTCAAGGGCCGGATCGAGGCCAGCAACGAGGCCGCGGTCGCCAACCGGCTCAAGACCATGGGCATGGCCCCGCTGTCGATCTCCGAGGTGCAGAACACCGGGCTCAACCGGGACATCTCCATCCCCGGGATGGGCGAGAAGATCACGCTCAAGGACCTGGCCGTCATGGCCCGGCAGATGGCCACGATGATCTCCGCCGGCCTGTCGCTGCTGCGGACCCTGTCGATCCTGGCCCAGCAGACCGAGAACAAGGCGCTGGCCAAGGTGCTGGCGACCGTGCGCAACGACGTCGAGACGGGCACGTCGCTCTCGGCGGCGATCGGACGCCACAAGGACACCTTCCCGCCGCTCATGATCAACATCATCAAGGCCGGCGAGGTGGGCGGCTTCCTCGAGCAGGCGCTGCTGTCCGTGGCGGCCAACTACGAGTCCGAGGTCAAGCTCCGCGCGCAGATCAAGTCCGCGATGACCTACCCGGTGATGGTCTTCATCATGGCCATCCTCGCCGTGGTCGGCATGCTGCTGTTCATCGTGCCGGTGTTCGAGCAGATGTTCACCGACCTCGGCGGCGAGCTGCCCGCGCCGACCAAGGTGCTGGTGTTCCTGTCCGGCGTCATGAAGTGGCTCGCACCCGTGCTGCTCGTGGTGTCCATCGTCTTCTCCGTGTGGTGGCGCAAGCACAAGAATGACGACGCCGTGCGCTCGAAGAAGGATCCGCTGTTCCTGAAGATCCCCATCTTCGGTCCTTTGTTCCAGAAGGTCGCGATTGCACGTTTCACGCGCAACTTCGGCACCATGCTCGGCGCGGGCGTGCCCATTCTCCAGGCCCTGGACATCGTGGGGGAGACCAGCGGCAACTGGGTCATCGAGGTGGCGGTCAAGGACGTCCAGGACAACGTGCGCACGGGGCAGTCGTTGTCGGCGCCGTTGGCGAAGCACCCCGTGTTCCCGCCCATGGTGGTCCAGATGATCGCCACGGGTGAGGACTCGGGCGCCATGGAGATCATGCTGGAGAAGATCTCCGACTTCTACGACGAGGAGGTCACCTCGACCACCGAGCAGCTGACCTCGCTCATCGAGCCCCTGATGATCGGCATCCTCGGCACCGTCATCGGCGGCATGATCATCGCCCTGTACATGCCCATCTTCTCCATCTTCGAGCTGGTCGGCTGAGCCCGCCCGCCTCGGCAGGACGACGGCCGCTCCCGGAGGGGGAGCGGCCGTCGTCGTCTGCGGGTGCGCGCAGTGGTGCGGCGGGCTGTCGGGATGTGCACCCTTGTGGCGGAATGTCCGGTTCCGTCGGCACGGGCGCAAGGAATGTGATGGGCCGAGCGGGTGAAAAGGGCTCCCGACGCGTTCCGGGGCTCAAGTCCCCGCGCCGCCCCACCGATGAACTCTTTGTACCAAGCAGACCGGCCCCGGCCGGCAGCACTCACCACCAGAATCGCCATCGAAGAGGAGTTTCCCGTGATCGCTCGTATCCGCAAGTCGCTCGAGAACAAGGAGCAGGGCTTCACGCTCATCGAGCTCCTCGTCGTCATCATCATCATCGGCATCCTCGCCGCGATCGCCATCCCGGCGTTCCTCAACCAGCGCGAGAAGGCCTGGGTCTCCCAGGTCGAGTCCGACCTCAAGAACGCGGCCATCGCCGCCGAGTCCCAGGCTGTTGACGACAACGGCGACTACAGCGCCCTCAACGGCGTGGTCGTCGAGACCAACGGAGTCGTCACCGCCGCCGGCCCCTTCGACCTCAACGGCTTCAACGGCACCGTGGGCGTCGACATGGACGTCACCGCGGCCGACGCCACGGGCTTCACCCTGCAGGCGACGCACGCCAACCTCAACGGTGGCGCTGACGTCTACACCTACGACTCCGACACGGGCGTCATCGCCGGTCCGTGATGTTGATGCTCTAGGACGACTGTGGGGCGCCGCCTGAGCGGCGCCCCACAGTGCCGTCAGGGCGAGTCAGCCCGTTGCACCCGCAGTTGCAGGAACGAGTCCCAGCGGTCGTTCGAGGAGGGTCCCAGTGCACCGAGTAGTCCGCCGGCGGTTCGTTGCCGGGCCAGACGAAGGTTCGTCGCTCATCGAGGTGATCGTCGCGATGTTCATCTTCGCGCTCATCTCGGTCGGCGTGGTGCACACGATGACCTCCGTGCTCTCGGTCTCCCGGGACTCGCGGTCCCGCCAGGTGGCGCTCAACCTCGCGGCGCAGGAGATCGACCGGTCGCGGGAGAGCTCGGACGACCTGTTCGCGCTGCTGACCGAGGACCTCGACGACGTGGTCCTCAACGGGGACACGTTCCACATCCACCGCGAGACGCAGTGGGTCTCCGACCCCGGCCTGGACCTCGAGTGCGGTTCCGGAGGCGGGACGCTGCGCTACAAGCGGGTCAACGTCACGATCACGTGGGACAACATGCGGTCCAGCACGGACGCGGTCCGGGCCGACACGATCATCGATCCCCAGGAGCGGATCAACGACCCGACGAAGGGCACCATCCTCGTCTCGGTGCTCAACTCCCAGGGCTCCGGCAGCTCCGGCGTCACCGTCGGCGCCACGGTGGGGTCGCCGGCCAACGGCGCCACGGCCCTGGCGACGGCGCCGTCGCCGACCGACTCCGAGGGCTGCTCCTACATCCTCAAGGTCGTGCCCGGCAACTACGACGTGACCGTCTCCCGGTCCGGCTACGTCGACGACCGGCACGCGGCCACCGCGTCGACGACGGTCTCGGTCATCGCGAACCAGTCGACGACCGTCCAGTTCCAGTACGACCGGGCGGCGACCGTGACGGCGAGCTACGCGACCACGTCGCCCGTCCCCGGCACGCGCATCCCGGCGAACGTCGCCACGACCTACCTCGGGGGGGTCGACCCGTACGTCGCCCAGCCCACGATCGACACGACCGTGACGACGCGCACCCTGCCGATGCACCCCATCGCGTCCGGCTACCAGGCGTTTGCCGGAACGTGCGTCGCCGCCGACCCGGAGGCGTGGCCGGACGGCACCGACCTCGCGAGCCAACCGATCTCCGGCGTGCGCGAGCCAGCCTTCACCACGGTGCCCGGCGGGACCGCGGCGACGAACGTGCCGATGGGTGTCGTCACGGTGACGCTCGGAGGGTCGGCCGGCGGTCGCCAGCTGCGCGCGACCTCGACCACGGGTCAGGCGGCCACAGAGGACCCTGGCTGCGGCGCCACGCCGGTCGTCTACAGCTTCGGCAACACCGCTGCCACGCGACTGCCGGGCAGCGGCACCATGACCGTCGCGCTGCCCTTCGGCTCGTGGTACCTGGAGTCGTACAACGGCTCGAGCTGGGTGCGTGTCACGCAGGCTCAGCTCACGCTGGTCACGACCACGGGCCGCAGCGAGACGGCCGGCGGCGCCAACGGTGTGGTCACCTTCGACCCGAGAGTGGTGGCCCCGTGAGCGCGGTCGAGCACGGCAAGGGCCGGCCGCCGCGGGATGGCGGCGTCAGCCTGCCAGAGCTCATCGTGACCATGATGCTCATCAGCGTGCTCTCGCTGGTCGTGCTCGGGCTCGTCAGCTCGATCTCTCGGACCTTCACGCGCGACCGGTCGGCCACCGACAGCACCAACATCGCGGCGGTCGGCATGAACGAGATCACCCGTGTGATCCGGTCCGGCACCGAGATCCCCATGACCGGGGGCAGGCGCCCCGTCTTCATCGCCGCCGGCGCCGAGTTCCTCGAGATGCACGCGTTCCTCGACACCTCGGCGGCCGACCCGCAGCCCGTCAAAGTGCGCTTCGAGGTGAGCGGGTCCCGGGACCTCACGGAGCACCGATGGTTCGCCAACGCCGCGAGCGAGCCGAACTGGACCTTCGTCGGCACGGCGACCTCACCCTCGACCAGCCGTGTCATCGCCCGCAAGATCTCGCCGGTCGCGGCGGC
>Ga0073905_10000543_pt1 | contig 17909 bp, 18 predicted proteins | sample KloWWTupernatant_FD_65482 | JGI IMG/M metagenome (GOLD analysis project Ga0073905, IMG submission 65482) | Active sludge microbial communities from Klosterneuburg, Austria, studying microevolution and ecology of nitrifiers - Klosterneuburg... | ecosystem: Engineered > WWTP > Aerobic digester >... | reverse complement strand
GGGCTTATCAAGGCCGCGACATCGTGCCGGTCGAGGACCCGCGCAGGCGATGGTGCGTGACCTTGCCGACTACGACCGCGCGTTCGGCCTGGACGCGGGTCACCTGTCATGACCCCCAAGATCGCGACCACCGCTGCAATGACGGAGACGAACAAGGCGGTGACGCACTTGGCGGGGCGTTGAAAGCGCCCCGGAGCACCGAAGCCGCGGCCTGCTTGGATGACTACGCCCGCGCCGCCGGATGGACCTACCAGGAGTACTTGGCCGCGGTCCTCGAGCGCGAGGTCGCCGCCGCGATGCCCGGCAAGGCCGCCGGGTGCTGTTCGCGATCGCCTGTTTGCCAGCAGCTAGCGCCGCACCCGTCAAGTATTCTCACGCCGTGACGGTTAACCGAGTCGACCTTTGGTCCTCGATGACAGACGGTGTCGGGTTCCAGATCTACCTTCGGGCCCTCCCCGTCGAGATCACAATGACCCAGATGAAGGCGCGGGGGACAGTCCTCGACGTGCTGAGCGAATTCCCGTGCAACTATGTAGGAACCAGAAATGCCAGCGATGGTGAGCCGCTCCAGAAGTTGATCAACTTGCGGGCATACCTAGCAGGCGACTTTGACGACGCCTTACGCTTCAAATATTGGGCTGGCCTCGGTCAGGTTGAGGTACCCCGCTCGCGTGGGCGATTCTTCGGTTCCCCTGCCCCGAATGCACCTCGTCTGCAGACTCTCGCCGGCCCGATCGAGTTCTTGGGCCTGCCCCCGAGCGTTGCCACGCCGGGGCAGGACTTCATGTGGATCATGGAACTCGAGACGACAGCAGCTGGCCCGGCAACGGGGACCTGCGCCGCTCTATTTCCCGCGACCCCCGATATGACCTTTCCGTTGTATGCAGATCACGACTTCTGCCAGAGCTACGTTCGGTTCCACGTCGTGCAGGCTCTCTTAGACAACTTGAGCCTGCCTCCAGAGCTGGAGCAGCATCGTGAAGATCTCGTGGTGATCCATGGGGATGGTCCAGGGACGCAGGACGGTTCGTTCGAAGAGCGCAAGATTGCAACCCGTCGTGCCTTAACTCGTGCTCGGCTGACGGTATTTGAACTGCCGGCGCCCCGCATGCTGAAGTCCTTCCGTGATGCGGAGGCATACGCGCGTGACGTCATGAACGCTTTAGGCGCGGGTGGTGCCCGGCTCACTCAGTCGGGAGCCGATGGAGGCCTCGACGTTGTCAGCGATCGTGCGGTGGCCCAAGTCAAGATGGAAGCGAACAAGACATCACGGCCGCAGGTGCAGGCGCTCTTGGGCGCGGCGTATGGCTTGGAGAAGCAGCCTCTGTTCTTCTCCCTTGCAGGCTTCACTCGTGACGCGCTGGAGTGGGCGGCAGCGGCGAACGTCGCTTGCTTCGAGTTTGCGTATGACGGGTCGGTTTCTGCTTGCGGCGCCGCGGCGGAGCGCCTACTCATCCGGGGCTTGGAATGAGGTCCGGCCAGGTGGCACACGAGTCGCTCCGCCTGGCTTTGACGAAGCTGTAAGCACCACCAGGGCTAGTGGGGACCCGAAAGCCGGAGGGTGCCGCCACCCCTACCCAGAGGAGTACTGCGGCGCGTCACAGGATCTGCGTGGCTACCTAACCCAATTGGCCCCCGCGCGTGCTCAATCGGGCTGTCGCGGCACTCCTTCGGAGATTTGCAAGCAGGGGGTTAGGGGTTCGAGTCCCCTAGGCTCCACCCATCACGAAGCCGGCTGCCGCCGGCTTTCGTGCTGTCTGGACCCTTGTGGCCCGACGCATGTCGCAGTTCGCAGAGGCGCTAACCCCCTGAGAGCTGTGCTGCCGTGCCAGTCTGGCTAGGACTCAGATTTGGGGGAGCATCATGACCGAAACGCACGTCGCCGCACCGTCGACCGACGGCACCAGGGCACCTTCCGCCCCACCGCCTTCCAGCGCGCGCGGCCCGTCGTCCTTCGCGGCGAGCGCCCTCGCCACCCTGCCGCTGCCCATCGCCTGGATTGGCGGGCAACTGGTCGCCGGGGTCCTCAAGGGCAGCAACCCGGACAACGTCGACGTCACCCAGGGCCTGGCCTACCTGCGTCCGATCCTCATCACGGCGGGGGTCATCTTCGCGCTGCTCTGGGTCGCGGCCCTCATCGTGGCTCTTGCGCGACGGCGCCGAGGGGACACCCTCCCGGTCAAACTCGTGGCCCTCCACACCGTCGTCGCCGTCGCCCTGCTGCTGAGCAACGCGTACGCCGACCGCGCCGCCAACGGCTGAGGCGAGCAGCACCGGCCCGAGTCCCCAGAGTCATCCCCAATCCTGGGATCGATCTGACAGCGACCCCTCCTTCGGGGTACCTTGGGAACTCCCCCTGCGTTTCACTTCACTCTCGGCGTGCGCACTGCAGTGCGCCCTCAGCGGACGAAGCTGCCCAGTGGGTGTGCCCGTTCGATCGCTGTGAAGGAAGCCCGTGTCCGAGGTCATGACCCGCCACTCGGTGGATCGCCGTACTTCGACCTCCCCATCGGCCGAGCCGTCGCTGGCGATCCTCCTCGATCTGGCCCCCGACGACAGCGCCGAGCGCGCGGCCTTCGCCCAGGCGCGCGTGCAGGCCGAGCGCCGCGCTGAGCGTCGGGCCGCGGCCCTGGCCGCCGAACAAGCTGAGCTCACCGAACTCGCGCAACTCGCGCCGCTCGCTGCTCTCCCCCACCCCACCGGCGGCGCGCCGGTCCTCGACCAGCCGCGCGGCCGCCATGCCGTGACGTCCGGCCGTCATGCCGCCCCGGCGGGCCGCCCCGACGGCGTGATGATCCCCCTGCAGTTGGCCGCGGCGGCGCCCACCGACCGCCCTCGCCACGCGATCCCGCGCCCGCCAGTCCCGCCGCAGACGCAGACGCAGACGCAGACACAGGCGGAGCCCTTCCTTCCCGCCACGGATCTCATCCGGGCCGAAACCCGGCGCAGCCGTCGCCGCGCCATGCCGCAGCGCTCCGGCTACAAGCAGCCGGCCATTGCCGCCCTCGCCCTCGTCGGCGTCTTCGCCGCCGCCCAGGCGTCGGCGAGCGAAGGTCCCGCGGTCGTCAGCGCCGTGGCAAAGGCCGCTGCGCGGGCCTCCACCGGGGCCGACCTCTCCGTGCAGGGCACCTCCCGCTCCGGCACCCGAGAGGGTATGCCGTCCGCGGACTCCGTGCCCGCCGCGGGCGTGGCGCTGCAGGCGACCGCCCAGCTGAGCGACACCGGTGAGCAGGCCCTCGAGCGGGCAGCCGCCGTGGCCGACGAGGCGCAGGCCCGAGCAGAAGCCGTGGCTGCCGCCGCAGCGAAGGCCGCTGCCGACGCCGCCGCAGCCGCCGAGGCCGCCAAGCGTCTGGTCGCGCCGATCGGCACCAACATCGTGTCCGGCTTCGGCTACCGCGTGGATCCGTTCGGGTGGGGGACGAGCATGCACGAGGGCCTCGACTACGCCTCAGGCTGTGGAGCCGAGATCTACTCAGCGGGCGCTGGCACAGTCATCGAGTCCGGTTGGATGGGCGGCTACGGCTGGCGCGTCGTCGTCGACCACGGCGTCATCGACGGTCACGCCCTCCAGTCCACCTACAACCACATGGTCCAGCCGGGCGTCGGCGTGGGGACTGTCGTGGAGAAGGGCACCGTGATCGGTTACATCGGGTCCACCGGTGCCTCGACCGGTTGCCACCTGCACTTCGAGATCAAGCAGGACGGCGTCCTCGTCGACCCGCTGATGATCCTCCCCGCGTCCTGACCTGCGCCACGGCATACACAGCCTGCGGCACGCCCAAGGGGCCGGTCACCACATTGGTGACCGGCCCCTTGCCTGCTCGCCCCCCGGCGATCACGGGATGACTGGCGTCATCACTTCTTGAGGTCGTCGGCCACATCCTCGGCGGCGTCCTCGAGGTCGTGCTTGGCGTCGTAGGCCGCGTCCTGGACGGCATCGCCCGCATCGTCGGCCCAGTCCTTGGCCTTGCTCCACGCGTCGCCAGCCTCGTCCGCTGCGTCACCAGCGGCGTCCTCGATGTCGTGCTTGGCGTCGTAGGCCGCGTCCTGGAGCGCATCGCCGGCATCGCCTGCGGTGTCGCTGGCCTTGTCCTTCAGGTCCTCGAACTTCTCGGCGGCCGCGTCCTTGACGTCGGCGGCCTTCTCGCTCACGGTGGCCGCAGCAGCGGCCGCCTTCTCCTTGGCGGCGTCCGCGAGGTTGGTGACCTTGGCGCCGGTGGTGGCCGACGTCCCACCCGTCGCTGGCGCGTAGGGCTTGGCCGTCGCCCACGGGTCGGGCTTCTGGGTCGAGCGCTTGTAGGCCGCATAGGCAGCGCCGGCCGCCAGCGCACCAAGGGCGAGCACCCACTTGCCTCGCCCGGACTTGGCCTTCTTCTCACCCTTGAGCACCGCGAGCGCGTCGGGAGCGTTGCCCGCGGCGTCCTGAGCCTTGGCGGCAGCCTCACCGGCGGCGCTCTTCGCGGCGGCGGCACCGGCCGCGACGGTGGCGATGGCGGAGACGACCTTGGGCAGGACGTCCTCGACGAAGGTGTCCTTGGCCGCCTCGACCTTCGGCGCGGCGTAGTCGGCGAACTCCTGGGCTCGCTCGGACAGGTCATGGGCCTTGTCGGTGGCCACGTCCTTGAGGTCGTGGGCCTGACTGCGCGCGTCGGCGGCGCGGTCGGCCACCTTCCCCTGGGCGCTCACGGCCCGGTCGCGCACGTCCGCGGCCTTGCTCTGCACGTCGGCGGCCTTGTCCTGGGCCCCGCCGAGCACATCGGCCAGGGCGTCCAGGGCCTTTTCCGTGGTGGTCTTGGACCGGAACACGGCAACTCCTTCGGCTCGGCTGTCGAGAGTCTGTCTAGGGTGCCATCCTGCCAAACATTGCCGAGCGGCGGAGGTTTGGCCGTCCGCTCTTTGCCTGTCGCGAGGACGCAGCAGGGACACGGCGGGTTCACCTGTGTCAGTCGACCATGGAAGGATGGAGCCCATGAAGGCAACCCTGCACACCAACCACGGTCCGATCGTCGTCGAGCTCTTCGAGCACCACGCACCCAAGACGGTCAAGAATTTCGTCGGCCTCGCCAAGGGCGAGCTCGACTACAAGGACGACGCCGGGCGCACCAACCCGACCAAGTACTTCGACGGCCTGATCTTCCACCGGATCATCCCCGGCTTCATGGTCCAGGGCGGCGACCCGCTCGGCAAGGGCTTCGGCGGACCGGGCTTCACCTTCGACGACGAGATCCACCCGGAGAAGCAGTTCGACCGCCCCTACCTGCTCGCCATGGCCAACGCCGGCAAGCAGATGGGCAAGGGCACCAACGGCTCGCAGTTCTTCATCACCGTCGCCCCGACGACCTGGCTCAACGGCAAGCACACGATCTTCGGTGAGGTCGCCGACGCCGACAGCCGCGCCGTCGTCGACGCGATCGCCGGTGTCGCCACGGGTGCCAACGACAAGCCCCACGACGACGTCGTCATCGAGCGCGTCGAGATCGACGACTGAGGGTTCCACCCTGAGCGAGCACACGGCATACGGGCAGGTCGGGGATCCGAACGACCCCGACCGCCCCGCCGAGCCGGTCTGCCCCCGCCACCCCGACCAGGTGGCCTACGTCCGCTGTCAGCGCTGCCATCGCCCGACCTGTCCGTCCTGCCAGCGGCCCGCGGCCGTCGGCATCCAGTGCGTCGACTGCGTCGCCCAGGGCCAGCGGGAGGTGCGTCAGGGCAAGACCGTGTTCGGCGGTGAGGTGGCCCACGCCTTCGGCCGACCGATGGTGACGATGACCCTCATCGGCATCTGTCTGGCGGTCTTCGCCGCCCAGATGGTGCGGCCGGCGGTCACCGGAGACATCGCCTTCGTCCCGTATGCCGGGAAGCAGGAGCCGTGGCGTTTCCTCACCTCCGCCTTCGCGCACTCCCCGCGGATGCTGCTCCACATCGCGTTCAACATGTATGCCCTGTGGCTCATGGGGCAATACCTCGAGCCACTGATGGGGCGCGCCCGGTTCCTCGCGACCTACCTGATCGCCGCCTTCGGCGGATCGGTCGGCTACCTCCTGCTCGCCGCTCCCGCGACCCTCGAGCAACTCCAGATGGGTCAGGGCGGCGCGTGGGGCACCCCGGCGGTGGGCGCCTCGGGCGCGGTCTTCGGGCTCTTCGGCGCCTACCTCGTCCTCAACCGACGCCTCGGCCGCTCCTCGGCCGGCATGGTCGTGATGATCGGCATCAATGCCGTGCTGGGTTTCGTCATCCCGGGCATCGCCTGGCAGGCACACCTCGGTGGCCTCGTCGTCGGTGCGGCGTGCGCGGCGATCATCGCGTACACGGGCGGTCGACGTGACCCCCTCGCACCGGCATCGACCAAGACCTCCCACGCGGTGCACTGGGTCGGCCTGGCGCTGCTCACCGTGCTGCTCGTGGTCGCCGTGGTCGTCAAGTATGCCGTGAGCAACGGCTACAGCTGAGGCTCACCGGCCGCACGGCGAGGGTTTTCCACAGGGTCATCCCCAGTTGGGGACAAATGACAACGGTGTAACTGTCCGGTCAGCGGGGGTCAGTGCGGGTCAGCGCCACTTCGTCGTCATCATGAAGCCGGACATCATGAGGGCGAAACCGACCCCGAGGTTCCAGCGACCGAGCGGCGGCACCGGCCACTCCTTCGCGCCCGAGATGTAATAGGCCGCGACCCACAACAGGCCGACCACCATGAGTCCGACCATGACCGGGACGAACCACGGCGGGTTGGTGGCCGGCGCCTTGGTGACCTGGACGGGGGGTGGGGTGTACTTGGCCTTGTCGCGACCTTTGGACTCGGGCACGGGGGACTCCTGCTCAGGGGCGAGCCGCGGTCCGGTCGGTGACCGGCGCGAATCAGCGGTTTGACGTGTGGCCTAGCGTAAGACAGACGCAGGTGAGGATCGGCACGGGAGGGATGTTGGCCAAGCACAGCCATGCCGCGTCGCCTCGGCGTCCCCGCGTGAGCATCTGGACGATCCTCGTCCCCGTGATCGGTCTCGTGGCTGGCCTGCTCTTCGCGGCGAGCAGCAGCACGGCGACCAATGGATCCATCCGCTCCGACTCGGACTCCATCGCCGATCGCATCCGATCGGGCACCCGCATCAACGAGGACCAGACGCGCACTCTCGATGCCCTGCAGGCGCAGGTCGATGCCCTGACCGGAGAGGCCGCCAAGGGCAATGCAGCGGTGGACGACCTCACCAACCGCGCGGATGCCCTGGCGCCGGGCGCGGGCCGCACGCCTGTTGTCGGCCCCGGGATCGAGGTCTCGCTCAACGATTCCAAACTGCGCGGCGACCAGATTCCCAAGGGCTTCACCGTCGACGACATCGTGGTGCACCAGCAGGACGTCCAGGCCGTCGTCAACGCCCTCTGGGCCTCGGGTGCCGAGGCGATGATGCTCATGGACCAGCGCGTCATCTCGACCAGCGCGGTGCGCTGCGTGGGCAACACCCTGATCCTCAAGGGCCGCGTCTATTCACCGCCCTACGTCATCACCGCCATCGGGGACACCGACGCCATGCTGGCGGGCCTGGCCAAGGACAAGCAGGTCCGCATCTACCGCCAATATGTCTCTGCTGTCGGCCTGGGTTACGATGTGCGTCCACGCGACGAGGTCTCCCTCCCGGCATACTCAGGGTCGATCACGACGACCTGGGCCAAGCCCCTCAACTGAGTTCACAGGACGAGCAGATGACCAGACGCGCCCTCCGGGCACAGGCCCGAGCCGACGCGCGAGTGGCCCGTGGATGGAGCGTGGTCGGGATCGTCGGCGAGTTGCTCGTCACGGCGGGCCTGCTGCTCATGCTCTTCGTGGCCTGGCAGTTGTGGTGGACCGATGTCGAGGCCGGTCGCACCGTCGACCACGAGGTCACCACGCTGCGCCACTCCTTCGACGTGGGCCAGGCACCTGACCCGAAGGCTCCCGACGGCCTCATCGAGGGGGAGACCTTCGCCCTCCTCCACATCCCACGGCTGGGCGCCGACTGGGTCTATCCGATCAAGCAGGGGACGGACCTGTCGATCCTCAGTGGCGGGCTCGGCCACTACGTCGAGACCGCGCCTCCCGGCGAGGTCGGCAACTTCGCGGTGGCCGGCCACCGCACGACGTGGGGCCGGCCCTTCCACGACATCGAGACCATGGTCGAAGGTGATCGCATCGTCGTCGAGACCGGCGCAACCTGGGAGGTGTATGCCGTGACCTCCCACGAGATCGTCTCCCCTTACGCGGTGGAGGTCATCGCCCCCGTCCCCGACCAGCCGGGCGAGGCGCCGACCAAGGCCATGCTCACGCTGACCACCTGTCACCCGAAGTTCAGCGCGGAGCAGCGCTACATCGTCCACGCCGAACTCCTCGAGACGCGCACCCGCGAAGAAGGCCTGCCGGCGTCGGTCCTGGCGCCACCGAGCGCCGCGTTCGCCACGACAGGAGCCCTCTGATGTATGCCGCCCTGTGGCGTGCTCTGCCCGGTCCGCGCTGGCTCAAGGTGCTGGAGGCGCTCGTCCTGCTCGCGGGGGTCGTGGCCTTCTGCTTCCTCTGGCTCTTCCCGCGGATCGAGCCGCTCATGCCCTTCTCCCAGACGACGGTCGACACTGGGACCTCGACCAGCCAGTCCCCCAGCCAGTCCCCCAGTCAGTCACCCTCTCCGTCACCCTCTGGGAGCCCCTCGTGACGCGCATTCTCGTCGTCGACAACTACGACAGTTTCGTCTTCACCATCGTCGGTTACCTCGAGCAGCTCGGGGCCGACTGCACGGTCCTGCGCAATGACGTCGCCACGCCCGAGGAGGCCACGGCATACGACGGTGTCCTCGTCTCGCCCGGCCCCGGCACCCCGGAGGAGGCGGGTGTCTCGATGGCCATGATCGAGGCCTGCGCGGGGCGGGCCCAGCCGATGCTTGGCGTCTGCCTCGGACATCAGGCCCTCGGTGTCGTCTTCGGGGCGACGGTCGGCCGCGCTCCCGAACTCCTCCACGGCAAAACCTCGAAGGTCCATCACGAGGGCCGCGGCGTCCTCGCCGGCCTGCCGGACCCGTTCACCGCGACGCGCTACCACTCGCTGACGATCGACCCACCGACCCTGCCCGATGAGCTGCGCGCGACCGGCCACACCGAGTCCGGCCTGATCATGGCCGTCGAACACCGAGACCTGCCCCTGCACGGGGTGCAGTTCCACCCGGAGTCGGTCCTCACCGAGGGCGGGCATCGCCTCTTCGCCAACTGGCTCCAGACCTGTGGCCTGGCCGATGCGGTCGAGCGCAGCGAGGGCCTCTCACCGCTGCTGCACGACGCGAGCGGGATCGCCGCCCGCGTCGCCATGCCCTGACCGGCTGACCAGCCACCAGCCAACCAGCCACCAGCCGGCCTCAGTTGCTCGCGCTGGCGCTGGGGCTGGGGCTCGGATTCGACGCCGACGGTGAGGGCGCCGGGGGTGAAGGCGTCGGAGTCGGCGGGTTGGCCTGCGCCACGATGATGGTGACCACCGACCCCGAGTCCACCTTGGTGCCGACCTTCTGGTCCTGCTCGATCACGGTGTTCTCCGGAGCGGCTGCCGTCTGCTGATAAGTGGTCTTGGGCGTCAGCCCGGCCTCCGACAGGAGCGTGAACGCTTCGTTCTGGCTCTTGCCGACGAGGTTCGGCACGGTCACCTTGCCCGAGGCCACCTTGAGGTTGACCGGACTGCCCGGCGCGACGTCCTCGCCGGCACTCGGTGAGGACGAGACGACCTTGCCCTTGGCGATCTTCGAGTCGTCCTCGGGCGTGACCTCGCCGACGGTCAGACCGAGATCGAGCAACTGCTGCCGGGCCTCCTGCTCGGTCTTGCCCTTGAGGTCGGGCATCTTGACGGCGGCCTTGCCGGAGGAGACGACGATCGTGACCGTGGACCCCTTCTTCACGCTCACCTGCGCGTCGGGCCGCTGTCGGATCACCGTCCCCTGGGCGACGTCGTCGCTCTTCTCTTGCGTGACACTTGGAATCAGTCCCGCCTGACGGATCCGCAACTCGGCCGTCGCCTGCGGTTGCGTAACGACATCAGGCACGGTGACTAGAGCGTTCTGGGCGCTCTGGGTGTCCATGTAGGACTTCACGCCCCAGCCCAGAAGGCCGAGGGCCAGCAGGGTGATGATCGTGATCATCACCCACATGCCACCCCGGCGCTGACGCTGCTCCTCCTCGCGTCCAATGGCGGGGAAGGAAGAGGTGTCACGGTCGAACGGATCGTTGTCGTATGCCGTCCGCCCCCCTCTCGCGTCGCCCGCACCTCCAGCTCCACCGGCGGCCCCCGCCGCGCCTCCAGCGCTGCCGGCAGCCGCACGCGAAAGTGAGCCCGCGGCATACACCTCGGTGGGTTGTGTCCCAAGGCCCGAGAGTTGCTGCGTGGCGGCGGCATCGGTGCCGGCCGCGGTGCCGAGGGCGGCATCGCTGATGCGTCGGCCGAGGCGGACGGATTGGAGGTCGGCGCGGAAGGCGGCTGCGCTCTGATAGCGGGCCTCGCGGTCCTTGTTGAGCGCGTGCAGGGCGACCGCGTCCATCTGCGGGCTGATCGAGGGCTCGAAGGTCGACGGTGGTTGGGGCTGCTGGCCGACATGCTGGTAGGCGATGGCCACCGGGCTGTCCCCGGTGAAGGGCGGCCGTCCGGTGAGCAGTTCGTAGAGCAGGCAGCCCGTGGAGTAGAGGTCGGAGCGGGCGTCGACGGTCTGGCCCTGGGCCTGCTCGGGAGAGAGGTATTGGGCCGTGCCGATGACGGCCTGGGTCTGGGTCATCGTGGCGTTGGTGTCGGCGATGGCCCGCGCGATGCCGAAGTCCATGACCTTGGCCGAGCCGTCACTGCCGATCATGACGTTGGCCGGCTTGATGTCGCGGTGGACGATGCCCATCCGGTGGCTGTAGGAGAGGGCGTCGAGGATGCCCTCGGTGATGCGGGCGGCTTCTTTCTCGTCGAGGTGACCGCGCTTGGTGAGGACCTCGCGCAGGGTCTTGCCCTCGACATATTCCATGACGATGTAGGGCACCGACCAGGCCGTGCCCCGGGCATCGACCCCGTGGTCCTCGCCGGAGTCGTAGACGGCGACGATCGAGGGATGGTTGAGGCCGGCCGAGCTCTGGGCCTCGCGGCGGAAGCGGGTGAGGAAGGAGGCGTCGCGGGCCAGGTCGCTGCGCAGCATCTTGATCGCCACCTGGCGTCCCAGGCGGTTGTCGTGTCCGACATGGACCTCGGCCATGCCCCCACGGCCGATCAAGTCGCCGACCTCGTAGCGTCCGCCGAGGAGGCGGGGCAGGTCACTCATGGCTGGTGCTCCTGACGTGCGTTGCGGTGCTGGTGAAGTACTCGTGCGGTGCGGAGAGCAGGGATCTGGGTCATCGGAGGGCCGCCTCGATCATGGCGCGGGCGATCGGTGCCGCCACCGTGCCGCCAAAGGCCTCGTTGCCCAGTTGTCCGCCGTCCTCGACGACGACGGCGATCGCGATCTTGGGGTCATCGGCCGGGGCGAAGGTCATGAACCAGGCGTGCGGGGCGGCCCCGGCCGCGTGCTGGGCGGTCCCGGTCTTGCCCGCGACACGGACCCCCGGGATCTTGGCCGCACCACCGGTGCCGTTGTTCACGGCCTCCTCCATCATCGCCGTCAACTGCGTGGCGACCTGGGGGGTGACGGCCTGGGACAACTCCTGCGGCTTGGCGGAGTCGATCGTCGACAGGTCCGGGGCGAGGACGGACTGGACGAGGTAGGGCTTCATCACAGTCCCGCGATTGGCCACTCCGGCGGCGATCATCGCCACCTGCAGAGGGGTGACTCGCACGTCGTACTGACCGATGGCCGACTGGGCCAACTGTGGTGGATTGAGTTGAGCGGGCACCGAGCTCGGCGTCACCCGCATGGGCACGGTGAGCTGGTCCCCGAAGCCGAACTTGGCTGCCTGCGAACGCAATTCGTTGGCACCCAACTCCATACCCAGCCACCCGAAGGCGGAGTTGCAGGAGGTCCGCACCGCGTCGGCGAGGGTCGTCTGGTCGTTGGGTCCACACGGCTGCTTGTCGTCGGTGGCCAGGCCGGCGGTCGTCTGGGGCAGGTCGAGGACGGCTGGTCCGGGGATCTTGCTGTCCGGCGTGAACTTGCCCGTCGAGAGCGCGCTCGCGGCCGTGACGATCTTGAAGGTGGACCCGGGTGGATAGAGGTTGCCGCCGATGGCGCGGTTGACCAGCGGCCGCGTCGTGTCCTCATCCAAGGCCTTGTATGCCGTCTGGACGGCCTTGAGGTCGTGGCTGGCCAGGGCGTTGGGGTCGTAACTCGGGTTGGACACCATGGCGAGGATGGCGCCGGTCTTCGGGTCGAGGGCGACGGCGGCCCCGCGCTGGCTGCCGAGTCCGTCGATGGCCGCTTGTTGGACCGCCGGGTTGATCGTCAGTTGGAGGTTGGCGCCCTGGGCCTTGCGTCCGGTGAAGAGGTCGGAGACGCGACGGTAGAAGAGCTTGTCCGAGCGACCCGAGAGCAGAGAGTTCTCGACGCTCTCCAGACCGCCGTTGGCGCCGTAGAACGAGTAGTAGCCGGTCACGTGGGCGTAGGCAGGGCCGTTGGCGTAGTTGCGGATGTACTTGAACTCGTCGTCGGTCGGAGTGCTCTCGGCGACTGCCTGGTTGCCGACAAGGATCTGGCCGCGCTGCTGGGCATAACTCGAGAGCAGCGTGCGCCGGTTGTCCTCGCGGGCGTTGAGATCCTTCGCCGAGACGAACTGGATCCACGTCGTCGACACGAGCAGCATCCCGAAGAGCAGGGCGACGAAGGTGGAGAGCCGGCGGATGGGGGCGTTCACAGCTTCACCACCTGCGTGTCGGCGGAGCTGATCGGGCTCGGGCCCTCGAGCGGCAAGGGGCGGCGGGCATGGTCGCTGATCCGCAGCAGGATCGCCACGATCGTCCAGTTCGCCAGGAGCGAGGAGCCGCCCTGCGACAGGAAGGGCATGGTCAGGCCGGTCAGCGGGATGACCCGGGTGACACCGCCGACGACGACGAAGCACTGGAGGGCCACCGAGAAGGCCAGCCCCGCGGCGAGCAACTTGCCGAAGCCGTCGCGCGCCCCGATGGCCGTGCGCAGGCCCCGCTCAACGAGGAGCACATAGAGGGCGAGGATCGCGAAGAGCCCGACCATGCCGAGCTCTTCACCGAAGCTCGGGATGATGAAGTCGGACTCGGCAAAGTAGGTGATGTCCGGTCGGCCCCGCCCCAAGCCGGTGCCCACCATGCCGCCGGCGGCCATGCCCATGAGGCCCTTGGCCAGTTGGTCGGACTTGGCCAGCGCCTCGGGCGAGAAGGTGTCGAGCCAGAGGAGCACGCGGGTCTGGACGTGGCCGAAGATGAGATATGCCGCGTAGGCACCTCCCGCGAAGAGGACCAGTCCCAGCACGATCCAGCTGATCCGCTCAGTCGCGACGTAGAGCAGGGCGACGAAGAGGCCGAAGAAGAGCAGGGACGACCCGAGGTCGCGCTCGACGACGAGCACGGCAAGAGCCGCGACCCACGCCAGAAGGATGGGGCCGAGGTCGCGAGCCCGGGGGAAGGTCAGCCCGGCGAAGGTCCGCCCCGCCACCGACAGGGCATCACGTGTCTGCACGAAGTAGCCGGCGAAGAAGATCGCGAGGATGATCTTGGCGACCTCTCCGGGCTGAAAACTCATGGGCCCCAGCGAGATCCAGATCTTGGAGCCGTTCTTGTCGTCCCCGATGACCGGCAGCATGGGCAGCAGGAGCAGGACGAAACCGAGGAGTCCGGCTGTGAAGGTGTAGCGGCGCAGGACTCGGTGGTCACGCATGATGACGATCGCGGCCATCGCCAGCCCGACCGACAAGGCACTCCACATGAGCTGGCGCAACGCCATCCCGTCACCGATGCTCCGACCGTGCGCGAGGTCGAGGCGGTGGATCATCACCAAGCCCAGCCCGTTGAGCAGGGTGGCGATCGGGAGGAGGAGGGGGTCGGCATACGACGCCTTCCACCTCAGCACCAAGTGGAAGGCGAGCGCGACGGCGAAGAAGCCACCACCGAGGACGAGCAGGCTCGAGGGGATCTCGCCGGAGGTGGCGAGTCCGACGTTGACGTAGGCGAGCAGGACGATCGCCGTCGCGAGGATGATCAACGCGAGTTCGACGTTGCGTCCCCGGCGGGGGCGGAAGCGGGAGACGACCGACATGTCAGGCCGCCGGCGCCGTGCTGGAGGCGCTGGGACTGGCGCTCGGGCTCGGGGAGGGCGAACGGGACCCCGACGGGCTGGAGGAAGGGCTGGGGGACGGGCTCGGTGTCGGCTCGGTCCACGAGCGGTCGACCATGGGGCAGGTCTCGGAGTTGCGCGCGGCCCACGCGCAGGCCCTCGCCTGGACCTCGAGGGTGGCGATGCGCTCGAGAGCTGCTGTGCGAGAAGTGAATTCGACACCCTTGACGAGTTGGTCCTGATAGACCGACGGGAGCCCGCTCACTCGGATGGAGGTCTTGGTGTCGACGCGGGAGAGGTCGATCGGGCCGAGCCGCTGATCGACGCCCCGATAGAGGACGACACGGTCGCCGTCACTGCCGACCCAATACTGCGTCTGGACCCAGAGCCACGAGGCGTAGGCGCCGCCGAGCAGGACGACCAGAGCGACCACGGCGGCACCGAGCACGCGCAGGACGCGCCCGCGACGGGAGGGTGGCCCCTCCTCGGCGAGTTGGACGTCCAGCTCGCCTCCAGTGTCGGTGTCGCGACGATCCGTGCCGGTCGCCTCGGCCGTCAGCGCGGCGGCCTTCTCCGCGGGGGTGACCGGAATCGGTCGGGTGCCGCGTCGTCGAGGCACGGCCGCCGCACCGACGACCTCGGGGACATCCGACGGGACGGGGCCCTTGACCATGTCGACGACGTCACCGATGACGACGGTGACGTTGTCGGGGGCTCCGGCCTTGAGCGCGAGCTGGACGAGGCGCTCGGCACAATCCGCTGGGCGACGTGTGCCGACGAGTACCTCGTCGATGGTGTCGCGGGCCACGTAGTCGGTGAGGCCGTCGGAGGCGATGAGGTAGCGGTCCCCGACGATGGCCTGACGGACCACGACATCGGGCTCGTCGTCCGGCTGACCGGTCAGGACCTTGGTGACCAGCGAGCGCTGCGGGTGGGTCTGCGCCTCCTCGGCCGTGATCCGGCCCTGGTCGACGAGTTGCTGGACGAAACTGTGGTCCTTGGTGATCTGGGCGACCTTGCCCTCACGCACCAGGAAGGCGCGGGAGTCCCCGATGTGCGCGAGCACGAGTTTGTCTCGCGCGCGGAGCAGGGCGATGAGGGTGGTGCCCATGCCGTCGAGCCGGTGGTCCTCCTTGACCTGACGACCGAGGTCGGCGTTCGCGGACTCGATGCACGCGAGCAGGGCATCGGTGGCCTCGGCGCCGGACAGGGCCTGGTCGTCGAGGTCGACGAGGGCCGCCACGATGGTCGAACTCGCAATGTCACCCCCGGCGTGACCACCCATCCCGTCCGCCATCGCGAGAAGGTGCGGCCCGGCATACCCACTGTCTTCGTTGTTGCTGCGCACCATCCCGACGTCGGAGCGGGCTGCGTAGTTGAAGGCGATCGGCACGGATCACCTCTGCAGTTCGACGACGGTCCGACCAATGCGCAAGGACGTGCCGAGGTCGAGCGGCTGGGGCGAGGTGATGCGTCGGTTGTCGACATAGGTGCCGTTGGTGGAGCCGAGGTCCTCGACGAACCAGCGGCCACCGTCCTCATAGATGCGCGAGTGCCGGCCCGAGGCGTAGTCGTCGTCGAGGACGAGCGCACACTCAGGTGAACGACCGATCAGGGTGCCCTGGGCGCGCAGTGGGAGGCTCGTGCCGGCGAGGGGACCAGCGGTCACGACGAGCTTGCGGGGGGTGTTGCCGCGCCGGCCGCCGAAGAAGCCACCACGAGCGGGAAGGGCGTTGGGCCCGGAGTCCGAGCCGAGGCTGCCCGCAGACCCAGCGCCCACCGCAGCCCCCGTTGCGGCGCCAGCGGCTGCTCGGCCGCGGCCCGTCCCCTTCTTGGCCGGACGGCGGTTGGTGATCCGCGTGCCGTAGAGGTCCCCCCGCAGCACTCCGACGATCGAGAACACGAAGAGCCACAGGGCCACGAGCAGCCCGAGGCGCATGATCGTCAGGGTGAGTTCACTCATGGGCGGCTGGCCTCAGCGCGAACGCACGCGGTAGGTCATCGACGTGCGACCGACGGTGACGCGGTCACCGTCCTGCAGGTGCTCGCTGTCGATGCGCTCGCCGTTGACGAAGGTGCCATTGGTCGAGCCGAGGTCACGGATGACGGTGATGAACCCCGGTCCGTCGATGCTCACCCGTAGCTCGGTGTGGCGGCGTGAGATGCCGGGGTCGTCGAGGATGATGTCGGCGTCGTCGTCGCGGCCCAGGATCGTGATCGCCGAGGTCAGCGGGTAGTCGTCGCCGTCGATGACCAGGCTCGGTCGGTGGGCCGGTCGGCGCGGCTTGCGGGGTGGGATGACGGGCGCCGGTGCGACGGGGGCTGGTGCGACCTTGGCTGGGGCCGGTGCGGGCGGAGGAGCACCCCGGGTCGGCTCCTCATCGAAGTCGACGTCCTGATCGGACTCGCGATATTCGTCGAAGTCGTCGTACTCGTCGTCTTCGTCGACGTGGTGGCGTGCGGGCGGCGGTGCCTGCGGAGTGATGCGCGGCTGCTGGCCGGTGCGACCGGTGGCGTCGGGACGCTTGACCGTTGAGGGCCGCACCCGGAAGACGCCGGTCTCGAGGTCGGAGTCCTCGGCGAGCATGATCCGCACCGGCCCGCCGGGCGTGTAGTGCTGGGAGGCGACGTGCTCCTCGGCCGCGACCACGAGCTCGTCGGAGACATCGTCACCGAAGTCCGTGAGCCGCTCGTAGTCGGTCTCGGAGAGTTCGATGGTGAAGAGGTTCGGGACCACCGAGCGGCCCTTGCCGGTGCCTGTTGCGCGGTCGTCCATCGCACGCCGGATGGCGCTCGCGATCTCGACGGGCTGGACCTCGGCGCGGAACGCGCGCGCGAACAGGCCGTTGTAGGCGCGCTCGAGCTTGCCCTCGACACGGTCGAACAGACCCATGGGCTCTCGCCTCCTCACTGCGCGGGATATGGATGCTGGGCATCGATCAGGACATTGCGACGATCTGTTGCAACGATCTGGACACGCCGGATGTCCCGCCAGCCTACTTGTGGCGCCGGGTCGAGGGTTCCGAGGACACCCTGAGGGACCGCGATTACCTCCACCGGCTGAACGGCATACGGTGGGGTGTGTGATCAACGTGCAGGTGCTGGCCCCGCGCGAGGTGCCGCTCGGTGGGCCGCGGGCGATGACCGTGCGGCGGACCCTGCCGGCGCGGGAGCGCAGTTTCATCGGGGCGTGGTGTTTCGTCGACCACTACGGGCCCGACGACGTCTCGCTCACCGGTGGCATGGATGTCGCGCCGCACCCGCACTGCGGCCTGGCGACCGTCTCGTGGCTCTTCAGCGGCGAGATCGAGCACCGCGACTCGCTCGGGACGCACGAGATGGTGCGTCCCGGTGAACTCAACCTGATGACGGCCGGTCGTGGCATTGCGCACTCCGAGGTGTCGACGCCTGCCACGACGACCCTCCACGGCGCCCAGCTCTGGGTGGTCCTCCCGGAGGAGGCAGCCGAGGTCGAGCCGCGCTTCGAGCACTATCGTCCGGAGGCGCGCGAGGTGACGCCCGGGGTGTGGGTGTCGTGCTTCCTCGGGTCCTTGGCCGGTCAGTCCTCGCCGGTCGCGACGCACACGCCCTTGCTCGGCGCCGAGGTCGGGCTCGCGCCCGGAGCCTGCATGGTCCTCGATGTGCCCACGGACTTCGAGGTCGGGGTGCTCGTGGATCTGGGCTTCGTCGAGTTCGGTGGGCAGC
>Ga0073905_10000542_pt1 | contig 17910 bp, 16 predicted proteins | sample KloWWTupernatant_FD_65482 | JGI IMG/M metagenome (GOLD analysis project Ga0073905, IMG submission 65482) | Active sludge microbial communities from Klosterneuburg, Austria, studying microevolution and ecology of nitrifiers - Klosterneuburg... | ecosystem: Engineered > WWTP > Aerobic digester >... | reverse complement strand
CCCGTGCGGGCCGGCTCGAGGTGGTCGAGGCTGTCGTCGGCCGCGAACAGCTGCGCGGCGTACTCGAGCCCCTCGTCGTCCTCGTCCGGCAGCGCCGCCCGCAGCGCGGGCGTCACGGCGTGGACCAGGCGCGGGGGCAGCCCGGCGGTCGCGCCGAGCTCGGTGACGGTGGACGGCAGGTAGATGCGCACGGGACCAGTGTGCTCCTGCTCAGGCGCCCAGCAGGGACGCGCGCGCCGTGATCATCACGGTCGCCAGCTCCGCGACGGCCCGGCGGGCGGGGGACGCCGGCGCGTGCTCGAGCAGGGTCCTGGCCGCGAGGAGCGCACCGTCGCAGGCCGCGGTGTCCTGCGGCACCACGTGCACCCGCCCGACCCCCGCGTACCGGGCGAGCGCGTCACGGATCGCCTCGGCGGGCCTCGGGCCGCTGGCCGAAGCGCGCACCCGGTTGACCACCACGCGACGCTCGGCGCCCACCCCGGCGTCGGTGAGGTCCCCCAGCGCGCGGACCAGCCGCTGCAGCCCGATGGGGTCCCCCGTGCCGACCACGACGACGACGTCCGCCTCCGCCAGCGCCGAGAGGGTCGCGGCGTTGCGGTGCGGTGCGCGCGTGTCGTAGCTGAGCACCTCGTCGCGCTCGAGGCAGAATCCCGTGTCCACGACCGTCCAGCCCGCGAGTCGACGGGCCGTGGCCCACACCGCCTCGAGACTGGCGGCCGGGACCTCGGGCCAGCGCTCGGCGCGGCCGATGCCCGTGAGCACCCGCAGACCCGAGTCCAGCTGGGGCGTGAGCGCCGCGAGCGAGACCGGGTCCAGCCGGCCAGCCGCCGCGGCCCGGCACGCGGCGGCGATGCCCGGGGCCTCGTCGAGGAGACCGAGCACCGGGGCGACGGCACCGCCGTAGGTGTCGGCGTCGACGAGCAGCGCGCCGTCGGTCGCCGCGGCCGCGAGCTCGGCCGCGAGCGCGACGGCCAGGGTGGTCCGCCCCGGCGCCCCCGTAGGCCCCCAGACGGCGACGACGGTACCGGTCGGCCGCGCGGGGGCGGTGCTCACCCCTCCGCCGCCGGGACGTGCGGTGGCGCCGTCGGGCGCCCGGTCACGCGTCCGCCCGGACGAGACGCGGTCGCCCGTGGTCCCGACCGTGCCAGCGCCCGACGCGCCCGACCCGGCACCGCCGGGGCGAGCGCCGCGCGCCGCGCGCTCGAGCAGCGCGCCGACGGCGGGGACCACGGCGGCCGCGGCCTCCTGCGCCGGGACGACGCCGTCGACGCCGAGCCGTGCGAGCCGCTCCGTCGGCCAGTCGCCGCCGGCCAGCGCGAGGACCCACACCCCGGACCCGTGCAGGTGGTGCACGGCCTCGCGGTCCACACCGGGCAGGTCGGCGGAGAGCACCGCGACGACGCCGAGGCCGGCTGCCCCGGCCGCGAGCAGCTCCGCGAGATCCGCGCAACGGCGGGTCACGGTGAGCTCGGGGGCGAGGTCGAGCGCCTGGACCACGACGGTCTCGGCCGGCCCGCGGACGGCGCACACGACGGACGTGGTCACGGCGTCCCGCCGGGCACCGGCACCACCTCGACGGAGCCCTCGGCGGCGAGCGCCGCGAGGACGTCGGGCAGGTCGACCACGGGGACGAGCACGTGCACGGCCTGGCCCGAGCCGACCGCGAACGTCCCCGTCGGCTCCGAGACCTCCGCGACGGCCAGCGCCGCGGCCAGCTGGCGGGGCGCGGCGGGCACCGGTGCGGAGACGTCGTCCGCGGGGACGAACCACAGGTCGACCGTCGCACCGGTGACCACCGAGCGCGACAGCGGCCCGCTCGGGGTGATCGCGACGGGGCGGACGTCGAGGTCGGACCGCTCGGCCGTGGCGGCGAGCGGGACGAGCTCACCGGCCCCGACCGTGCGGACCACGACGAGATCCTCTGGCGGCGGCTCGGCGGCCGACAGGTAGACGTCCTCCGCCCCCGCCAGGCGGACCTCACGCACGACGAGCGTGTCCGGGTCGAGCACGTCCCCGGCGACCAGCGGCACCTCGGCTGCGTAGACCGGCACCGTGCGCCCGGCGCTCGCCACCAGCCACGACCCCAGCGCGACCGACACGGCCACGAGCACCAGACCGAGCAGCAGCCGAGGGTCGCGCCAGCCCGGTCGCCGCAGCCGGACCGCCGCCGGGCTCGTCGCCGCCGCCTGCACCGTCGTGGACATGCGGTCCCCTCTCGCACCGTCCCCTGCGCCCCCCGCGGGCCGGGTACCCGTGCCCATCATGCCGAATCCCACGGCGCAGCACGGGCACCTGTGGACGGTGGGGCGCCGGGCCGCCGACGTGGAACACTGCCGCCATGGCACGCTTCCTCACGCTCGCGGACGTCACCGAGGTGCTCAACATCTCGACCCCCCAGGCGTACGCCCTGGTCCGCAGCGGGGAGCTCCCGGCGATCCAGCTGGGCGGCCGCGGGATCTGGCGCATCGAGGCCACCGAGCTCGAGGCGTACATCCAGCGGCTGTACGCGCAGAACCGGTCCCGGATCGAGGCGGGCGAGGCACCGGTCGACGGCGCACGCGCGGACGACGCGACCGCGGAGCACGACGCGGCGCGCTGAGCGGCGCCTCAGACCGAGGTGACCCGGTCGATCGCCGCGAACGGGACGGCGCTCGACCGGCCCGTGGGCCGCCCCGAGTCGGGGTGGACGAGCGCGATGTCGAGGTGGTCGGCGCCCACGGCCTCCACGCGACCCACCAGCGTGGCGCCGCCCGCCACCACCTGCACGACGGCGCGGTCGCGGGCGACGGCCCGCAGCGCGTGACCCAGCCCGAGCCGGCGGGTCACAGCGGACGGTGGCGCCGACCCCTGCGCCAGCCCCGCCACCACGGCGATCGCGCCGAGCGGCACGAGGTGCTCGCGACGGTCGTCCGCGAGCAGCAGCCAGCCCGCGGCGACCTCGAGCACCCGACCGCTCAGGCGCTCGCCGGCACGCAGCGTGAGGTCGAGGCGCTCGCCGACCCGGACGCCGACCCGGTCCACCAGCGTGACGGAGGCACGCTCGGCCCGCGTGAGGTCCGCCACCTGGTCGGCACGGTCCTGGCGGGCGGCCGCATCGAGCTGGTGCTCCATGTCGGCGAAGAGGGCATCCCAGCGCACGCGCCCACCGTAGTACGGACACGGCGAGCACCAACGACACGGCTCGCCGCTTGTCCACACCCCGCGGCCTCTTCCTGGACAGAACGACACGTGTGCACCACTATCAATCTCCAGATGCATCAAATAGCATCAAACGACGCTTCAGGCGATGGGTGGCCGGCGTCCTGGGCCCTGTCCGCCGGGCGCGGGGCCCCGACCGGGAGGAGACCACGTGCACACCGAGTCCGACGCAGCAGCACCGGGGGCGGCCGTGCGTGCCGGGTGGGCGACCGCCGCCGCCGGCACCACGACGGCCGTTCTCCTTCGCACGGCCGGCGCGATGCTCACCGGCGCCCTTCCCGAGGGTCAGGCGTCGGCCGGGGCGCTCGCCGGGCTGCGGGTCGACGAGCTCGTGGGGCTGGCCGCGGTGACCGTCGGCGCGATCGCCGCCGCCGCGCTGACGGCGGGCTGCATCCTGCTCGTCGCGACGGCACTGGCCCCCGGGCGCTGGGCCGAGCCCCTGGCCCGGTGGACCCGTAGGCTCACGCCCGCCGTGCTGCGACGGGCCGTGGCCGTCGGGCTCGGGGCCGGCCTGGGGCTGATCGGCCCGGTCGGCATGGCCGGTGCGACCGAGATCGACCTGGGCTGGGCTGTGACGACCCAGGGTGCCGAGACGGGAGCCGACGTCGCCGCGACGGAGCCCGCGGCGACGTCGTTGCCGAGCTCCGTGCCGGCCGACGCCCCCGTGGCGGCACCCACCACCGGGTCGCCGGGTCCAGCACCGGACGCGGTCGTCGCTCCGGTGGCCGCCCCAGCACCCACCGGGGGCGCGCCCGAGCCCGGCGTCGCGACCGTCACCGTCACGTCCGGTGACAGCCTGTGGTCGATCGCCGCGGCGCACCTGCCGCCCGACGCCTCCGACGCACAGGTCGCGACGGAGTGGCCGCGGTGGTACGCCGCGAACCGCGCCCTCATCGGGACCGATCCCGGCCTCGTCCTGCCAGGTCAGGTGCTCGTCGCCCCGGGCGCCCCGCAGGTGACGCCGTGAGCGCCGTCGCGCTCGCACCGCCCGCACCGACAAGGACCACGCCGCGCCGGCCGGTGCTCCTGCTGCCGCCGGTGGTCGAGCCGTCGTCGAGCGGTGCCGAGGCGGCGCTCGCGGCGATCACGGTGCGCGGCGTGCACTCCCCCGTCACCGACCGGCCCTGGCCCGTCGTCCCCGGTCCGGCAGCTCCGCCGCTACCGGACCCCGACGGCCTTCCCGGGTCGGTCGCGCTGGCAGCGCTGGAGGCCATCGCCGGCGTCCGACCGGTCGCTCAGCTCGCCCGGTGGGTCAGCCCGGCGGTCCTCGAGGCCGTCGCCGACCGCGCGACCCCGCCGGGACGCGCGGCGCCGGCCCGGCGTGCGAGCGTCCGGCGCACGCGGCTGGTGCGGCTGGGGCCGGGCGTCGCGGAGGCGAGCGTCGTGCTGCACGACGGGACCCGCTTCCGGGCCGCCGCCGTGCGGCTCGAGGTGCACCGCGAGCGCTGGCGCGTCACGGTGCTGCAGATCGGCTGATCAGCCCTCGTTCTTCCCGTGGCAGACCTTGTACTTCTTGCCCGAGCCGCAGGGGCACTGGGCGTTGCGCGGCGTCCCGGGGAACGTCTGGCCGTCCTTCTCGGGTGCCGCGGCCCCCTCGGCCGTGACGACGGGCGTCGCATCGCCGTCCACGCTCGGGGCCGAGTACTGCAGCGGGACCCGACGCTCGGGCCCGTCCAGGCCCTTGGCGATGAGCTGCGGCGTCCTCGGCGGGGCCTTGCGTGCCGGGGTCGCCGTGACCGACGGCGGCGTTCCCGGTGCGACCGCGGCTGCCGGTGCGGCCTGGGCCGCCGGGGCGGCCGGAGAGAGCGCCTCGGCCCCCGTCCCGACCTGCTGCGCCTCGGCCGACGGCTCCGGCTCGGCGACCTTGACCTCAAGGTTGAACAGGAAGGAGACGGACTCCTCCTTGATCGCCTCGGTCATCGCGGCGAACAGCTGGAAGCCCTCGCGCTGGTACTCGACGAGCGGGTCACGCTGCGCCATGGCCCGCAGGCCGATGCCGTCCTTGAGGTAGTCCATCTCGTAGAGGTGCTCACGCCACTTGCGGTCGAGCACGGAGAGCACCACCCGGCGCTCGAGCTGGCGCATGTTGTCCGCGCCGATCTGCTCCTCGCGCGCGACGTAGGCGTGCCGCGCGTCCGAGAGCACCTCCTCGACCAGGAGCGCACGCGTCAGCCGGGTGACGGCCCCGACCTCCTCGACGACCTCCTCGGGGGTGATCGACACGGGGTACACCGCCTTGAGGGCGGTCCACAGCGCGTCGAGGTCCCAGACCTCGGGGGTGCCGTCGGCGGTCGCGGCCTCGACGTACCCGGTGAGCACGTCGGTGACGAAGTGCTGGATCTGGTCGGCGAGGTCCTCGCCCTGGAGCACCCGACGACGCTCGTCGTAGATCACCGAACGCTGGCGGGACATGACGTCGTCGTACTTCAGCACGTTCTTGCGGATCTCGAAGTTGCGCGCCTCGACCTGACCCTGCGCGCTGGCGATGCCCCGCGTGACCATCTTCGACTCGAGCGGCAGATCGTCCGGGAAGCCCGCGCGGTTCATCATCGACTCGGCGAGGCCGGAGCTGAACAGGCGCATGAGGTCGTCGGTCATCGACAGGTAGAACCGGGACTCGCCCGGGTCGCCCTGCCGGCCGGAGCGACCGCGCAGCTGGTTGTCGATGCGGCGCGACTCGTGCCGCTCGGTGCCCAGCACGTACAGCCCGCCGAGCCCGACGACCTCCTCGTGCTCGGCGGCGACGGCTGCCACGGCGGCCTCGAGAGCGGCCGGCCATGCGGCCTCGTACTCCTCGGCCTGCTCGGCGGGGTCCAGCCCCTTGGCAGCCAGGGCGCTGACGGCCATGAACTCGGCGTTGCCGCCGAGCATGATGTCGGTGCCGCGGCCGGCCATGTTGGTGGCCACGGTGACGGCGCCCTTGCGGCCGGCCTGCGCGACGATCGACGCCTCGCGCGCGTGCTGCTTGGCGTTGAGCACCTCGTGCGGCACGCCCTGCTTGCGCAGCAGGTGGGACAGCAGCTCGCTCTTCTCGACGCTGACCGTGCCGACGAGCACGGGCTGGCCTGCCGCGTGCCGCTCGACGATGTCCGAGACCACGGCGGAGAACTTGGCGTCCTCGTTCTTGTAGACGAGGTCCGGCTGGTCGATCCGCTGCATGGTGCGGTTGGTCGGGATGGGCACGACGCCCAGTCCGTAGGTGCCCTGGAACTCCGCGGCCTCGGTCTGGGCGGTGCCGGTCATCCCGGACAGGCGGCCGTAGAGCCGGAAGTAGTTCTGCAGGGTGATGGTCGCCAGGGTCTGGTTCTCCGCCTTGATGACCACCCCCTCCTTGGCCTCGATCGCCTGGTGCATGCCCTCGTTGTAGCGGCGGCCGGGCAGCATGCGGCCGGTGTGCTCGTCGACGATGAGCACCTCGCCCTGCAGCACGACGTAGTCCTTGTCGCGCTTGAAGAGCTCCTTGGCCTTGATCGCGTTGTTGAGGAAGCCCACCAGCGGGGTGTTGAGCGACTCGTAGAGGTTGTCGATGCCGAGGTGGTCCTCGATCTTGGCGATCCCGGGCTCGAGCACGCCCACGGTGCGCTTCTTCTCGTCGACCTCGTAGTCGACCTCGGGCGTCAGGCGCCGGACGATCTTGGCGAACTCCGCGTACCAGGTGTTCGCGTCTCCGGAGGCCGGTCCCGAGATGATGAGCGGCGTGCGGGCCTCGTCGATGAGGATCGAGTCGACCTCGTCGACGACGGCGAAGTTGTGACCGCGCTGGACGAGCTCCTCGGGCTTCCACGCCATGTTGTCGCGCAGGTAGTCGAAGCCGAACTCGTTGTTGGTGCCGTAGGTGATGTCCGCCGCGTACTGCCGACGGCGCTCCTCGGGCTTCTGACCGGCGAGGATGCAGCCCGTCGTCAGGCCGAGGAAGCGGAAGACGCGGCCCATGAGGTCGCTCTGGTAGCCGGCGAGGTAGTCGTTGACCGTGACGACGTGCACACCCTTGCCGGTCAGCGCGTTGAGATACGCCGGCAGGGTCGCGACGAGGGTCTTGCCCTCACCGGTCTTCATCTCCGCGATGTTGCCCAGGTGCAGGGCAGCCCCGCCCATGAGCTGCACGTCGAAGTGCCGCTGGCCGAGCGTGCGCCGAGAGGCCTCGCGCACCGCGGCGAAGGCCTCGGGCAGCAGGTCGTCCAGCGTCTCCCCCGCCTCGAGGCGGGCCTTGAAGCGGTCCGTCTCCTCGCGCAGCTCCTCGTCGCTCAGCGCGGTGAAGCTGTCCTCGAGGGCGTTGACCTGGTCGGCCAGCCCGGCGAGCCGCTTGACGATCCGTCCCTCGCCGATGCGCAGGACTCTGTCGAGGATCGAGGGCACGCGATGCTCCAGACTCGTGGCTCCCCGCGCCGGCCGGCGCGGGCGGTCCGTGACCCGACCCGCGCGGGTCAGGGCAGACCGGGACCCATCGTAGGCGAGCGGCGCCGCGGCCGGAGCACGACCACGGCCGTGGCGAGCAGGGCTGCGCCGACCAGGCCGGCGGTGCCGAGCCGCTCGTCGCGCAGCAGGGCAGCGCCGAGAGCCGCCGTCAGCGGCTCGAGCAGGGCCAGCAGGCTCGCCGTCGTTGCCGGGACCGTCCGCAGGCCGGCGAAGTACGCGCCGTAGGCCAGCGCCGTGGGGCCGATGCCCAGGTACGCGACCAGCAGCCAGGCCGACGGTCCGGCGGGCAGGAGCGTGGGCAGGGCGGCGGCGAGGAGGTCGCCGCCCCCGCCGCCGGTCGCGGGCGCGGCCGCGACGCCCGCCACGATGGCCGCCGGCGCGAGCAGCAGCGCGCCCAGGGAGAACGACGCCCCGGTGAGCGTCAGCGGGTCGAGCCCTGCGACGGGCTGCCGGTTGACCAGCGTCAGGGTGGCGAAGGCGGCCGCCGCCACGAGGGCGAGCCCGACCCCGGCGGGGCTGCCGCTGTCCGAGACCCCGACGAGGAGCGCGAGCCCCGCGAGGGCGAGGACCACGGCGAGGACCGTGCGCCCGCCCGGCACGCGGCGCCGGCGCACCGCCGTCGCGCTCGCCACGAGCACCGGTGCAGCCCCCAGCGCGACGAGCGTGGCCACGCTCACCGACGTCCAGGACACCGCGAGGAAGTAGCAGGCCTGGTAGACGGCGGCGAGCAGCCCCGTGAGGAGCACGCGGCGCCGGGCGGGGAGCGAGCCGCGCAGCCGGCCGAGACGACGCGCGACGGCGAGCGCCGCGAGCAGCACCCCACCGCCGACGGCGAGCCGGGCCGTGGCGACGGCGAGCATGCCGATCCCGTCGGCGGCGAGGGTCGCACCTGCCAGCCCCCCGGTGCCCCAGAGCACGGCCCCGAGGACCACGAGCCCGAAGTCGCGCGGCCGCATCGCCGCGTGCTCGTCCACCTCGATGTCAAGGCCGACGACCGGTCACTCGACGGGGGGCTGCACGCCGCGAGCCTAGAGGAGCGCGTCGGCGAGGTCCCCGTGCGCGCCGGGCGCCCGAGCCACGGCGGACAGCCCGAGCCAGCGCGCCATGAGGTCGAGCTCGGCGCGCAGCTCGGGGACCAGCCCGGAGTGCGAGGCCGCGAGCCCGTCGGGGACGCGGCCCGCCGCCTGCCCCGCCGTCGCGCCCGGTGCGGCGGGCTCGCGGTGGGCGGCCTGGACCAGCAGCACCCCGGCCCGCCGGTCCGCCTTGAGGTCCACGCGGGCGGCGATCCGGTCGCCGAGCAGGAACGGCAGGACGTAGTAGCCGTGCACGCGCCGGTGCGCCGGGACGTAGATCTCGATCCGGTAGCGCGTTCCGAAGAGCTCCTCGAGCCGTCGCCGCTCGAAGACCAGCGGGTCGAACGGGCTGAGCAGGGCGCGACCCGTCGCGCGACGCGGCAGCTCGGCGTCCCGGTGCAGGTAGGTGGGCCGGTCCCAGCCCCGCACGGTCACCGGCGCGAGCACGCCGTCCTCGACGAGCGCGGCCAGGGCCGCCGGCACGTGCGGGCTGCGCAGCCGGAAGTAGTCGGCGAAGCAGCCCGCCGTGCCGATGCCGTGCGCCCTGGCACCGATCTCGAGGAGCGCCCGCACGGCGTCCGCCTCGTCGGGCTCGGGCTCCGCCAGCACGTGCGCCGGCAGCACCCGCTCGACGAGGTCGTAGCGACGCTCGAAGGAGGTGGTGCGCCCGGCGCAGGCCACCTCGCCGATGCGGAACAGCCGCTCGAGGCCCTCCTTGGCCACCGACCAGTCCCACCACCCCCCGCCCGCGTGCGGGTGGCGGGACTCGAACCGCGCGTGCACCTGGCGGGCCGTCACGGGCCCCTCGTCGCGCACCATCGCGCGGATCTCGTCGAGCGCGGCCGCGTGCTCGTGCACGAACCCGTCCGACGCCGACCACCATCGCTCGCGGAAGGCATGCCTGCCCCACCCCAGCAGGCGGTACGTCGACGGCGGGACGAGGGACGCCTCGTGCGCCCAGGTCTCCACCAGCCGGCGCGGGGCCGTGCCGGCGGCGCGGTCGAGCAGCCCGACGTCGTAGGGGCCGACGCGCGAGAACGTCGGCACCAGGTGCGCCCGCGCCAGCACGTTGACCGAGTCGATCTGCAGGAGTCCCAGCCGGTCGACGACGCCCTGCAGGTGGCGCATCGTCGCCGGCCCGCCGGGGCGCCGCGGCCGGTCCAGCCCCTGGGCGCGCAGCGCGATCCGCCGGGCCTGGGCCAGGGAGAGGTCCGCCGGCCGGGACGGGAGGCGTGTCGGCATGGGCCCATCCTGCCGCCCTCCACCGACACCCCCTGCTCCCCAGCGCGCGCCGCCGGCCCCGACCCGCCGTGGGGCGGGTCGGGGCCGGCGGTCGCCGCGACGAGCTGTCCGAGCGAGGCCCGGTGCGGTCAGACGGCCGAGGTCACCGCGGCGACGGGTGCGTCGAGCCGGATCACCCCGTAGCTCCAGCCCCGCCGCCGGTAGGCGACCGACGGCAGCGCGGTCTCGGCGTCGATGAAGAGGAAGAAGTCGTGCCCGACCATCTCCATCTCGTACAGCGCGTCGTCGAGCGTCATCGGCTGGGCGTGGTGGGTCTTCTCGCGGATGACCACCGGGGAGTCGCCCCACGGCGTCTCGACGGCCTCACCCGGGGCGGGCGGCGTCGGCGCGGGCTCGGGCGGCGGCATCGGGGTCGGCAGCGCGTCCGTCGGGACCGGCGGGGTGTCCTTGTGGTGGTCCTTGCGCCGGTCGCGCGCGCGGCGCAGGCGCTCGGCGAGCTTGGTCACCGCGGCGTCGAGCGCGGCGTACGGGTCGTCCGCGGAGGCCTCCGCGCGGACCACGGGTCCCTTGCCGCGCACGGTCAGCTCGACGCGCTCGCTGAGGTCCGACTGCCTGGGGTTCTTCTCATGCGTGATCTCGACGTCGATCCGCTGGGCGCGCGGAGCGAGCTGCTCGACCTTGCCGAGCTTGTCGGTGACGTGGCGGCGGAACCGCTCGGGAACCTCGACGTGACGGCCGACGACGACGATCTCCATGATGACCTCCTGTGGTGGGGCGGCGCGTCGCCGCCCGACGGATGGGCGACACCCTCATGGGGCGGACGGCGGGCACCACCTCCTCGTCGAGGTGGGCGATCCGGCCGGGTCTGCGGCCGGGCGGGCGGCCGCGCGGCGATCCTGCGGCCCGCGCGGGCCACGGACTGTGCCGACGCGGTGCTCCATGTACTGACGTTAGTCCGCACGGGGCGCCGGGAGAAGCGCCGCGCGGGTGAGGTTCGGTGAAGGTGTCGCCGCCACGACGACCGCACCGAGCACCAACCCGCCGGCGAGCACCAGCGCGTCCTCGCACGCCGCGAGCGTGGCACCCGTCGTCACGACGTCGTCGACGAGCACGTGCAGCCCGTGTGCGGCGCGCGCGCCGCCGACCACCCGCACCCGGCCGGTCGTGTTGCGTCGGCGCGCCCTGGCACCGAGCCCCACCTGGTCGCGCCCACCGCGCCGTTGCGCCAGGAGGCGGGCCGCACGCGCGTCCAGCCCCGCGGCGCGGAGCTCGGCGACGACGGCCCCGGCCAGCAGGGCGGTGAGATCGGCACCGCGCCGACGGCGCGCACCGGGCGCCGAGGGCACTGCGACCACGCCCAACGTCCGGCCGCCCACCGCCGTGAGCAGGTCCGGGGCGGCCGCGGCAGCTGCCCGCCGCACCGCCACCAGCAGGGCGCCGGTGAGGTCCGCGCGACCGCCGTCCTTCCACGCCAGCACCACGCCGCGCACGGGTCCGGCGTACGCCGCGGCGGTCCACACGGCCAGGCTGGTGCCGTCCAGGCGGTCCAGCCGCGGCACGTCACCCTCGCAGCGGCGCACGGCGTCCAGCGCGGCTGCGCAGCCGGCGCACAGCGGCACGTCCCACCGGCCGCAACCCGCGCAGGCCACCGGCAGGACGAGCCGCGTGAGGTCCCGCGCGGCTCGTCGCACGGTTCCGGCGTGCTCCACGCACGGCGACGACGCGTCGAGGCCCGGTCGCCACCGCCGCGGGGTGCTCACCCGCCGAGCATGCCGCGCGCACGGCCGCCCGCACGGCCGTCCACAGGCTCAGCCCGGGAAGACGGGGTCCCGCACGTCGGTGGCCACGACCACCCAGCTGGTCCCCTGCCGTGAGCGCAGCGTGCCCTCCGTGTCGGTGAGGTAGAGGGAGCGGTCACCCCGGCCCGCCGCGATCGACTCCGTGCCGTCCACGAGCGTCAGCGCGGCCGACGGCCCGCCGACGGGCACGAGGTGGATGGTCGGCAGCGTCAGCGACCCGCTGCGGCCCAGTACCGCGACCGTGCCCTCGTCCACCCAGACCACCTGGGTGGCGTCGTCCATCCCCGCGCCGATCTGCAGGCGCTCGTCCCCCAGCCGCTGCGGACGCCCCGTCTCGTCGCGGACGACGGCCGCGACGTCGATCGCGACCGCCGGTGCCGACACCCCCGTGTGCACGACGACCACGCGGTCGCCGTCGCGGGAGACGCGCATCGACCGCACCGAGCGCCCGTCCAGCCAGTCGACGGCGACGGGCACGGCCTCGCCGTCCGCACTGACGGCCGTGAGCCCGCCGGACGGCGCCCGCTCGCCCGTCCAGACCCAGTCGAACCGGTCGATCGACGGCGCGAGCAGCGCGGTCCCGGAGAACAGGGGCGTCGGCGCGTCGCCGCCCGTCGGGAGGGCGAGCAGCTGGCCGGCACCCTCGAGCACCACCCGAACCTGCTCGTCGAGGCTGACGGCCGGGTCGTGGACCGCGCGCCCGGTGAGGTCGGCCGCGTCGTCGACGGGCCGGACGACGCCGTCCTCGACGAGGGACAGCTGGCCCTCGGCCAGGACGTACGGGCCGTTCGGCGGTGACACGTCGCGCACCGGGACGGTGGTCGCGGTCGACGCCCACGGTCCGCCGTCGCCGACGGTCACCAGGACGTCGCTCACCGCCGCGCCGGGCACCCGCTCGAGCGTGGCGTCGAGCTGGGCGAGCAGAAGGTTGCGCTGGCTCTCGCTCGCCGTCCCTGCCTCGGCCGACAGCGCGACCGTCGCCACCTGGTCCGTCACCGTGACCGCACCGATACCCAGCTGCGTGCCGTCCGGTGCACCGGTCTGCACGACGTCGCGCAGCCAGGCCGACGGCCCCGCCAGCAGCGCCCGCACCGCGGCGGTCGCGATCCGCACGGTGGGGAACCACCGCACCTCGGGGACCAGCTGCTCACCGTCGAGGCTCGCGAAGTACACCGGCATGCGGCGGTACAGGTTGGCGAAGCTCGACGCGGACATGAGCACGACGTCGTCGAGGGCCGAGATGCGCCACTGGCCGTCGGCGTTGCGCCGCAGCTCCAGGCTCAGCTCCTCCTGCGCGCCCGTGGGCGCCTCGGTGTACACGCCGTCGCCGTCGAGCGACCCCTCGACGGGCACGCTGACCACCGCGGTGCCGTCCTCCCGGACCTCGATCTCCGGGCCGCCACCCTGGAGCGGGTAGACGAGCACGCGCGCCGTCGGGTCCCACCGTGCGGCCGTGGCCGGGTCGAGGAACTTGCGGGCGACGACGAACTCGTCCGACACCCCGGCGGCGCCGGCGCTGAGGAACCCGTTGACGATCTCCTCGGGGGTGCCGTCCGGGGGCGGGTCGTTCGCGAGGTCGATCGCGGGACCGGGATCGGTGAGGACGACGTCGCCCGTGTTGATCGGGCCCGACGTCGGGATGGCCACGCAGCCGGCCAGCGCGACGAGCAGGCAGGCACCGGCGGCGGCCGCCGCCACAGACCCCCGGGTCGCACGCGCGCGCGCCATCAGTCCTCCAGCCGGTCGAGGTCGGGCAGGCCCGCGGGGTCCAGCCCCGAGCCCAGGGTGGCGGCGAGGACGGGCACGTCGTCCTCGACGGGCACCAGGGCGAGCGGCGAGCTCTCCAGCGCGATGCCCGCGCGGCGCGGCAGGGTGAGCCGGAAGCACGCCCCCTGACCGGGCCGCCCCCACGCCTCGAGCCAGCCACCGTGCAGGTGCGCGTCCTCGATCGAGATCGCCAGGCCGAGGCCGGTGCCGCCGGTGGTCCGGGCCCGTGCCGGGTCCGCCCGCCAGAAGCGGTCGAAGACGTGCTCGGCCTCCTCCTCGGTCATCCCCACACCGTGGTCGCGGACGGTGACGGCGAGCGTGCGCTGGTCAGCGCCCAGCCGGACCTCGACGGGACGCCCCTCGGCGTGCTCGACGGCGTTGACGAGCAGGTTGCGCAGCACACGCTCGATCCGGCGGGGGTCGATGTCCGCGATGACGGAGACCTCGGGCAGGTCGACCGACAGCCAGACCCCGCGCCGCTCGGCGAGCGGGGCCGCCTGCTCGACGGCACCGGTGACGACGTCGCGCACGTCGCGCCCCTGGGCGTCGAGCATCGCGGCACCCGCGTCGAACCGGCTGATCTCCAGCAGGTCGGCCAGGAGGTCCTCGAACCGGTCGAGCTGCGCGGTGAGCAGCTCCGCCGAGCGCGCCGCCGCCGGGTCGAGGCCGCCACGCGCCTCGTGGATCACCTCGGCCGCCATCCGGATGGTCGTCAGGGGTGTCCGGAGCTCGTGCGAGACGTCCGAGACGAACCGACGCTGGAGGTGGCTCATCTCCTCCATCCGGCCGATCTGGTCCTCGAGCGACTCGGCCATCTCGTTGAACGACCGGGCGAGGGTGGCCATCTCGTCCACGCCCTTCACGGTCATCCGCTCGGTGAGGTGGCCGTCGGCCAGCCGCTCGGCCACCCCGGCGGCGCTCCGCACCGGCTGCACGGCCTGGCGGGTGACCAGCCAGGTCATCGCACCGAGCAGCACGACGAGGCCGGCCCCGGCGAGGGCGAGCACCTGCTGGACGAAGGACAACGTCGTCTGCTCTGCCTGCAGGCTGTAGAGGTAGTAGAGCTCGTACTGCCCTGCGGCGGGCACGTTGACGACCGAGCCGATGACCACGCCGGGCTCCGCCCCGCCGTCCTCCGTCGGGATCGCCACGGACGTCCAGCGCTGCAGGTCGTCCGAGCGGACGGTCTCGCGCAGCTCGGGGGTGAGCAGCACGTCGAGGGAGCGGTCGGCCGTCGACACGTCGTTGACGAGCACCGGCACGTCACCGGGCGAGCGCCGCAGCCACACCTCGGGCTCGCCGGACCCGGACGCCTTGAGGGCGCGGACCAGCGCGTAGAACAGTGCCTGGACCTCCGCCTCCGTCGGCACGGACGAGGCGGACAGGTTCTCCTGGGCGCCCTGGGTGGAGCGCGCGCTCTCCTCGAGCAGCTGCTGGACGCGCTGCTCGAACAGCCCGTCGCGGATCCGGTCCGACAGGTAGCCGCCCAAGGTGACGAGCGCGGCGATGCCCACCACGAGCGTCGACGTGATGACGCGGACCTGCAGGGACGCGCGCCAGTGGTAGACCGCCGCGCGGCCGCCCTGGACGGCTCGCCACCGGGCGAGCAGCGCCCTGCGCCGCACCCTGGTCCACCAGCCACTCATCGACCGGCCCTCGTCACGTGCCGTCGGTACCCGCCTTGTAGCCCACGCCACGCACGGTCACGACGATCTCGGGGTGCTCCGGGTCGTGCTCGATCTTGGACCGCAGGCGCTGCACGTGGACGTTGACCAGGCGCGTGTCCGCGGCGTGGCGGTAGCCCCAGACCCGCTCGAGGAGCACCTCGCGCGTGAAGACCTGCCACGGCTTGCGGGCCAGGGCCACCAGCAGGTCGAACTCCAGCGGCGTGAGCGGGATGAGCTCACCCGCGCGGGTGACCCGGTGGCCCGTGACGTCGACCTCGAGGTCGCCGATGCTCAGGTGCTCGGGCGTGGGCTCGTCCGTGCGGCGCAACCTCGTGCGGACTCGGGCGATGAGCTCCTTGGGCTTGAACGGCTTGGGGATGTAGTCGTCCGCACCGGACTCGAGCCCGAGGACGATGTCGACGGTGTCGCTCTTCGCCGTGAGCATGACGATCGGCACACCCGACTCGGCCCGGATGAGGCGGCAGATCTCCGTGCCGTCCTTGCCGGGGAGCATGAGGTCGAGCAGCACGAGGTCGGGCTGGCCCGCGCGGAAGGCACCGAGCGCCTCGTCGCCGTGTGTGCAGAACAACGGCTCGAAGCCCTCCGAGCGCAGCACGATCCCGATCATCTCGGCCAGTGCGACGTCGTCGTCCACCACCAGGATGCGTCCCTTCATGGGCCCATGGTGTCATCCCGCAGGCCCGCCACGCGCACACGGGGCCCGAGGCGCCGTCGGCGGGGTGCACCGGCGTGGCACGATGGGCGCGCAGCGCGCTGTCACGGCGGCGCTCGAGCATGCCGTGAGCACCGCAGGGGAGAGACGTGAGCGATCCGCACCAGACACCCGCAGGGCCGTCCGGCTGGGGTCCCGGCTACACCCAGCCGGTCCAGCCCGGCTACGGCCAGCCGCAGTACGGGCAGCCGCAGTACGGCCAGCCCGTGCCCGGCCAGCCCGCCGCCCCCGGCTACGGCCAGCCGCAGTACGGGCAGCCGCCGAACGGCGCACCCGTGGGCTACCGCCCCCCGCCCGTCCAGCGCGGGATCGTGCCGCTGCGCCCGTTGAGCCTCGGCGAGCTGTTCGACGGCGCCTTCCGTGCCGTCCGGGCCAACCCGCGCGTGATGTTCGGGTTCACCGGGGTGGTCGTCGCGATCGCGGTGGCGATCCAGGGCCTGGTGCAGTGGTTGCTGCTCGGCGTCATCGCCGGGGATCTGTCCACCGTGACGAGCGAGATCGACCCCACGGGTGAGCTCGGGCTGGCCGACTCGCTGGGCTCCACGCTGGCGCAGTCCGCGACCCTGCCGGTCCTCTCGCTCGCGACGACCGTGCTCACCGGGGTGCTCATCGCCTCGGTCTCCCGCTCGGTCATCGGCCAGAGCATCACCGTGGGCGAGCTGTGGCGGCTGCACTGGCGGCGCGCCCTCTGGCTCGTCGTCTTCTCCGCCGCGACCGGGCTCGTCGTCGCGGCGGCCTGGGCAGCCCTGATCGTCCCCGTCGTGCTGCTCGCCGCGGCCGAGCAGTGGGCCGGCGCCGTCGCGCTGGGCCTGGTCGGGTTCATCGGGCTGTTCCTCGCCACCGTCTGGTTCCAGATCCGGATCCTGCTCGTCCCGCCAGCCCTCGTCCTCGAGGGGACCGGCGTGTGGCAGGCCGTCACCCGCGGCTGGGCCCTGACCCGCGGCAGCTTCTGGCGGATCCTCGGCATCTACCTGCTGACCACCCTCATCACCGGGTTCGTCGCGCAGGTCATCCTCGTCCCCGTGACGATGGTCGCGGCCCTCGTCCTGCAGGACCCGTCGATGACCTCCGGCGGCGCGATCGCGCTCATCTCCGTGGGCACGGCCGTCGCCTACACCCTGACGATCGTCTTCATGGCCGCCGTCGTCGCCCTGCTCTACATCGACATCCGCATCCGCCGCGAGGGCCTGGACGTCGAGCTGATCCGGGCCGCCGAGGCCGCCGCCGCGCGGTGAGCACGACGTCCGCACTGCTGCTGAGCGTGCTGGCCGAGGTCCCGGTCGACCCCGATGCCGCCACCGCGCAGCGCTGGGCGCGCGCCGAGCTCGCCGACCCGGTGTACCACCAGAGCCCCAGCCTGCTGGAGCTCCTCCTCGACTGGCTCTGGGAGCAGCTGGCCCAGGCGCAGCAGGCTCTGACCGCGTTCGACGCGCGCACGGCCGCCGTCCTCGCCGCCGCGGGGGTGCTGCTCGCCGGCGTCGTCGCGCTCGTGGTCGCCGGCCCGGTGGGGCGGGCCCGTCGCGGACGGCGCGCGTCGGTGGACGTCTTCGGCGACGATGCGCGCTCGGCCGCAGAGCTGCGCGCGTCGGCGGACGCCGCCGCGTCCGCCGGCGACTGGGCGGCGGCGGTGCTCGACCGCTTCCGTGCGATCCTGCGGTCCCTCGAGGACCGGACCCTGCTCGACCCGCGACCGGGGCGCACGGCCCACGAGGCGACGGAGGTGGCCGGCGGGCGGCTGCCCCAGCACGCCGCTGAGCTACGCCGCGCCGGCCGGCTGTTCGACGACGTCTGCTACGGCGACACCGTGCCGGACGCGGCGGACGACGCCTCCCTCCGCGAGCTCGACACCAGCCTGCGGACCGCCCGGCCCGTCCCGCTCGCCCCGATGGTCGACGCGTGAGCGCCGCCGGGACGGCAGCGCCCGTCGCGCCCGGCTCGACGTCCGCCGGCGACCGCGCCGCGGGCAGGGCCACCCCCGCCGCCCCGGTGGTGCTCGGCGGCGGCGTCTCGGGCGC
>Ga0073905_10000537_pt1 | contig 17986 bp, 15 predicted proteins | sample KloWWTupernatant_FD_65482 | JGI IMG/M metagenome (GOLD analysis project Ga0073905, IMG submission 65482) | Active sludge microbial communities from Klosterneuburg, Austria, studying microevolution and ecology of nitrifiers - Klosterneuburg... | ecosystem: Engineered > WWTP > Aerobic digester >... | reverse complement strand
ATGGAGCGCGTGGTGGAGCGCGGCCCCGGCCGGCCGCTGTGCCTCGTCGACTACGCCCACACGCCCGACGCGCTGGTCCTCGCCCTGCAGGCCGTCCGGCCCATCACGCCGGGGCGGCTGGTGCTCGTGCTCGGCTCCGACGGGGACCGCGACCAGGGCAAGCGCCCGATGATGGGCGAGATCGCCGCGCGGCTCGCCGACGTCGTCGTCGTCACCGACGAGAACCCGCGCTCGGAGGACCCGGCGGTCATCCGCGCTGCCCTCCTCGACGGCGCGCGGACGGTGCGGCCGGACCTGCGCGACGTCCACGAGGCCAGCCCTCGGGCGGACGCGCTGCGCCTGGGTGTCAGCCTCGCCGGCGAGGGGGACACCGTCATCGTCACCGGCAAGGGCCACGAGCCCACGCAGGAGATCGCCGGGGTGTTCCACCGCTACAACGACCGCGACGTCTACCTCGGGATCTACGCCGCCGAGGGTACGGGCGTGGACGCGGCCGACAGCGCCGCCGAGGGCGCAGCCGTGCCGCCGACCGGGGTTTCGCCCGGCGCTCCGACCGTCACCGAGCGGTCCGACGGCGTCACCGTCGTCGACGCCACCGGGCTGGACCACCTCGACGCCCTGCGTGCCGCCCTGCGGGACCTCGTCGACCGCGCCGACGGACGCCGCACCGTCGCGGTCGTCGGACCGCTGGCCGGGGCGGCCGAGCGACCCTCGCCGGACACGATCGCCGAGCTGGACGCGCTGGGTCGCCTCGCGGTGCGGCTCGACGTCACCCTGCTCGCGGCCGTCGGCGCGCCCGTGCGCGCGCTCTACGCCGGCGCCTACCAGGAGGGTTCCTGGGACGCCGAGTCGCGCCACGTGCCCGATCTGGCCGCCGCGCGTGCCCTGCTGGCAGACGAGGTCCGGCCCGGGGACGTGGTGCTCGTCGCGGGCGACCTCGCGCCGCTGGTCGCCATGCTGACGGAGGTCACCCGGTGAAGGCCGTCCTCATCTCGGGCGGCCTGTCGATGGTGCTCGCGCTGCTCGCCACGCCGCTGTTCATCCGGCTGCTCGTGCGCAAGCAGTACGGGCAGTTCATCCGGCAGGACGGCCCGACGGCCCACTTCACCAAGCGCGGCACCCCGACCATGGGTGGCGTCGTCATCATCGCGGCGACGCTCATCGGCTGGGGCGGCGCCAACCTCTTCACGGGCAACGTGCCGTCCGCGTCCGCGCTGCTGGTGCTCTTCCTCATGACAGGGCTGGGCGTGGTCGGCTTCCTCGACGACTACATCAAGATCTCCCGGCAGCGCAGCCTCGGGCTCTCGGCCCGGTGGAAGATCCTCGGCCAGGGCGTGGTGGGGATCGTCTTCTCCGTGCTGGCGCTGCAGTTCCCCAACGAGAACTTCCGCACCCCGGCGTCCACCCAGATCTCGTTCATCCGGGACACCGAGCTGGACCTCGCCTGGAAGGGCGCGACGGTGGGGCTCATCCTCTTCGTCGTCTGGGCCAACTTCCTCATCACGGCGTGGTCGAACGCGGTGAACCTCACCGACGGGCTCGACGGGCTCGCGACGGGCGTCTCGCTCATCGTGTTCGGTGCGTACGTGCTCGTGGCGGTGTGGCAGAACAACCAGAGCTGCCAGAACATCCTCACGGCCGGTCCACGCTGCTACGAGACGCGCGACCCGCTCGAGCTCGCCGTCGTGGCGGCCGCGATCACCGGGGCGTGCTTCGGGTTCCTCTGGTGGAACGCCTCGCCGGCCAAGATCTTCATGGGCGACACCGGCTCGCTCGCCCTCGGCGGCGCGCTGGCCGGGCTGTCGATCCTGTCCCGTACGCAGGTCCTCGCGGCGATCATCGGCGGGATGTTCGTGCTCGTCGTGCTCTCCGACGTCATCCAGATCGGCTGGTTCAAGATGACCGGCAAGCGGGTCTTCAAGATGGCGCCGCTGCACCACCACTTCGAGCTCTCCGGCTGGGGCGAGGTCACCATCGTCATCCGGTTCTGGATCATCGCCGGGCTGTTCGTCGCCGGCGGCGTCGGGGTGTTCTACGCGGAGTGGGTGACCGGCTAGTGCCCGTGGACGCGGCCCGGCTCGACCTCGCGGGTCGCCGGGTGCTCGTCGCCGGGCTGGGCCTCTCGGGCCGCGCCGCGACCCAGGCGCTGACGGCGCGCGACGCCGCCGTGACCACCCTGGACGCGCGCTCCGAGCAGGCGGACCTGCACGACGACTCCGCGGTGGACCTCGGGGCGACCGACCTCGTCATCGCGTCGCCCGGCTGGTCGCCCGCGTCGCCCGTGCTCGCGGCGGCCGCGGCGCGTGGGGTCCCGGTCTGGAGCGAGGTCGAGCTCGCGTGGCGGCTGCGGGCCGACCGCGCGGACCGGGCCGGACGCGGCACGGCGGGCGCGGCGGCCGGCCCGGCCCCGTGGCTGGCGATCACCGGCACCAACGGCAAGACGACGACGGTCGGCATGCTCGCGTCGATCCTCACGGCGGCCGGCCTCGCGGCGCCGGCGGTCGGCAACGTCGGCACGCCTGTCGTCGAGGCCGCCGTCGACCCGGAGCTGGATGTGCTCGCCGTCGAGCTGTCGAGCTTCCAGCTGCACTTCACGCACACCATGGCCGCGCACGCCGCCGTGGTGCTCAACGTCGCCCCTGACCACCTCGACTGGCACGGCTCGCTCGCCGCGTACACGGCGGCGAAGGCCCGCATCTACGAGCGCGTCACGGTCGCGTGCGTCTACGGCGCGCGCGACCCGCTCGTCGAGCGTCTGGTGCGCGAGGCCGACGTCGCCGACGGCGCGCGTGCGGTCGGCACCACCTCCGGCGCGCCGGCCGCCGGGCAGATCGGTCTCGTCGACGGCGTCATCGCGGACCGGGCCTTCCACGCCCCGCCGGACGACCCGGCGCGGCAACGGTCGGCCGCAGAGCTGGGCACCCTCGCCGACCTCGCGCACCTGGCCGGCCCGGACGGCCGCGTGGCACCGCACGTCGTCGCCGACGCCCTCGCCGCGGCGGCACTGGCCCGCGCGCACGGGGTGCCCGCCGCCGCCGTGCGCGAGGGCCTGCGGGCCTACCGCCCCGGCGCGCACCGCACCCAGCTCGTGGCCACGGTCGACGGCGTCGCGTACGTCGACGACTCCAAGGCCACCAACGCGCACGCCGCAGCCGCCGCGCTCGGCGGGGTCGCGGCGGGCACAGCGGTGTGGATCGCCGGCGGACTGGCCAAGGGCAACCGCTTCGAGGACCTCGTCGCCGACCGGGTGGACCGGCTGCGCGCCGTCGTGCTCATCGGCACCGACCAGCGGCCGTGGCACGAGGCACTTGCCCGACACGCGCCCGCAATCCCCGTCGTGACGATCGATCCCGCCGACACTGGGACGGTGATGAGCCGCGCCGTGACCGCTGCCCGCCGGCTCGCCCGGCCGGGCGACACGGTGCTGCTCGCGCCCGCGTGCGCGTCGATGGACCAGTTCACGTCCTACGCCCACCGCGGCACGGCCTTCGTCGACGCGGTCGGCGGGCTCGGCCTGCCCGCCGGCGCCTGAGGTCGCGGCGATGTCCTGGACCTCGGCCCCCGACCTCGAGGTGGCACCGCGGGAGCGCGGTGCGGTGCTCGGTCAGTGGAACAGCGCGGTGACGAGCTACTACCTGATCCTCGGGGCCGCGACGCTGCTCCTGACCATCGGCCTGGTGATGGTGCTGTCGAGCTCCAGCATCGACGCCCTGGTCAGCTCCGACGGGGCGTCGCCGTACGGGATCTTCCTCAACCAGGCGCGCTACGCGCTCGTCGCCCTGCCGATCGCCTGGGTCGCCAGCCGGCTGCCTGTGGCGTTCTACAAGCGGGTCGCGTGGCCCGCCCTGCTCGTCACGCTGGGCCTGCAGCTGCTCGTCTTCTCCCCGCTGGGCGTCGAGGTCAACGGCAACCGGAACTGGATCCTCCTGCCCGGCCTGGGCCAGATCCAGCCCTCCGAGCTCGTCAAGCTCGCGCTCGCCGTGTGGTTGGGCGCGGTGCTCGCCCGCAAGCGACCCCTGCTCGGCCAGTGGCTGCACGTGCTCGTCCCCGGGGTGGTCGTCGCGCTGGGCGCGATCGGCCTGGTGCTGCTGGGCCACGACCTCGGCACGGCGATCGTCATGCTCGTGCTCGTTGCCGGCGCGCTGTTCGTCGCCGGGGTCCCGACGCGGATGTTCCTCGTGGCCGGTGCGGTCGCGCTGCCCGTGATCTGGCAGATCACCCAGATGTCCGACTCCCGGATCCGGCGGATCACCGCGTTCTTCTCCGACGACTGCGACCCCCAGAAGGAGTGCTACCAGACGACGCGCGGGCTCTACGCGCTGGCGTCGGGCGGCTGGACGGGTCAGGGCCTGGGGGAGAGCCGCGAGAAGTGGTCCTACCTGCCCGAGCGCCACAACGACTTCATCTTCGCCATCCTCGGCGAGGAGCTCGGTCTGCTCGGCACCGTCCTGGTGCTCGCCCTGTTCGGCGTGCTCGCCGTGGCGATGGCGCGCGTCATCCGCCGGCACACCGACCCGTTCGTCCAGATCACCACCGCGGCGATCGCCGCGTGGGTGCTCGGCCAGGCGCTCATCAACATCGCGGTGGTCATCGGCCTGCTGCCCGTCATCGGCGTGCCGCTGCCGCTGGTCTCCGCCGGCGGCTCGGCGCTCATCACGACGATGATCGCGCTGGGGGTCGTGGTCTCGTTCGCCCGCAACGAGCCCGGTGCCGCCGAGGCGCTGGCCGCACGCACCGGCGTGGTGCGTCGGTCGCTCGCCGTCGTCGGCCGGTCGTCGCGCACCGGTCGGGGTGCCCGTGGCTGAGTCCGTTCTGCTGGCCGGTGGCGGGACCGCCGGCCACGTCAACCCCCTGCTCGCCGTCGCCGACGAGCTGCGCCGGCGCGACCCCGACGTGCGGATCACGGTGCTGGGCACCTCGACCGGCCTGGAGGCCCGGCTCGTCCCCGCGCGCGGCTACCCGCTGGTGCCCGTGCCGCGCGTCCCCCTGCCGCGCCGCCCCACCCTGGACTGGCTGCGACTGCCGGGCCGGCTGCGCGCCGCCGTGAGCGCCGCGGCCCGCGCGATCACCGAGAACGACGTCCAGGTGGTCGTCGGCTTCGGCGGCTACGTGTCCACCCCCGCCTACCTCGCGGCGCGTCGGCTCGGCGTGCCCGTGGTCATCCATGAGCAGAACGCGCGGCCCGGCCTCGCCAACCGCCTGGGTGCGCGGTGGGCGCGCGCCGTCGCGGTGACCTTCCCGGGCACCCCGCTGCCGGGAGCCCAGGTCACGGGGCTGCCGCTGCGCCCACCCGTCGCCGCGCTCGCCGCGGCACGGGACACCGACGCCGCCGCTGCGCGCGCTGACGGTGCCCGCGCGCTCGGGCTCGACCCGGGGCTGCCCACGCTGCTCGTCACCGGCGGCTCCCTCGGCGCCGTGAGCCTCAACACGGCCGTGGCCGCCGCCGCCGCAGATCTGCTGGCCTCCGGCGCCCAGGTGCTGCACCTCACCGGCACGGGCAAGGCCGACGCCGTGCGCGTCGTCCTCGCGGGGCTCGCCGGCGCCGACCGCTACGCGGTGCGCGAGTACCTCGAGGACATGCACCACGCGCTCGCCGCGGCCGACCTCGTGGTGTGCCGCTCCGGCGCGGGGACGGTGAGCGAGCTCGCCGCTCTCGGGCTGCCGGCGGTCTACGTGCCGTTGCCGATCGGCAACGGCGAGCAGCGACTCAACGCCGCCGCCGTCGTGGCGGCAGGGGGAGGCCTGCTCGTCGCGGACGCCGACCTCACGCCCGCCTGGCTGCGCGAGCACGTCGTGCCCCTGCTGGCCGACAGCTCGCGGACCGCCGCGATGGGCCGGGCGGCCCGCGGCGAGGGTGTGGCGGACGGCGCCGCGCGGGTGGCCGACCTCGTCGAGGCCCTGGCATGAGCGGCGCACCGGGCGACGACGTCGAGGACGTCGAGGACGTCGCTGCCCTGGCCGCCCGCGGGCGCGTGCACCTCGTGGGGGTGGGCGGCGCCGGGATGTCCGCGATCGCCACGCTGCTCGCGGCCCGGGGGCTGGAGGTGTCGGGCTCCGACGCCAGGGCCGTCGGCCTCGAGCGGCTCGCCGACGCCGGTGTCACGGTGCACCTCGGCCACGCGGCGGCGCACGTCGAGGGCGCCGGCACGGTGGTGGTCTCCACCGCGATCCGCGAGACCAACCCCGAGCTCGCCAGGGCGCGTGTCCTGGGCATCGCCGTGCGGCACCGCTCGCGCGCGCTGGCGGCTCTCATGGCGGACCGGCACGCGGTCGCGGTCGCCGGGGCGCACGGGAAGACGACGACGTCCGCGATGGTGGCGGTCGCGCTCCGCGAGGCCGGCCTGGACCCGTCCTTCGCGATCGGCGGGAGCGTGCTGGCATCGAGCGGCCCGCTCGGCGGCGCCCACGACGGCACGGGCGACGTGTTCGTGGCGGAGGCCGACGAGTCGGACGGCTCCTTCCTCGCCTACCGGCCGCAGATCGCCGTGGTGACCAACGTCGAGCCCGACCACCTGGACCACTACGGCAGCCGCGCGGCGTTCGAGCAGGCGTTCGCCGACTTCGCCGCCCGGATCGCCCCCGGCGGCTGGCTCGTCGCGTGCGCGGACGACGAGGGCTCGCGCGACCTGGCCGACCGCGCACGCGCCGCCGGGACCGCGGTGCGCACCTACGGCACGGCACCGGACGCGGACGTCCGCGTCGGACCGTGGCTGCCCGATCCCGCGTCGAGCGGCGGCTCGACGACCGTCCGGGAGGGCGACGGTGCGCCCGTCACGCTCGACCTCGCGGTGCCCGGGGTCCACAACGGGCTCAACGCCGCGGCCGCATGGACGGTCGCGCGGCTGCTCGGCGTCGACGGTGCGACGGCGGCCCGCGGGCTCGCGGCCTTCCGCGGTACCGGCCGACGGTTCGAGGAGCGCGGCACGGCGGGTGGCGTGCGGGTGGTGGACGACTACGCCCACCACCCCACCGAGGTGGCGGCCCTGCTGCGGGCCGCACGCGCCGTGGCCGGCGACGGCCGGGTGCTCGCGCTGTTCCAGCCGCACCTGTACTCCCGGACGCGCACCTTCGCCGACGCGTTCGCGCGGGCACTGGCGCTCGCGGACCTCGTCGTCGTCACGGACGTCTACGCCGCCCGCGAGGACCCGGACCCCACGGTCACGGGCGCGCTCATCGCCGACCAGGTCCCCGGCGGGCGGTTCATCGCCGACAAGGCCGAGGCGGCCGTGGCACTGGCGCGCGCGGCGCGGCGCGGTGACCTCCTGCTCACCGTCGGGGCCGGGGACGTCACGGACCTCGCGCCGCTGGTGCTGGAGACCCTGGCGCAGGCGCCACCGGCGCGGGGCGACGGGGCATGAGGCCCCCCGCGCAGCCGCGCGTGCGGCCCGAGCCCGCGCCCCGGCCGTCGCCAGCACCCAGCCCGGCGTCGACCCGGACGCCCACGCCGCCGTCGACCGCGGCCGCGCACCCCGAGCCCCTGCCGCGCACCGAGGTCCAGCGGCGCTCCTGGGTCCCCGTGCGCCCGGCGGTCGTCTCACAGGGCTCTGCCGCGCGCTTCGCGGAGCGCGTGGCGATGCGCCGTCGGCTGCTGCGCGACCGGATCGTCCTCGTGTCGGTCGCCGCCGTCGTCGTCGGCGCCCTGGCGTGGCTGCTGCTCCTGTCGCCCGTGCTGGCGCTGCGGGCCGACCAGGTGCAGGTCGAGGGTCAGGGCACCGTCGTCGACGTCGCCGCCGTGCAGGCCGTCGTCCAGCCGTACGACGGCGTGCCCCTGCCGCGCCTCGACACCGTCGCGCTGCGGCGCTCCGTGCTCGACGTCCCCGGGGTGCGTGCAGCCCAGGTGACCCGCACGTGGCCGCACGGCCTGCTCGTCACGGTGGTCTCGCGCGAGCCCGTCGCCGCCGTCCCGCGTGACGGCGGCTTCGCGCTGCTGGACGTCGAGGGCGTGCAGGTGGGCCGCTCCGACGTCGCCCCCGAGGCGATCCCCGTCATCACGGTGCCGGTGGACGACCCGGGTGCACGGGCCATGACCGCCGTGCTCACGGTGCTCCAGCTGCTGCCGCCAGAGCTCGCAACGCAGGTCGTCGCGGCCTCGGCGGAGAACCAGGACACCGTGGCCTTCGCGCTCACGGACGGCTCGCAGGTCGAGTGGGGGAGCGCGGACGAGTCGGCCCTCAAGGCGCGGGTGCTCACGACGCTGCGTGCAGCCGGTGTCGCGTCGGGGGTCGACGTGTACGACGTCTCCGCCCCGACGCTGCCCATCACGCGCTCCTGACGGCCGACGCTCGCCCGGCGCACCGGGATCGATCTCGACTCGTCGCGCGACACGCGCCCGCGGTCGTTGCCGGGGCGGCGACGGCGACCTAGCGTCGCTCCCGACAGCATCTGACATAACTCTAACCTTCTACTTCAGGGTGAAGGTTGGCGGTCCACAGCAGGACGAGAGGCTCGGACGTGGCGGCTCCCCAGAACTACCTCGCGGTCATCAAGGTCGTCGGCATCGGCGGGGGCGGTGTCAACGCCGTCAACCGGATGATCGAGGTCGGCCTCAAGGGCGTCGAGTTCATCGCCATCAACACCGACGCGCAGGCGCTGCTGATGTCGGACGCCGACGTCAAGCTCGACGTCGGCCGCGAGCTGACCAGGGGACTGGGCGCCGGCGCCGACCCCGAGGTCGGCAAGAAGGCAGCGGAGGACCACGCCGAGGAGATCGAGGACGTCCTGCGGGGCGCCGACATGGTCTTCGTCACGGCGGGCGAGGGCGGCGGCACCGGGACCGGTGGCGCACCTGTGGTCGCCCGGATCGCGCGGGGCCTGGGGGCCCTGACGATCGGCGTCGTGACGCGGCCGTTCACCTTCGAGGGCCGTCGTCGGTCCGTCCAGGCCGACACCGGCATCGACGGGCTGCGGTCCGAGGTCGACACCCTCATCGTCATCCCCAACGACCGGCTGCTGTCCATCTCGGACCGCTCGGTCTCGGTGCTCGACGCGTTCCACTCCGCGGACCAGGTGCTGCTGTCCGGCGTGCAGGGGATCACCGACCTCATCACCACCCCGGGCCTCATCAACCTCGACTTCGCCGACGTCAAGAGCGTCATGCAGGGTGCGGGCAGCGCGCTCATGGGCATCGGGTCCGCCCGGGGCGAGGACCGTGCCGTCCAGGCGGCCGAGCTGGCGATCTCCTCGCCGCTGCTCGAGGCGAGCATCGACGGCGCGCACGGCGTGCTCCTGTCCATCCAGGGCGGCTCCGACCTCGGCCTCTTCGAGATCAACGAGGCGGCGCGCCTCGTCCAGGAGGCCGCGCACCCCGAGGCGAACATCATCTTCGGTGCGGTCATCGACGACGCGCTGGGCGACGAGGTGCGGGTCACCGTCATCGCCGCCGGGTTCGACAGCGGCTCGCCGACCATCCGCCGCGACAGCCGCGCCCTCGGCCAGGTGTCCAGCGCCCCGCGCGTCGCCCCGCCCGTCGTCGAGCACGCGCCCGCGCCCCGCCCCGCCGTGGTCGAGCCGGTCGCGCTGCCCGCCGTCGTCCCGGTCGCCCAGGCCGAGGAGGAGCCGCCCACGTTCCTCGCAGACGAGCGCGAGCCGCGCACGGGCGCCGTCGAGGTGCCTCGCGTCTTCGAGGACCGGCCGTCCCGGCGCGCCCTGGACGACCTGGACCTGCCGGACTTCCTCAAGAACCCGCAGTGAGCCCCGCCCGGGTGCCGATCGACCTCGGCCCGGGCGTGCGCGCAGCCTTCACCACGACGGCGACCGGCAACCTCAGCCTCCTGCTGGGGGACGACCCGGTCGCCGTCGTGCGTCGTCGCCAGGACCTCGACGCCTGGCTCGGCGCCCCGGCGACCTACGTCCGCCAGGTGCACGGCGCCGACGTGCACCGCTGCGACACGTCGGCGGGCCCCGCTGGCGGGGCGCCCGATGGCCTCGTGGCGGCCGACGCCATCGTCGGTGCCGGGGACGCGGCCCTCGCGGTGCTCGTGGCGGACTGCGTGCCCGTGCTGCTGGCCGACCCGGTGCACCGCGTCGTCGCGGCCGTGCACGCCGGCCGGGCCGGCGTCGTGGCGGGGGTGGTCCCGGCAGCCGTGGCCGCGATGGTCGAGGCCGGTGCGCACGCGCCGTCCGTACGGGCCGTCGTCGGGCCCGCGATCTGCGGCGACTGCTACGAGGTGCCGGCGGGGCTGCGCGACGAGGTCGAGGCGCTCGTGCCCGGCACCGCGGCGAGGACGTCGTGGGGCACGCCGTCCCTCGACCTGCCCGGCGCCGTCGCCCGCCAGCTGAGGGTGCTGGGGATCGCGTCGACGCGGCTCGCCGCCTGCACCCTGACGGACGACCGCTGGTTCAGCCACCGCGCCGCCGGGGGCGCGGCCGGTGCCGGGACCGCCCGACCGGCCGGCAGGTTCGCCGCGGTCGTCCGACTGACCCCGGGCGTGTCGCCGCTGCCCACCGGGACCCCTGGGTTAGCGTGACAACGACCGGACCGCAGGCCCTCGCCCGTGGTCCGCATGGACCGTTCTGACGATGGAGACCGCGATGGCCGGGGCGCTGCGCAAGACGATGCTGTATCTCGGGCTGGCCGAGGACGACCGCGGCCACGCCGAGGAGTACCTCGAGGAGTACGACGACGTCGTCGCGACCGAGTACGAGGCCGAGGTGACGCCGCTGCACCGTCCCGCCGGCCGCGCCGTCGCGCAGAGCCACGCGCCCGCGCCAGAGCTGCGCCGGATCACGACGATCCACCCGCGCTCGTACAACGACGCGCGCGTCATCGGCGAGGCCTTCCGGTCGGGCACCCCCGTCATCATGAACCTGTCCGAGATGACCGACGCCGACGCCAAGCGCCTCGTCGACTTCTCCGCCGGCCTGATCTTCGGTCTGCACGGCGCCATCGAGCGGGTCACCACCAAGGTGTTCCTGCTCTCGCCCGAGCACGTCGAGGTCATCGGTGAGGAGCAGGTCGCCGGCCCCGAGCGCGCCGGCTTCTACAACCAGAGCTGACGTGCTCGAGCTCGTCGCGGGCATCGCCTACGTCATCGTCCTGATCTTCTTCGTGCTCCTCATCGTCCGGCTCGTCATCGACTGGGTGCAGGTCTTCGCCCGCGACTGGCGTCCCCGCGGTGTGGCGCTCGTGGTGGCCGAGGCGACGTACACGGTCACCGACCCGCCGCTCAGGGCCGTCCGGCGCGTCGTGCCGCCGCTCTCGCTCGGCTCCGTCCGGCTCGACCTGGCCTTCGTCATCGTCATGCTGGCGTGCTCCCTGCTGCTCAACGTGCTCGCCGCCGTGTGAGACACGCCGCACCGAACCGGGGGCGAACCCGACGCCCCGTCCGCAAACCCGCTACCGTGATCCTGGCGGTCGGCGGACTGCCCGGGTCCGACCAGCGCGAACAACCGAGGTGAACCATGGCTCTGCTCACCGCAGACGACGTCCTGAACAAGAAGTTCCAGGCGACGAAGTTCCGAGAGGGATACGACCAGGACGAGGTGGACGACTTCCTCGACGAGGTCGTCAACACCCTGCGGGCCGTCAGCGCCGAGAACGACGACCTCAAGGGCAAGCTCGCCGCCGCTGAGCGTCGGATCGCCGAGCTGAGCCGCACGGGCGGCGCCCCGGCACCGTTCGCGGCCCCCGAGGCGTTCGTCGCCCCCGAGCCCGAGCCCACGCCCGAGCCCGAGGTCGTCGTCACCCCGGAGCCCGAGCCCGAGCCGGTCGTCGTGGCCCCCGAGCCGGAGCCCGTCGTCGCGGCGTTCACCGCTCCGGCGGTCGCGGCCCCGCAGCGCATCAGCGAGCCCGAGTCCGCCACCGGCATGCTCCAGCTGGCCCAGAAGCTCCACGACGACTACGTCCGCTCCGGCCAGGAGGAGGGCGACCGCATCATCACGGACGCCAAGTCCCAGGCCACGCGGATCGTCCGTGAGGCCGAGGACACCTCGAACCGCACGCTGGCGCAGCTCGAGCAGGAGCGCAGCCTCCTCGAGCGCAAGATCGACGAGCTGCGGGTCTTCGAGCGCGACTACCGGACGCGCCTGAAGAGCTACCTCGAGAACCTGCTCGGCGACCTGGACGCCCGCGGCTCGACCGTCGCGCAGCGCCCCGCCGGAGGGGACCAGGGCCTGCCGTTCAACGGCTGAACCCCGTCGCGACGCACCACACCGGGTCTCCCGGTGTGGTGCGTTGTGCGTCATCCGTGGGAGGTCTACTCTCGCGTGACCTTCTTCACCTTGGAGTGCCATGCCTCACGACGACTCGAACACCGCGGCGGTCGATGCCGGCCGGGCCCACCTCGCCGGGATCGAGACGCGCGTCGACAGCTTCCCGGTCCGCCCGGGCGAGGACCCGTGGACCGTGCCCGAGGTCGAGGAGATCGCCCGGGAGCTCACCGTCGAGATCGCGCGGCTCAAGGTCGAGCTGTCCCATGCCGACGCCGAGCTCTCGGACCTGCTGCGCTACTCGGGTGACGGCGCGGGCGACGACCAGGCGGACTCCGGCTCCAGCGCGCTCGAGCGCGAGCAGGAGCTCACCCTCGTCAACAACACGCGCGACCTGCTGGAGCAGAACGAGCACGCCCTGGAGCGCGTCGGAGCGCCGGGCTTCGGCACGTGCGAGTCCTGCGGCCAGGCCGTCGGCAAGGCGCGGCTCCAGGCCTTCCCCCGGGCGACGCTGTGCGTCACGTGCAAGGCACGCCAGGAGCGTCGCTGACCGTGCTGGCTGTCCGGCGGCCCCTGGTCGCAGCGTTCGCCGCGGTGACCGTCGTCGCCGTGGTGCTCGACCGGCTGTCCAAGGCGTGGGCGCTGGCCAACCTCACCGAGGGTGAACGCACCCCCCTCGTCGGGGACCTGCTCGGCCTGGAGCTGCTGCACAACCCCGGCGCCGCCCTCGGGCTGGCGACCGGCATGACGTGGATCTTCGTCGTGGCGGCCATCGGCGTGACCGTGGTCATCCTGCGGATCGCGAACAGGCTTGGGTCGCGCGGCTGGGCGCTGGCGCTCGGGCTGCTGCTCGGCGGCGCGCTGGGCAACCTCATCGACCGGCTGACGCGTCCGCCGGGCTTCGGTCGAGGGTACGTCGTGGACTTCATCGCCTACGGGGACCTCTTCGTGGGCAACGTCGCGGACATCGCGATCGTGGGTGCCGCCGGTCTGATCATGGTGCTCAGCCTGCGCGGCATCGGCCTCGACGGGACCCGGCACGGGGCGGACGGGTTGCCCGGGGCCGAGGACGACGGCGCGGCGGCCACCGGCGCCGCGAGCACCGCCGCCGGCTCGTCCACCTCCGAGGACGCGTGAGCGCCGCGCGCTCGCTGCCGGTGCCGGACGGTCTGGCGGGCGAGCGGGTCGACGCCGGGCTGTCGCGACTGCTGGGGGTCTCCCGCACCCGGGCCGCCGACCTCGTCGCGGCCGGCGCCGTGCTCCTCGACGGCCAGCCCGTCGCCAAGTCGGACCGCCTCACGGCCGGGGCGTGGCTCGAGGTCGACGTGACGGCGCTCGACGCGCACGCCGCGCCGGTCGAGCCCGAGGCGGTGCCGGGCATGCGCATCGTGCACGAGGACGACGACCTCGTGGTGGTCGACAAGCCCGTCGGCGTCGCCGCGCACCCCTCGCCGGGCTGGACCGGGCCGACCGTCGTCGGTGCGCTCGCCGCGGCGGGCTTCCGGATCTCGACCTCCGGCGCGGCCGAGCGTCAGGGCGTCGTGCACCGCCTCGACGTCGGGACGTCCGGCCTCATGGTGGTCGCCAAGAGCGAGCGGGCCTACACCGTGCTCAAGCGCGCCTTCAAGGAGCGCACGGTCGACAAGATCTACCACGCCGTCGTGCAGGGTCACCCCGACCCGACGCGCGGCACGGTGGACGCGCCGATCGGCCGGCACCCTGGCGCGGACTATCGGTTCGCCGTCATCGCGGACGGCAAGCCGTCGGTGACGCACTACGAGGTGCTCGAGATGTTCCCGGCGGCGTCCCTGCTGGAGATCCACCTCGAGACGGGCCGCACCCACCAGATCCGCGTGCACATGTCGGCCCTGCGCCACCCGTGCGTGGGCGACCTCGCCTACGGCGCGGACCCGACGCTGGCCGCCAGGGCCGGGCTCCAGCGGCAGTGGCTGCACGCCATGCGGCTCGCCTTCGACCACCCCAGCACGGGGGAGCGGCTCGAGCTGTCGAGCGCCTACCCGGCGGACCTCGACAGCGCCCTGACGATCCTGCGCGCCGGCGCCTGAGCCCGCGCGGGGACGGGCGCGTCCGGCATGTCGGTGGGGCGACCTAGAATCGACGGCATGGCTGCCGCGGGGGACTTCGTTCATCTCCACGCGCACACCGAGTACTCCATGCTCGACGGCGCCGCGCGCATCGAGGAGCTGCTCACCGAGGCCGAGCGGCTCGGTCAGAAGGCCCTGGCGATCACCGACCACGGGTACCTCTTCGGGGCGTTCGACTTCTGGCAGCGGGCCCGCAACCACGGGATCAAGCCGATCATCGGGGTCGAGGCGTACGTCACGCCGGGCACCAGCCGGTTCGACCAGACCCGCGTGCGCTGGGGAGATGCGAGCCAGGCGTCCGACGACGTCTCCGCGCGCGGTGCCTACACCCACCTCACCCTGCTGTCGCAGACGACGGCGGGCATGCACAACCTCTTCCGGATGGGATCGCTGGCCTCGCTCGAGGGCCAGCTGGGCAAGTGGCCGCGGATGGACCGCGACCTGCTCAGCACGTACCACGACGGTCTCATCGCGTTCACGGGCTGCCCGTCTGGCGAGGTGCAGACGCGGCTGCGCCTGGGCCAGTGGGACGAGGCCGTGCGGGCCGCCGCCGATCTGCAGGACATCTTCGGCAAGGAGAACCTCTACGTCGAGCTGATGGACCACGGGCTGGACATCGAGCGCCGGGTCATCCCCGACCTGCTGCGGCTCGCCAAGACCATCGGTGCCCCGCTCATCGCCTCGAACGACCTGCACTACACGCGCCGTGAGGACGCCCACGCGCACGAGGCGCTGCTCGCGGTGCAGTCCGGCTCGACGCTCGCCGAGCCGACGTCCGACCAGGGTGGCAGCCGGTTCGCCTTCGGGGCGGAGAGCTTCTACCTGTGGTCCGCCGCCGAGATGCGCGCGCTCTGGTCGGAGGTCCCCGAGGCCTGCGACAACACGCTGCTCATCGCCGAGCGGTGCGACGTCGAGTTCAACACGTCAGCCAACTACATGCCGCGGTTCGAGGTCCCGGCCGGCGAGGACGAGCGGTCCTGGTTCGTCAAGGAGGTCGAGCACGGCCTGCACCGCCGCTATCCCGGGGGGATCAGCGACGACGTGCGCCGGCAGGCCGACTACGAGTGCGGGGTCATCACGGACCTGGGCTTCTCCGGCTACTTCCTCGTCGTCGCCGACTTCATCAACTGGGCCAAGGCTCAGGGGATCCGCGTCGGCCCGGGGCGCGGGTCCGCCGCCGGGTCGATGGCGTCCTACGCGATGGGGATCACCGAGCTGGACCCGCTGGAGCACGGGTTGATCTTCGAGCGCTTCCTCAACCCGGAGCGCGTCTCGTGGCCCGATGTCGACGTCGACTTCGACGAGCGTCGGCGCGGTGAGGTGATCCGCTACGTCACCAACAAGTACGGCGAGGACCGCGTCGCCCAGATCGTCACTTACGGCACGATCAAGGCCAAGCAGGCGCTCAAGGACTCCTCGCGCGTGCTGGGCTACCCGTTCGCGATGGGGGACAAGCTCACCAAGGCGATGCCGCCGGCGGTGATGGGCAAGGACATCTCGCTCTCGGGGATGTACGACCCGTCCAACAGCCGCTACGCGGAGGCGGACGAGTTCCGCCAGGTCGTCGCGGCGGACCCGGACGCCCAGAAGGTGCTCGAGACGGCCCGCGGGCTGGAGAACCTCAAGCGGCAGTGGGGCGTGCACGCGGCCGGCGTCATCATGTCGAGCGACCCGCTCATCGACATCATCCCGATCATGAAGCGGCCGCAGGACGGCGCGATCATCACGCAGTTCGACCAGCCGGCGGCCGAGGCGCTCGGGCTGATCAAGATGGACTTCCTCGGCCTGCGCAACCTCACGATCCTCGACGACGCGCTGGAGAACATCGCCGCCAACGGCAAGGCACCGATCCTCATCGAGGACGTGGCGCTGGACGACCCGAGGACGTACGAGCTCCTCGGCCGCGGCGACACCCTCGGTGTGTTCCAGCTCGACGGCGGGCCGATGCGCGCGCTGCTGCGCCAGATGCGGCCGGACAACTTCGAGGACGTCTCGGCCGTCATCGCGCTGTACCGACCGGGCCCGATGGGCATGAACTCGCACACCAACTACGCCCTGCGCAAGAACGGCCTGCAGGAGATCGAGCCCATCCATCCCGAGCTGGTCGAGCCCCTCGACGACGTCGTCGGTGTCACCTACGGGCTCATCGTCTACCAGGAGCAGGTGCAGCGCGCCGCCCAGAAGCTCGCCGGGTACACGCTCGGCCAGGCCGACCTGCTGCGCCGCGCGATGGGCAAGAAGAAGCAGGAGATCCTCGACAAGGAGTTCCTGCCGTTCCAGGCGGGCATGCGTGAGCGTGGGTACTCCGACGAGGCGATCACCGCCGTGTGGGACGTCCTCGTGCCGTTCGCGGGGTATGCGTTCAACAAGGCGCACTCGGCCGCCTACGGCGTCGTCTCCTACTGGACGGCGTTCCTCAAGGCCAACTACCCGACCGAGTACATGGCCGGCCTGCTCACCTCGGTGCGCGACGACAAGGACAAGTCCGCGCTGTACCTCGGTGAGTGCCGCCGGATGGGCATCACGGTGCTGCCGCCGGACGTCAACTCGTCGTCCGCGAACTTCACGGCCGTCGACGTGGACATCCGGTTCGGTCTCACGGCGGTGCGCAATGTCGGCGTCAACGTCGTCGACGCGATCGTCCGGGCGCGCGAGGAGCACGGCGCGTTCACGTCGTTCACCGACTTCCTCGACAAGGTGCCCGCCGTCGTGTGCAACAAGCGCACCATCGAGTCGCTCATCAAGGCCGGGGCGTTCGACTCCCTCGGTCACGGTCGGCGCGGGCTGCTGCTGGTGCACGAGCAGGCCGTCGACGCGGTCATCGGGGTCAAGCGCAAGGAGGCCGAGGGGCAGTTCGACCTGTTCGCCGACCTCGGCGGGGGCGATGGCGACGGGTCCGGGTTCTCGGTCGTCGTGCCCGAGGTGCCGGACTGGGACAAGAAGCAGCGGCTCGCGTTCGAGCGCGAGATGCTCGGGCTGTACGTCTCCGACCACCCGCTGTCCGGCCTCGAGCACGTGCTCGGGGCGGCGTCCGACTGCTCGATCGTCACGCTCGTCGCCGACGAGACGCGCGCCGACGGGTCGATGGTGACGATCTGCGGCTTGGTCACCTCGCTGCAGCGCAAGATGTCGAAGAACGGCAACCCGTGGGCGGCCGTGACGTTGGAGGACATCGACGGGTCGATCGAGGTGATGTTCTTCGGTGAGACGTACCTCGCGTACTCGACGTTCCTGGCCGAGGACGCCGTGCTGACGGTGCGTGGCCGGGTTCGCCGCCGCGATGACACCATGCAGCTCCAGGCCGTCGAGGTCTCGCTTCCCGACGTGTCCTCGGTCGACGGTCTGCCCATGACGATCACGCTGCCGGTGGCGCGGTGCACAGCCCCCGTGGTCGAGCGGCTGCGCGAGGTCCTGGCGACGCATCCAGGCGTGACCGAGGTCCACCTCAAGCTCACGCAGCCGGGCCGGGCCACCGTGATGCGGCTCGACGAGGGTCTGCGGATCGACCGCTCCCCGGCGCTCTTCGGCGACCTCAAGGCGTTGCTCGGCCCCGGCTGCCTGACCTGAGTCCCGCGGTCCCTCACCCCGGGCCGTTCGTCTGCGCTCCGCACCCCCCTCCGTCCGCGCGCCTCCGCCGGGCACTTCCGTCCGACCCCCAGCGCAGCCGGTCTTCTGCGGTTCCGTGTCGCCTGGGCGACCGAGAACCGCGGAAGTCCGGGTGCGGGTGCGGGTGC
>Ga0073905_10000536_pt1 | contig 17990 bp, 13 predicted proteins | sample KloWWTupernatant_FD_65482 | JGI IMG/M metagenome (GOLD analysis project Ga0073905, IMG submission 65482) | Active sludge microbial communities from Klosterneuburg, Austria, studying microevolution and ecology of nitrifiers - Klosterneuburg... | ecosystem: Engineered > WWTP > Aerobic digester >... | reverse complement strand
CCCCCTGTTTGCCTCTGCAACTGGAGCGCACTCTAACAGACACAGGGGGCTCTTCACTCCTGAAGCTGGGAAAGCGGGAGGCACTGCGCAGGATGCGCAAGGATCTGGCGCGGAGCCAGTGAAAAGAAACCGCCCGGCAGTGTTCCTGCCGGGCGGTCAGAAGGCAAGCGTCGTATTGCTATTCGTATCTCTTGAAGATCGCGACGGCGTTCTGTCCACCGAAGCCAAAGGCGTTTACCATCCCGGCTCTCACCGGCATCTCGCGCGCCTCGTTCGGCACGTAATCCAGGTCGCAGTCTGGATCGGGGTATTCGAGGTTGATTGTTGGCGGCACGATTCCATTGACAATCGACTTGACCACGGTCACCCCGGCTACCCCGCCGGCCGCGCCGACGAGATGCCCGAGCGCTCCCTTGATCGACGGCACCGCCAGCCTCCGGGCATGATCCCCGAAGGCCCGCTTGATCGCGGTCGTCTCGGCCTTGTCACCCAGCGGGGTGCTCGTTCCATGCGCCGAGATATGATCGATGTCCTCCGCGTTCAAGCACGCCGCCGCCAGCGCGTTTCGCATCGCGCGCGCCGTATATGTCCCATCCTCGACCGGGGCGGACAGGTGGAATGCGTCCGCTGTCATCGCTCCGCCGGCCAGCTCACAGTAGATCCTCGCGCCGCGCGCGCGCGCGTGTTCCTCGGTCTCAAGGATCATCGCGCCGCATCCCTCGGCGAAGACGAACCCGTCCCGTTCGGCGTCGAACGGCCGGCTGGCTCGTTTGGGGTCATCGTTCCGCCTCGAAAGCGCGCCCATATTCGCAAATGCCGACACCGCGACCGGATCCATTCCCGCCTCGGTCCCCCCGGCAATAACGACATCGGCCTCGCCTCGTCGCAACAGGTGCCAGGAGTCGACGAACGCCTGCGAGCCGGCCGCACATGCCGCAACCGAACCACGCACTGGCCCATGGATCCCGTATGTCATCGAGACCTGGCTCGCAGCCATGTTCGGCGCATACATCGGGATGAAGAATGGGCTGACCCGGTTTGGTCCCTTTTCGTAATAGTTGCGGACCTCTCGCGTCAGCGTCTGAATGCCGCCGCCGCCGGTGTTCATCATCACCGCGATCCGCTCCGATCGCTCCGGATCGATCGTGATGCCCGCGTCGCACAGCGCCTCGCCGGCCGCCGCCACCGCAAGCTGCGAGAAGCGGTCCATCCGGCGTGCTGCCTTCATGTCCATGTAATTCTTGGGATCGAACCCCTTCACCTCACCGCCGATGCGAACATCCAACGGAGACGGGTCGAACGCCGTGATGCGCGCGACACCACACTCACCAGCGATCAGATTCGTCCAATACGTCTGGACATCATTGCCGATCGGCGTCAGAACGCCAAGACCCGTCACAACTACACGCTGCACGTTGCGGCAAATCCTCTCGGGCTATCTCTCCCCGCGCCAGGCATCCGGCCCGACAGGGTCATTCGGCTCGAATCCCCCACGGTCGCTACGACGACCCGTCAGTTTCCCTCGATCGAGATCCCCAGGTCCCCGACAGTCAGCGTCCTGGCCTCGCGCTTCACTCTCCGGATCAACCCACTGAGCGCCTGGCCCGGGCCGACCTCGAGGAATGTATCGACGCCGTGGTCCACCATTTCGCGAACCGAGCCTGTCCACTGAACCGGGCGGACCATATGCTGCCCGACATTCCGTTTCAGGTCATCGACAGAGGTAATGAAGCGCCCCGACAGGTTCGAGACGATCGGTGTCACCGGCTCGCGAAAGCTGACCTTCTGAACGAGATCGGCAAGCTGCGAACCTGCCCGCTCCATGAGCGGCGAATGCGACGCTATGCTGATCCCCAGCCGCACCACTCGTCGGGCGCCCGCGGCACTCGCCAGCGCCATCGCCCGCTCCAGCGCATCGACCTCGCCGGAGATCACCGTCTGTCCCGGGCAATTGTCGTTCGCGACAACGACGATGCCACCGGCCTGGGAAGCTTCTGCGCAGACTGCCTCAAGCTTCTCGTTTGATAGCCCGATTACTGCAGCCATCCCACCGGGTCGCTCTGCTCCCGCCTCCTTCATCAACCGCCCACGCTCGCGGACGAGGTGAAGAGCGTCTTCGAAGTCGATAACCTCGGCGGAGACAAGCGCCGTGTACTCACCCAGCGAGTGGCCGGCCACGCAGACTGGCGACAGGGCTTCCCCGAGATGGCCGAGATGCTCGCGCAGCGCTTCAAGCGCCGCATAGCTCACGGTCAGAATAGCTGGCTGGGAGTTGAACGTGTCCTCCAGCTCGTCGGCCGGCCCCTCAAAGCACAAACGGGAAAGCGAGAAGCCAAGAGCGTCGTCCGCCTGGCGAAAGATCCGCCGTGCCGTCTCCGACGCGCCGTGCAGTCGCTGCCCCATCCCGACGAACTGGCTGCCCTGTCCGGGGAAGACCAATGCCACACCGCGCCCAAGTGCCTTCGTGCCGTGTTCGAGGCTTGCGCTACTCACGGTTCTCTTCCATTCCCCACAACACAGCAGGCAACATCGTCGCGAAAACAAGCAACTGCGCCATGCGGACTATACCAGAAACACCGATCCCGACACTCCGAGCTCTTGCCCGACCACCCAGCGCCGCTGTGTCTGAACTATTCAGCCTCGACCGCCTCCATTGCAGCCACCTCAATCGCTGCAGGCGGAGCGCCGAGTAGCTTGATCAGCGCCTCTTCGTCGATTGTCTCCTCGTCGATCAGTCGATGGGCGAGACCGTCGAGCGCCTCCTGATACTGCTTCAGCAGTCCGATCGCCTTCGCCATCGCCTCGTTCAGTAGCCGGTGAACCGCCTCATCGGCGCGGTCGAGCGTGTTGTCGCTCATCTCGCGCTCCTGCGTCAGCTCGCGGCCAAGGAATACGTGCTGCTCGCCAGTCCCGAGGTAGACCGGCCCGATCTCATCACTCATGCCCCACAGGCCGACCATCCGCCGCGCCAGCTCCGACGCCTCCTTCAGGTCGCTTTGCGCTCCGGTCGTCACCTCATTGAACGTGATGACCTCGGCAGCTCGCCCGCCCATCATCACCGCCAGACGGGCCAGCAGGTATTGCCGAGAATAGTTGTATCGATCCTCGGAGGGCGTCTGGATCGTCACCCCGAGCGCCCGTCCTCGCGGCACGATCGACACCTTCCGCAATGGGTCTGCCCCAGGCGAGAAGTGCGCGACGATCGCGTGGCCCGCCTCGTGGTACGCCACCACGAGCTTGTCGTGGTCGCTCATCACCATCCCGCGCACAGTCCCAAGGATGATCTTGTCGAGCGCCTCGTCGAAGTCCCCACGCGCCACCGTCTTGCGGCTGTACCGGGCTGCCGTCAGCGCCGCCTCATTCACGAGATTCGCCAGGTCCGCCCCCGAAAATCCGGGTGTGCCAGAGGCGATTGATGTTAGATCGACGTTCCCCTCCAATGGGATACCGCGAGAGTGGATCTTGAGAATCGCTTCGCGACCCTTCTTGTCGGGCAGTCCGACGGTCACTTGCCGGTCAAACCGGCCGGGCCGCAGCAACGCCGGATCGAGCACGTCCGGCCGGTTCGTCGCCGCGATCACGATCACGTCCTGGTTCGGCTCGAACCCATCCATCTCGACCAGCAGCTGGTTGAGCGTCTGCTCACGCTCGTCGTTCGAGCCACCCAGACCTGCGAACCGCTGCCGGCCGACGGCATCCAGCTCGTCGACAAACACGATGGCCGGCGCTGCGGTCTTCGCCCGCTCGAACAGATCACGCACACGCGAGGCGCCGACGCCGACAAACATCTCAACGAACTCCGACGCGCTCACGCTGAAGAACGGCACTCCGGCCTCGCCGGCCACCGCCTTCGCCATCAGCGTCTTGCCAGTCCCCGGCGGGCCAACAAGCAGGATGCCCCGCGGCAGCCGTGCGCCGATCTGGTGGTACTTCGTCGGATTCTTCAGAAAGTCCACCACCTCGGTCAGCTCGCGCTTGGCTTCCTCCTCGCCGGCCACATCGTCAAACGTCAGATGGGGCCGTTCCGGGTCGTACATCTTTGCTTTCGACCGCCCGAAGCCAAAGACATTCTGCTGCCCACGGCTCATGTTGCGCGTCATCAGCACGATCAACCCCACGAACAACAGCAGCGGCGCGACGGTGAACAAGAGCGTTGGCAGAATCGACTGACTCTGCTTCTTCACCTGAATCTCGACACCCTGATCGCGCAACAGCGGCAGCAGCTGTTCATTCGAATTCTCGGGGATTATCGTCTCGAACTTCGTGTCGGTGACAACCTTCGCCGTCCCGGTCGGTGCTGTCTGGCCCGGCGGTAGCAGCTCCGTGCCTGTCCAGGTCATCTCCTTGGTGAATTCGCCGGTGACATCCTGGCCGGAAATCGTCACCGACTTCACCTGCTGCTCCTGCACCGCCGTCACCATCATCGAATACGGCAGCTCGATCCGCGAAACGCTCTGCGGCCAGAGAAACATGTAGATGTAGCCGGCCGAGAGTGCCGCCAGCAGCACCCAGAATAGCCAGCTCGGCATCCGAAAGCGCGGTTGTGGCTCCGCTCCGCGACCTCCTGGTGGGGTCCGCTTCGGTTGCTGTTGGCGACCGCCTGGATCCATCATCGTGTCGCAGACTCCTCTATCGTGGCGCCGCTTCCGGCGATCACGCGACTCCGTGGTGCGTCAATGCACAACAAGCTCAGCGGACGCAGGGCACCCGCTCGCGCCTAAGGATAATCCACCGTCAAGTAAACCGTCAGTCTGCCCTGCAAGCCCCCGCTGTCGGTCTGGTCTGCGGTATGGTTGTTGGTCGCAAACCAGCAAGCGCGGCTGGACGACGGCTGGATAAGTGGAGCGGCTCGTGCAGACGGATGGCGACAGGCACCTGCTCGAGTTCTGGGCTCTCGCTCAGCAACTCAAGACGCTGAAACGCCAGGGCTGGCTCGATCGTGGCGTTCCCGACCCCGAATCCGCTGCTGAACACTCCTGGGGTGTGGCGCTCCTTGCCTGGCTCCTGGCCCGCGACGATCCTGCGCTCGACCGCGACCGCGTCCTCCTCATCGGCCTGGTCCACGATCTCCCCGAAGCCGTCGCGGGCGACCCAACGCCCTTCGATCGCTACCGCGACGCGCGGGGCGCTATCGAGCCCGGTCGGTTTGCCGAGCCCCCGATCTACACATCCGACGCGCGCCGGGTGAAAATCGCGGCTGAACGAAACGCGCTGGATCAGATGCTTGGCCACCTCGATACGGCAATAGCCGCTGAGGTGCGCGACGCCTGGACGGAGTACGAATCCGGTCGCACTCCGGAAGCCCGGTTCGTCCGACAGATCGACAAGCTGGAGACACTCCTGCAGGCTGAGAGCTACGCGGACCGCCACCCCGACCTTGCCATCGGCTCGTTCCGCCTCGGCGCCGACCGCGATGTCACTGATCCCCGCCTGACCCGGCTTGTCCGGCTGAGCCGGAGGTCGTAGCGGCCCCTCCCCCATGGCCCCACCGCTGGTCGCGAGCCGCCGCTTCGGCGTCGAGCTCATCCAGGCGCGACCGACTCATCTTCGGCACTAGCGCGCCCATCGCCAGAGACACGACGACGACCGCCGCCCCGCCGGCAATCATCGCGATCCTCGGCCCGACTGCGCCAGCCATCACCCCACTCTGAAACTCACCCAGCCGTGGCCCGCCCATAGCCATCGCCGAGTGAGCAGCAGCCACACGACCGAGCAATGGATCCGGCGTCGCCAGGTTGCGGATCACGGCCCGCATCGCCACGCTGATCGAGTCAGCCGCGCCTGCGCCCGCCAGCGCCAGCAGCGCGACAAGCAGCGTTGTGCTCGCGCCGAACAACATCAGTCCGGCGCCGTACCCTACGACCGCTCCGACCATGACCATGCCCGGCCGCTCCGGCTGCGGCACCAGGCTGATCAACACGCCGCCAAGCACCGCGCCCGCGGCCGGGGCGGAGAGGAGCAGACCAAACCCTTCCGGCCCGATCTTCAGAACATCGGTCGCGAATATCGGCGCCAATCCGACCGTCGATCCAAGGAGTGTCGCCAGAAAATCCAGGAGAATCACGCCCCAGATAACCGGCGTCCGCCGGATGAACTGCAATCCCTCAACGATCGCCTCGAGATGGTTACCGCGAACCACCGGTGGCTCGAGTCGCGTCTGCATCATAGCCAGCGCCGCGATCACGAAGAGAAACGAGCCGGCGTCCAGCCAGTAGGTGCCAGAGAGTCCGACTTGAGCCACGGCGATGCCGCCGGCCGCCGGCCCGACCATCCGCGCGACGCTGAACACCAGCATGTTCAACGACATCGCGGGCGCAAGCTCTACCCGCGGCACCAGCCCAGGGATCAACGCCGCGCGCGCTGGCCCGTCAAACGCCGATGTCGCCGCTGCCAGCGCCGCGATGACATAGAGAAACCAGATCGTCACCGACCCGCTCATCGTCACGACCGCAATCGCCGCGCTCAGCAGCATCAGCATCGCTTGCGTCACCAGCAGCACTCGCCGCCGATTGAACGCATCGGCAACCGCCCCGCCGAGCAGCGATGTCGACATGACCGCGATCGCCCGAATCAGCCCCAGCAACCCGAGCTGCACCGCCGACCCTGTCATCTGATACACCTGCCACGACAGCGCAGCCGCGTGCATCTGAGTGCCCAGCATCGAGACGAACTGCCCCATCCAGATGTATCTGTAGTCTCGATGCCGTAGCACATGAACCGGCAGCCGCCGTCGCGCGCCGTTGTCGACCCCGCTCACCGCGCCTCGTCTCTCCCAGCGAAACTCACGTCCCGCTCCCCCAACAGACGTCGCAGCATACCGACAGTCACGCCGGGACGCCACTTGTGTCCCTCCGGACTTGCGCTATCATCGCCAGACGATTTTTCGGGCACTGGGGGACTACTGGTGACCAGAAGCGCCGGCACACAGCCAGAGGAGCCGGTCGAAAGCGCAGCCGGCACGCCCCGCGACGTGGCCCGCTTCGGCGCGCTCGAAGTCCCTGTTTTTCGCAACTACTTCTACGCCACGATCATCTCGAATATCGGCTCGTGGATGCAGATCCTCGCCCAGGGATGGCTGATTCTCCAGCTCACCAATTCACCGTTCTATCTCGGACTCGTGGGGCTTGTGCGCGCAGTGCCAACAATCGGGCTCTCGTTGGTTGGCGGAGTGCTCGCCGATCGCTCTTCGCGCACCCGGATCCTCATGGTAACTCAAGCTGGCATGGCGCTCTCGTCACTGGTCATCGCGCTCCTCACCGTCAGTGGGCTCATCACCGTCTGGCATCTGCTCGTCATCTCGTTTGTCTCGTCGGTGTTTTTCGCAGTGGACAACCCCACTCGTCAGGCGCTCGTCCCCGATCTTGTCGGGCGCGACCGCCTCACCAGCGCAATCGGGTTGAACTCAGCGGCATGGAACGCCGCCGCGATCATCGGCCCGTCCATCGCGGGCATTCTGATCGCCGCCGTCTCGATCTCCGGCGCGTTCTTTCTGAATGCGGCCAGCTATATCCCGGTGCTGATTGCCGTCGCAATAATCCCGCCGCTCGAACGGCGCGCCCCGACCTCTCGCTCGATGATCAGGCAGCTCTCGGAGGGCCTTGGCTACATCCGGTCCGATCGAGCGATCTGGGGCATCCTGCTACTTATCGCCGTTCCCAGCATCGCTGCGCGTCCTTACACCCAGATGATGCCCGTCTTCGCCCGCGACATCCTTGGCCTCGGAGCAACGGGATTCGGCGTGCTCATGGCCGCCAGTGGCATCGGCGCGCTTGCCGGCGCGCTCATTACCGCCAGCCTCGGCGGATTCACCCGTCGGGGCTGGCTCCTCATTCTCGTCACCATCGCCCTCGGCGTGTCGCTGCTCGCCTTTTCGCAATCAACCTGGATCATCGCGTCAATCGGGCTCGTCATCGTCGTGGGCGGCACGTCGACGCTCATGATGTCGCTGGCCAATACCCTCTTGCAGGGGATCGTCCCCGACACCATGCGTGGCCGGGTGATGAGTGTCTACACACTGATCGCGGGTGGTCTGATGCCCCTTGGCTCGATGATCCTCGGCAGCCTCGGTGAGCTCATCGGCGTGCCGCTCGCCGTCGGGCTCGGTGGCGTGATCACCACTATCGTCGCCCTCGTCTTCGTGCGCAGTCTTGATGACGTTCGCGGAGTCCGTTGAGCCTAGCGGCCGAGTGCCAGGTAGAGGAGCGCAATGCAGCCGAGCGCCACAACCGTCATTGCCAGTCCTGTCAGGATGCCCCAGACGGCCGCCCGACGCCGGCTCTCGCGAACCATGGCATCTCGTGCCGTGCTCGAATCTGACTCCTCGACGCCCTGGCGGTCGCTTCGGGGTTGTTCGCCCACCCGTGTGGACTCCTCACGTTACTACGGCACGAAAACGGATTCGGAGAGAGCAGGATAACATGGATACACACGTGACCTCCCTCACCGTCCTCGACCTCGGCCGCGCCGATATCGACATGGGGGTCGTCATGGCCCCCGGCGACCTCGACGGCGTTTGGGCCGTCTGCGCCTTCCCGGGCTATCTCGTCGAGCTCACCGATGGCCGGCGCGTCCTCATCGACACCGGTCCAAATCGGCGCCACATAGACGAACCGATGTATGAGTTCCGCGGGACCGAATTCGGCAAGCGCCTCGTCCCCCGCCTCGCCGCCGTCGATGATTTGCGGAACCGCCTTGGCGAGCTTGGCTATGCCGAGGCCGACATCGACATCGTTGTGCTCACCCATAACCACTTCGACCACGCCGGAAATGTCGCCGATTTCCCCGACGCCGAGATCATCATCCACCGCGCCGACTACGAGATCGGCCTCGATCATGCCCGGAATGGCCGGCCCGGCGGGATCCCCGAGACGAGTCTGGATGGCCGCCCGCTCAACTACCGAATCATCGACGGTGACGAGCAGATCGTGCCCGGACTGACTCTCCTCCACACCCCCGGCCACAGTCCCGGTCACCTGTCGGTCGCGATCGAGCTCCCGGAAGCCGGCCTCGTCATCCTCGCGATCGACGCGATCTACTCACGGTTCAACCGCGAACGTGGCAACTACAAGATCGGGGCAGATCCTGCCGCGAGCACGCGATCGGCCGCCCGCCTGATCGCCCTCGCCGAATCCCGCGATGCCCTCCTGATCTACGGCCACGACCCCGACCAATGGCCTACACTCCGCCACGCCCCCGACCACTATTGCTAAGGAATGAAGGCGTCAGTGATCGGATGTCTCGACTGCTCGACAGGGCGAACCTTGTGTTCGCCCTCGACGGTTCGAACATTCAGGCGCTTCGTTCCCATACGCCGACAATCCCGGCTTCCGTCAGCCGTCGCGCCTCGTCCGCACCGATCCCGATCTCGTCCAGAATCTCCACGCTATGCTGCCCCAATACGGGCGGCGCTTCTCGCACGGCTCCCGGAGTCGCGCTCAGCTTCACCGGCAGGCCCAGCAGATGCAGCAATCCCGCTGTGGGATGCTCGATCTCGACGACCATCTCACGGTGGCGCACCTGCGGGTGGTCGAGCGCCTCGTCCACGCCGAGGATCGGCCCACACGGCACGCCAGCGTCGTTGAGGATCTCCTCCCAGTCCGCCGAGGATTTTGCCTGTAGCTTCGCGCTGATCAGATTGGCAAGCTCCAGCCGATTCGCGTATCGGCCGCCATTTGTCGTGAAGCGCTCGTCTTCCAGCAGCTCTGGCGCGCCGATGGTCTTGCACAGCAGCGGCCAGCGCTTATCGCCAGTGCCGCCGATCGTCACGTAGCCGTCCTTCGTCCGGAACACTCCGTAGGGCGCATTGATCGGGTGGTGGTTGCCGGCCGGCGGTGGCACATCGCCGCCGTTCAGATAGCGCGTCGCCTGAAACGCCAGCGCCCCGACCATGCTCTCCAGCAACGATGTCTCGACCCGCTGCCCGCGTCCTGTTCGCTCGCGCGCCTGCATGGCCGCCAGCACGCCATAGGCGCCGAACAGCCCCGTCAGCAGGTCGGCAATCGGGATGCCGACCCGCGTCGGCTCGCCACCCTCAAAGCCGGTGATGCTCATCAGCCCGGAGACGCCCTGGATGATCTGGTCCAGACCCGGCCGGCTCGCGTAGGGTCCGTCTTTGCCGAAGCCAGAGATCGAGCAGTAGATGATGCCCGGGTTCGTCTCGGCGACAGTCTCGTAACCGATCTCCAACGCCTCCATCACCCCTGGTCGGAAGTTCTCGACCACCACGTCAGCAGTCGCGGCCAGCTTGCGGAAGATCGCCTGCCCCTCTGGCCGCTTCAGATCGAGCGCCAGTGAACGCTTGTTGCGGTTGGCTGCAAGGAAGAACGCGCTCTCGCCGTTGAAGAACGGCGGCCCGCTCGACCGAGCGTCCTCGCCTTTGCCCGGATTCTCGATCTTGATCACGTCTGCGCCGAGATCGCCCAGCCACATTGCCGCGGTTGGCCCAGCCAGATGCCGGCCCAGGTCGATCACTCGAATGCCAGACAGCGGCATCATCCCCTCCCCATCAGCCATGTCTAGCGCCCCTTCCAGTCCGGCTTGCGCTTCTCCAGGAAGGCATCGACGCCCTCTTTGAAGTCCTCACTCATGTAGGCCCGCACCATGAGATCGGTGTCGCGTGGCGGGCGGCGCGAGTGCAGCACCCGACGCACTGATTCCTTCGTGACCTGCAACGTGATCGGCGCGTGTCCGGCGATCTTCTCCGCCAGCGCGCTCACTCGCTCCTGGAACTCTTCAGGCGCGACGATCTCGTTCACCAACCCGATCGCCTGCGCATGCTCGGCGGTCACCATGTCGGCGGTAAAGATGATCGCCTTCGCGCGCGCGGGACCGACCAGATCCACCAACCGCGCGTAGCCGCTCATCGACAGTGCGTTGCCCAGTGTCCGCGCAATCGGCACCCCGAACTTCGCGTCCGGCGTGCAGACCCGCAGGTCACAGGTCAGCGCGATCTGCGCGCCGCCGCCAACCGCGTAGCCACGCACCGCTGCGATCGTCGGTCGCGCCAGCGATTCCAGACGCGCCAGAGCTCCCTCGATCCGCGCCTCGTAGTCGATCGCGTCCTGTGGCCCCGAGAACGCGCGGAACTGGCTGATGTCGGTCCCGGCAACGAACGCCTTCTCCCCCGCTCCAGTCAATACCAGCACGCGGATCTCCGGGTCGGCCTCGACCTCGTCGCAGATGCTCGCCAGCCGGTCATACATCGCGAACGTCATCGCGTTGCGCGCCTCGGGTCGGTTGAACGTCACCCAGGCCACCCGCCCGCGTCGCTCGAACAACACGTCCTTCGTCACGTCCGTCGCTGTGTCCACGCTACCCCCTCATGTCTGCTCGTCACCACGATCTCATGTCCCCGGCTCACGGCATCCTAGCGCCCCTCTCGCCCAACCCGCAACGAACCACGCCTTGCAGTTCCTTTCCGCTCCGTGCTAGAGTCCCAGACTGACGCGGCCATGCGTCTACGACCCAGTCTCAGGAGCCACTCCCTTGACCACGGACCTGTAACCACAGCACACATTGGGCCGGCCAGCGCCGGTTCCCATCGTCCATCGCTTCTCGATGAGGTTACAGGTACACCATGCTGCTCAGTGTCTCGCGGGTCTCAAAGACCTTCGGCCCAGTGTCCGTTCTCGACAACATCTCCTTTGTCGTCAACAACGGTGATCGTCTCGGTCTCGTCGGCGCCAACGGCGCTGGCAAGTCCACGCTGCTCCGAATCATCACGGGTGAGATCCTGCCGGATAGTGGCGAGATCCTCATTCCTGATAGCGTCGTCGCCGGCTACCTCGCCCAGCAACCACCCGACCTCCCCGGCGCGACCGTCGATGATCTCGTCTACGAGGTCGTCGGCGCGCTACGCCAGATCGAGAGCCGGCTACGCGAGATCGAGGCGATGCTTGCCGAGGGCATCGACGAGGTCGACACGCTGCTCGATGAGTATGGACACCTCCAGGAACGATTCGAGCGCCAAGGTGGCTACGAGCTGGACCACCGGATCGAGATCGTCTTCGCCGGCCTCGGCCTCGCCGATCTGTCGCGCGAGCGGCCCTTCGTCACCCTCTCCGGTGGCGAACAGGAGCGCGTCCTGCTCGCCACGCTGCTGCTGCAATCCCCCGACCTGCTGTTGCTGGACGAGCCAACGAACCACCTCGACTTCGCTGCCCTAGGTTGGCTGGAGTCATACCTGGCGGGGTATGCGGGTGGCATTGTCGCCGCTTCCCACGACCGCGCCTTTCTGAATCACACGGCTACCCGCATCGTCGAGATCGACGAACGCACCCACACCGCTACCGAATATGCGGGCAACTATGCTGCCTACGAGCGCGAGCGCGAACGCCAGCAAGCCGCCTGGCTCGCCGAATTCGAGGCTCAGCAGGAGGAGATTCGCGAGCTACGCCGGACGATCCGGCTCACCGGACGCAAGGTCGCTCATAATCGCGCCCCGCGAGATCCCGCAAAGATGGCCTATGACTTCAAGGGTGGCCGGGTAGACACCGCGGTCGCCCGCAACATCCACGCCGCCGAGGAGCGGCTGCGCCGAATCGAGGCCGATCCGGTCTCCAGGCCACCCAGCGCGCTCCGTATCCTGCCCTCATTCGACGTCGCCGAGGCGCGAAGCGCCGAAATCATCTCTGTCGCCAACCTCACCCAATCCTGGGACGGTGACGTCGTACTCGATGACGTCTCATTCGTCATCGGGTCGGGAGAGCGAATCGTCCTTGTCGGGCCAAACGGCGCCGGTAAGTCCACTTTGCTGAATATCATTGCCGGCCGGCTTCAGCCGACGACGGGTGACGTTCACGTCGCGCGCGGCATCCATCTCGGTTACCTCGATCAGTCCGCCGACATACCCGGCCAGTCTGGCACGGTCCTCGACGCCTACCGGCAGGGGCTCGGACTCCATGGCCAGGACGCGATTGACGAGCTGATCCGCTATGGACTGTTCACAATCGAAGATCTTGCCAGGCCGGTGTCTGTCCTCAGCGCCGGCCAGCGCCGAAAGCTCCAGATCGCCCGCCTCCTTGCCGAGCAACCGGCCGTCCTCCTGCTCGACGAGCCAACGAACCACCTCAGCTTCGACGTCCTCACGAAGCTCGAACACGCCCTCGCCGAATATCCCGGGCCGATCCTGGCAGCTTCCCACGACCGCTGGTTCATCGAGCGATTTGCTGGACGTCTCTGGGAGCTTCGCGATGGCCGTATCGTCGTCCATCACGGCTCGCCGGCCGACGCGCTCGAACATCTCAGCAAAGCGATGCCCGCGTCCAGCATGGATGTATCATGACGACTGGTCGCCGGGTGGGCCGTGACCGGGCCGAGGGATGCAGCAGGAACGACGAGTGATGACCGATTCGACGAAGCATGGTCTGTCGATTGCCGACATGCGCCGCGAGTACCGCGAGCCGGGGTTCGACGATATCGACGTGAACCCCGACCCCTTCCGTCAGTTCGAAGCCTGGTTTCAGGACGCTGTCGACGCAAGTGTCATCGAATCGAACGCGATGATCCTCGCGACGGCAACGCCCGACGGCCGGCCTTCCGTCCGTGTCGTCTTGCTGAAAGGCATGGACGAAGACGGCTTCATCTTCTTCACCAATTACGATAGCCGCAAGGGCGCCGAGCTGGAAGCTAACCCGCGCGCCGCGCTACTGTTCTACTGGCCCGAGCTCACTCGTCAGATCCGCGTCGAGGGCCGTATCGAGCAGGTCAGCCGCAGGGAGTCCGCGGAATACTTTCACTCGCGCGCCCACCTGAGCCAGCTTGGCGCATGGGCGTCCCGACAGAGCAGCGTCATACCCTCCCGCGCGTACCTCGAAGAGCGCATGGCCACGCTGGTCGAGCAGTACGACGGCCGGGAAGTCCCGCTCCCGGCATTCTGGGGCGGCTATCGGTTGACACCCGAGACGTTCGAGTTCTGGCACGGCCGCCCGAATCGTCTCCACGATCGTCTCCAGTACGGCCGCCAGCTCGACGACTCCTGGGAAATCGAGCGTCTCTCTCCCTGACGGGATTGTCGTGGTGGCGATCGAACCAACGGAGCCACCACGACTACTGTTCTCCTCCGCCGATAGGCAGCGGGCGCAAGGGGCGACGAAACGCCCCCGTGGCTCGACTCCGCCACACTGCGAGGCCGCTGAGTTCCCCGAGAGGGGGCGCTAGATCGCCAGCTTGCCCGTGTAGATCCGATCGTGTGTTCGCTGTGCGACATCGGCCGGGTCGAGCAAGGTCCGCGCCACACCCGTCTCGATCGCCGCACGCGCGACGGCGGCCGCCACGGCGGGGGGCACACGCAAGTCGAGCGCTGCCGGCATGACGTAGTCCGGCCCGAGCTCGTCGTCGCTGACCAGATCCGCGATCGCATGCGCCGCCGCGACCTTCATCGCATCGTTGATGTCCAATGCCTTCACGTCCAGCGCACCCCGGAAGATGCCTGGGAATGCCAGCGAGTTGTTCACCTGGTTCGGGTAGTCCGACCGCCCGGTCGCGACGACAAGCGCGCCAGACTCGTGCGCCAACCCGGGTTCGATCTCCGGGTTCGGGTTGGCTAGCGCGAAGATGATCGGGTTCGCATTCATCACCCGGATATCGTCCGGAGTGACTGCGCCTGCGCCGGACACTCCGACGAACACATCCGCGCCCACCATCGCGTCGTGGAGCGTGCCGTCCACGTTCTCCTTGTTAGTGACCTGGGCCATCTCTCGCTTCGGCTGGTTCATGCCGGTCGTTCGGTTTCGTGAGATGATGCCGAGCCGGTCGCACATGATGATGTCGCCGACACCAGAGGATAGAAGCAGCTTCGAGACTGCGATGCCAGCAGCGCCCGCGCCGTTGACGACGATCTGCACGCTTTCGATCGCCGTTCCACGCAGCCGCAGCGCGTTGAGCAACGCCGACAACACAACGACAGCGGTTCCATGCTGATCGTCGTGGAATACCGGAAGCTTGAGGCGAGCCTTCAAGCGTTGCTCGATCTCGAAGCAGCGAGGCGCGGAGATGTCCTCCAGATTGATCCCGCCAAACGATGGCGAGATTGCGGCGACGATATCGACAAGCTTCTCCGGGTCGCGCTCGGCGATACAGATCGGAAACGCCTCGACGCCGGCCAGCGTATGGAAGAGGACTGCCTTCCCCTCCATCACCGGCAGCGCCGCCTCTGCTCCGATGTCTCCCAACCCCAGCACGGCCGTCCCGTCGGTGACGATCGCGACGACGTTGTCCTTGACCGTCAGCTCGAATACCGACATCGGGTTACGGTAGATCTCGGCGGCCGGAGCCAACGCAGCCGGCGGCACGTACAGCACATTAAGAATATGGTGATCCTTGATCGGAATCTTCGAGCTGATCTCCAGAACGCCGCCAAACCGTCGCCGCAGATCCAACGCCTCCTCGCGCAAGCCCTCGGGCTTCCGGCGAGACTGTCCATTCGCGACACCGTTCGTCGTTGACCGCGGCAACATCACCCCTTCGTAGACGAATCGGCGAGTCCGCTCAGCGACCGCTTCGGGATGCACGTCATAGAGCGCCTCCCCCGTCTCGACCGCCGCCTGGACTACCGCTGCCGCAACCGCTGGCGCGACCCGATAATCGAAGATCCGCGGCACGATGTTGTCGGGGTTCAGCTCGTTGTCAGGCACGAGCGATGCCAGCGCCTCGGCGGCATAGACCAGTGTCCGTAGCCGGATATTGCGCGCGCCGCTATCCAGCAGGCCACGGAACACGCCGGGGAAGACCAGCGAGATATCCATCATATTCGGATGGTCGGATCGCCCGGTCGCAACGATCGCCGCGCCCGCTTGCTTCGCTACCGATGGGTCGATCTCCGGATGCGGGATCGACAACGCCAGCACGATCGGATCGGGCGCCATCGACGCCACCATCTCTGCCGTGAGGATGCCCTCGGTCGACACACCCACGAAGATGTCAGCGCCACGCAGCATGTCCGCCAGTGAGCCGCGCCGCCGCGCCCGGTTGGTTTCCTTCGCAAGGTACTGCTTCGCCCAGTTCATCCGCTCAGCTCGGCCGGTATAGATCGCGCCCGCCCGATCGCAGACGATGATGTCGCGCACCCCGAATCGATGCAGCAGCCGCGCGACACCTACCCCGGCGACACCGCTTCCCGCGATAACAACGCGGGAATCCTCCAGCCGGCGGTTCGTCAGCTTCGTTGCGTTCAGGAGCGCGCCCAGCACCAGGACTGCCGATCCATGATGCTGGTTGGAGAATACTGGTATGGTCGACGCCTTCTCAAGATGATCGGCGACCGTAAAGCAGCGCGGCGCGCTGATGTCATCGATGCAGATTGCGCCGAACGTAGGCGCGAGCGCCGACGCAGTGTTGACGATCTCAATCGGATCGGTTATGTCTAGTGCTATGGGAAACGCATCAACGCCGGCGAACGTCTTGAACAGGACGCTCTTGCTCTCCAGAATCGGCAGCACTGCCTCGGGCGAACCACCCTCACGACCGAACAGGTCTGAGCCATCCGAGATGATAGCGACCGTGTTGCCCCGACAGGTCAGGTCGAACGCAGATTCAGGATGATCGACGATCTCCAGACACACCTCGGCAACACCCGGCGTATAGACCAGGCCCAGTATCGAGCGATCGCGGATCGGCACCTTGCTATTGACCCCGATCAACCCCTGGTAACGCCGCCGATAGTCCAGACCCTCGTCTTCATGGTCAATGCGATACAACGTTTATCCGAGCCATTCTCAGTTCATCGCCAGTAGCCGCCAACCATTAATTCTACGCCACCTCCCAAGAGCGCCGGCGCTGGACACGGGAGCGTCGCGACACAACTGTCCCAGCCGAACCACATCGTCCGAACGCAACTGCGGAGGGCCACACGACGACCAACAAGACCACCACTGCGTGCGTTCCACGTGGAACGTTAGCCCGCGCCGACTCGGCGTACCCCCGGCGACAACTACTTCTGCGCTTTCCACCTGGGTGGACTGCCTCTCACGCCACCAAGACTCGCGGAGGGCGGGCCATCGAGCGATGGGTAACTGCACTGGATGCATCCGTCAGCGCCCCGCGAGTGACTCAGAGTCATGCCTTGTGCGACGATGGGCGAACGGGTATTCTATGTACGTACACTGCCCATTCGTGCTGGGCGAACAAGGGGGAACTATGTCCGCACTGCCTGACGCGGCCCGCGATAAGAGCTATCCGTTCGCCTCGACGCCGCCGACCATCCGGTTGTTGCACGATGAGTCCGCGGCCCATCCGTTTGCGCTAGCAGTTGCCGCTGCCTGGTCCTGCTATGGCTCCAGACCGGCCAGGGTCGAGAGTGTCCTGAAGCTCATGGACGTCGGTCTCGACGACGGCGACGAGCTCCGACCGCACCGACGCTCGCGCGCCCAGCGGCTCTATCGAGATCTGTTTGACGCCGGTCATCACACGACCTTCCAACACGCGAACTTCGTCTTCATCCTCGATGGCGTGTCACGCCTCGCGATCTGGTCGTTCTTTCACCATCACCCGCACTACAACTCCGAGCAGGTCAGCCAGCGCTACCGCGAGGTCTCAGGTAAGGCGATGGTAACGCCAGGACTCTCCGAACGGCAGGAGGCGATCTATCGCGCCGCCACCGAACGAGCCATCGACGGCTATCGCAACCTCACCGAGATCCTCTCGCCGGGCCTCGCCGAGCGATACGCGAAGGTCTTTCCGTCTCGGGCCAAAGCGGCCGGCCCCGAGGCAGAGCGGCGAATCGCCGACGCGGTCCAGAAGCGCGCGCAGGAGGTGGCCAGGTACGTGCTGCCGTTGGCGACCCCCGCGCACCTCTACCACACGATCAACGGGCTGACCCTCCTTCGATACTACGTGCTGGCTAACCAGCTCGATGTGCCGGCAGAAGTGCGCTACATCGTCAACACGATGGTCGCTGAGGTCCTCAAGATCGATCCCTATTTCCTGGGAGCGCCGGGGTACGAGCTTGATCTTCAGATCCTCGGCGCAGAGGATACGATCGAGTATGAAGCACT
>Ga0073905_10000534_pt1 | contig 18003 bp, 18 predicted proteins | sample KloWWTupernatant_FD_65482 | JGI IMG/M metagenome (GOLD analysis project Ga0073905, IMG submission 65482) | Active sludge microbial communities from Klosterneuburg, Austria, studying microevolution and ecology of nitrifiers - Klosterneuburg... | ecosystem: Engineered > WWTP > Aerobic digester >... | reverse complement strand
CGTCCCTGCACGCCGATGCGGGGGCCGCCCGCACGCTGGGCCGTCGCTACGCCGAGCTCGGCCGGGTGGTCAGCGCCTACCGCCGTTGGCACGCCGCGGACGACGACGCGCGGGCGGCGGCGGAGCTCGCGGAGCTCGACGCCGGCTTCGCCGCCGAGCTGCCGGCGCTGCGGGCCGACGCGGCGGACGCCGCCGAGACCCTGCGCCGCGTGCTGGTCCCACGCGACCCCGACGACGCGCGCGACGTCCTGCTGGAGATCAAGGCGGGGGAGGGCGGCGCGGAGTCGGCGCTCTTCGCCGCCGACCTGCTGCGGATGTACCAGCGCTTCGCCGAGCGTCGGGGGTGGTCGCACGAGGTGCTCGAGGCCACCGGCTCGGACCTCGGCGGGTTCAAGGACGTCACCCTGGCGGTCAAGGCGCGCGGGACGGTCACGCCCGAGGACGGCGTGTGGGCGCACCTCAAGTACGAGGGCGGTGTGCACCGCGTGCAGCGCGTCCCGGTGACCGAGTCCCAGGGCCGGATCCACACGTCGGCGGCCGGCGTGGTGGCGCTGCCCGAGGTCGAGGACGCCGGCGAGGTGGCGATCGACCCGGCGGACCTGCGGATCGACGTCTACCGGTCCTCCGGCCCGGGCGGGCAGTCGGTCAACACCACCGACTCGGCGGTGCGGATCACCCACCTGCCCACGGGCCTTGTCGTCTCGTGCCAGAACGAGAAGTCCCAGCTGCAGAACAAGGAGCAGGCCCTGCGGATCCTGCGCGCGCGGCTGCTCGCCGCCCGGCAGGAGCAGGCCGCCGCCGCGGCGTCCGTGGCTCGCCGCTCCCAGGTGCGCACCGTGGACCGCTCCGAGCGGATCCGGACGTACAACTACCCGGAGAACCGGATCGCGGACCACCGGACGGGCTTCAAGGCCTACAACCTCGACCAGGTGCTCGACGGCGACATGGACGCGCTGGTGCGCTCGGCGATCGAGGCGGACGAGGCGGCGCGGCTGGCCCAGGCCGGCGCGTGAGCGCGCCGACGGGAGGTGCCGGCGCAGCCGACCCGGGGCAGAGCCTCGGTGCCGCGCTCCGCGAGGGTGCCGCCGTGCTCGCCGCGGCCGGGATCGACTCGGCAAGGGTCGACGTCGAGCTGCTGGCCGCACACCTCACCGGCGGCACCCTCGCGCAGGTGCGGGCCGACGCCGTGCTCGGTCGGTCGGCCCCCGATGGACTGGCCGGGCTCGTCGCCCGCCGCGCGGCGCGCGTGCCGTTGCAGCACCTGACGGGGAGCGCACCGTTCCGTCGGCTCGACCTGGCCGTGGGACCCGGCGTCTTCGTGCCGCGGCCGGAGACCGAGCAGGTCGCCCAGGTGGCCGTCGACGCCGCCAGGGCGGCGCTCGCCGAGCGCGGCCGCGCCGTCGTCGTGGACCTGTGCACCGGCAGCGGGGCGATCGCGCTCGCGGTGGCGGACGAGGTGCCGGGCGTCGAGGTCCACGCCGTCGAGCTGGACGCCGACGCCTGGGCCTGGGCGCAGCGCAACGTCGCGGCCCTCGGGTCCGCGGTGCGCCTGCAGCGTGGTGACGCCCGGACCGCGCTGCGCGACCTCGACGGCTCGGTCGACGTCGTCGTGGCGAACCCGCCCTACATCCCGCCGGACGCCGTGCCGGTGGACCCCGAGGTGCGCGAGCACGACCCGGCCGTCGCCCTCTACGGGCTGGGGCCCGACGGCCTGACGGTGCCGCGCGGCGTCGTCGCAGCGGCCGCGCGCCTGCTGCGGCACGGGGGGACCCTCGTCATGGAGCACGCCGAGGTCCAGGCGGCCGCGGTGCGCGCGATGGTCGGGTCGACCGGCTGCTTCACCGACGTGCGCACCGCCGCGGACCTCGCCGGCCGCGACCGGATGGTGGTGGCGCGGCGGGTGGACGGCCCGTGCGGCCCCGGCGTGGCAGACTCGCGGCCGTGACGGTCCTGGACTGCACGGATCCCTCGACGTGGGGCCCGGCGCTCGACGAGGCGGTGAACGTGCTCGCCCGCGGCGGGCTCGTGGTGCTGCCCACGGACACGGTCTACGGCCTCGCGGCCGACGCGTTCACCCCGCCCGCCGTCGCCGCGCTGCTCGCGGCCAAGGGGCGCGGCCGTCAGATGCCGCCGCCCGTGCTGGTCCCCGACGCGCGCACGCTCGACGGCCTGTGCACCGGGCTGCTGCCCGGGGTCCGCGACCTCGTCGCTGCGTTCTGGCCCGGTGGCCTGACGATCATCTGCCACGCGCAGCCATCGCTCGCCTGGGACCTCGGCGAGACCCACGGGACGGTGGCGGTGCGGATGCCCGACCATCCGGCTGCCCTCGCGCTGCTGCGGCGCACCGGGCCGCTCGCCGTCTCCAGCGCCAACCTCACGGGCGCACCCGCCGCGACGACCGCCGCCGAGGCCGCCGAGCAGCTGGGCAACGCCGTGGCCGTGGTGCTCGACGGCGGCACGGCGCCCGGCGGGGTCGCGTCGAGCATCGTCGACGCCACGGGACCGGGGCTGCGCCTGGTCCGGGCGGGCGCGATCGGGCTGGACCGGCTGCGCGAGGTCGCCGACGTGCGGGCTGACGTCGCCGACGTCGGTGGCGAGGGCGCGCGGTGAGGGTCTACCTGCTCGTGGGCCTCATCGCGGCGGCGGTGACCTTCCTCACCACCCCGCTGGCGCGGTGGCTCGCGCTGCGGATGGGTGCGATCACGGCGGTCCGCGCGCGCGACGTGCACGCGGTCCCCATCCCGCGGATGGGCGGCATCGCCATGCTGCTCGGGATGGCCGTCGCCATGGCGCTGGCCTCCCAGATGCCCTTCCTCGAGGGGGTGTTCGCGGCGTCCAGGACCGCGTGGGCGATCCTCGGGGGCGCGACCCTCGTGGCCCTGCTCGGCGCGGCGGACGACATCTGGGAGCTCGACTGGTTCACCAAGCTCATCGGTCAGGTGCTCGCGGTGGGCCTCATGGCGTGGGTCGGTGACGTCCAGCTCGTCTCGCTGCCCATCGGGGGCCTCACGATCGGCTCGGCGACCTCCTCGCTGGTCCTCACGGTGCTCGTCGTCGTCGTCGCGATCAACGCGGTGAACTTCGTCGACGGCCTCGACGGGCTGGCCGCCGGGCTCATCGCCATCGGCGGCTCGGCGTTCTTCCTCTACACCTACCTCCTCACGGTCGACGCGAGCTCTGACGACTACTCGAACCTCGCCAGCCTCGTCGTCGCCGTGCTCGTGGGGGCGTGCGTGGGGTTCCTGCCGCACAACTTCTACCCGGCCCGGATCTTCATGGGCGACTCCGGGTCGATGCTCATCGGCCTGACGATCTCGTCTGCGGCGATCTACGTCACCGGGCAGATCGACCCGGCCGTCATCTCCGACCGGCAGCAGCTCCCCGCCGTCCTGCCGATCATCCTGCCGCTCGCCGTGCTGCTGCTGCCGCTGCTCGACATGGGCCTTGCGGTCATCCGCCGCGTCGGCGCCGGCAGGTCGCCGTTCCACCCGGACCGGCTGCACCTGCACCACCGGCTGCTCCAGCTGGGCCACTCCCACCGCAGGGCCGTCGTCATCATGTACCTGTGGACCGCGCTGGTCTCCTACGGGGTCGCCGCGCTGGCCGTGCTCACCACCACGCAGGTGCTGTGGGCGCTCGGCGTGGGCAGCGTGGTGGCCACCGCCCTGACCCTCGGACCGCTGCGCGGCCGCGCCCGACCCGTCCCCGAAGGAGCCTGACATGAGCACCGTGCCCGAGACCCCCGAGCAGGGGTCCGCAGCCACCGCCGCGACCGACGAGGCGGTCCGCGCGGTGTTCCGGCGCGCGCTGCGCGGCATGCTCGTGCTCGTCGCCGTGCTCGCCGTGGTGGGCTCCGTGGTCGGCTGGCTGGTCGCCGGCGCGGCCGGGCTGTGGGCCGCGCTCATCGGGGTCGCCATCACGCTCGTCTTCAGCGGGACCACCGTGGTGAGCATGCTGCGCACCGCAGGGTCCTCTGCCACCACGACGGGCGCGGTCATCCTCGGGGCGTGGCTGGCCAAGATGGTCGTCCTCGTGGCCGTGTTCGCGGTGCTGGACGGCCAGGACTTCTACGACCGGGTGGTCCTCGTCGTCGTCGTCGTGGTGGGCGTGCTCGGCTCCGCGCTGCTCGACTACCGCGCCGTGGTCGGCGGTCGGGTGCCGTACACGACCCCCCAGGGCTGAGCCGGGACGAAGGGCCGTTGCGGAGCCGTCGACCGGGCCGCGAACGCCGTTCAGCGCGCGGACCCACCACCCTGATGCGTTAGGCTTTCGCCGATCCAGGTACGGCCCGACGGCGCGCGCGCCCCGGGCCTGCCCGCCGCCACGAACCGGGGGAGTGCGCTCTGTCCAGCGTCGCGACGAACCTGCTGCTCGCCGCCACCGGTGAGGAGGGTGGGTTCCACCCGCCGTCGATCGCCGAGTTCTTCCCGGCGGCCTTCGCCTTCGAGGGCACCGTGTTCGAGATGAACCGGATCATCCTCGTCCGGATCATCTCCGCCGCCGTCCTCGTCGCCCTGTTCATGCTCGCCGCCCGGCGGGCGTCGCTGGTCCCCGGCCGCGGTCAGAACATCGCGGAGATGGCCCTGGACTTCGTCCGGGTCAACATCGCCGAGGAGACGATGGGCCACAACGCCCGCCGGTTCCTGCCGATGCTCACCACGATCTTCTTCGCGGTGCTGGCCGGCAACATCACCGGCGTCGTGCCGCTGCTCAACATCGCCAGCACGTCCCTCATCGGCATGCCGCTGGTGCTCGCCCTGTGGGTGTACGTCATGTACCTCGCGGTCGGCGTCAAGAAGTTCGGCCTCGGCGGCTACCTCAAGAACAGCCTGCTGCCGCCCGGCCTGCCGCCGGTGCTCTACGTGCTCGTCACCCCGATCGAGGCGCTGCAGGTCTTCGTCTTCCGCCCGCTCACGCTGGCCCTGCGACTCACGGCCAACATGATCGCCGGGCACCTCATCCTCGTGCTGTGCTTCAGCGCGACCAACTTCTTCCTCTTCGAGGCCTCCGGGGTGATGAAGGCGTTCAGCGCCCTCTCGCTCACCGCGGGCATCGCGTTCACGCTCTTCGAGGTGCTGGTCGCGCTCCTGCAGGCCTACATCTTCACCCTCCTCTCGGCCGTGTACCTCAACATGGCCGTGGAAGAGGAGCACTGACCGTCCGACCGGCCCGCGCACCACGCGCTGGCTTCGACCCGACGCCCGCCCGGGCGCCTTCAGGAAGGAACACACCCAGTGGACAGCACCACGCTCGCCGAAGTCAGCGGCAACGTCGCGACCATCGGCTACGGCCTCGGCACCCTCGGCCCGGGCATCGGCCTCGGCATCCTCATCGGCAAGGCGCTCGAGGGCATCGCCCGCCAGCCTGAGGTCGCCGGCCAGCTCCGCACCACGATGTTCATCGGTGTGGCCTTCGTCGAGGTGCTCGCACTGCTCGGCCTGGTCACGGGCTTCCTCTTCACGTGATGACGTCCGTCGTCGCCGCTGCGGTCCAGGCCGCCGAGCACGCCGAGGAGGTCGAGGGGATCAACCTCCTCCTCCCGGCGGACTACGACCTCCTGTGGTCGACGGTCGTGCTCGTGATCATCGCCGTCGCCTTCTACAAGATGGTGCTGCCCAAGTTCACGGCCGTGCTCGACGACCGCACGGCACGGATCGAGGGTGGCCTCGCGCAGGCCGAGAACGCCCAGGCCGAGGCCGCGGCGGCGCTGGCGCAGTACCACCAGCAGCTGACCGAGGCGCGTGCCGAGGCCAGTCGCATCCGCGAGGAGGCGCGCGTCGAGGGCGGGGTCATCGTCGAGGAGCTGCGGGTCAAGGCCTCGGCAGACGCGGCCCGCATCCTCGAGACGGCCCAGCGCCAGATCGAGGCCGAGCGTCAGCAGGCGTCCGTCTCGCTGCGCGCCGAGGTGGGCGCGCTCGCCACGGAGCTCGCGTCGCGGATCGTCGGGGAGTCCCTGGCTGACGAGGCGCGACAGTCCCGCGTCGTCGACCGGTTCCTCGACGAGCTCGAGGTCGCCACCGCCGCGGACGCCGTGACCACGGCCGGCACGGAGGGCTGATGCGCGGCACCAGTGCGGCATCGCTCGAGGCGGTGCGGACGGGCTTCGAGCCGGCGCTGCGCGCCGCCGGGGGCGATGCGGCGACGCTGGGGGCACAGCTCTTCGCGTTCGTCGACGCGCTGGACTCCTCGGGCTCGCTGCGTCGGGCGCTGAGCGACCCGGCCCGCTCGGGTGCTGACAAGGCCGGCCTCGTGCGCGGTCTCGTCGGGCGCACGGCGGACCCGCGGGTCGTCACGGTGCTCGAGGCCTTCGCCGGCGGCCGCTGGTCGCGCGAGGAGGACCTGGTCGTGGCGATCGAGACGCTCGCGGCCGATGCCGTGCTCGCCTCGGCCCAGGCCGCCGGGCTGCTGGAGCAGGTCGAGGACGAGCTGTTCCGCCTCGACCGGGTGCTCATCGGTCAGCGCGAGCTGCGACGCGCGGTCACCGACCGCGCGGCCACCCCGGAGCGCCGGGAGAACCTCGTCCACGGGCTGCTCGACGGTCGGCTGCTGCCCGCGACGGTGCAGCTCGTCTCGCGCGGGGCCAGGGCGCCACGGGGACGCACGATGTCGACGATGCTCTCGCTCATGGGCCGCCTCGCGGCCCGTCGGCGCCAGCGCCTCGTCGCCGAGGTGACCTCAGCCGCCCCGCTCAGCGCGGCCCAGGCCGCGCGCCTGACCGCCCTGCTCGAGCGCAGCTACGGGCGGGCTGTCCAGCTCAACGTCGCGATCGACCCCGAGGTGCTGGGTGGCCTGCGCGTGCAGGTAGGCCCCGAGGTGGTCGACTCGACCGTGCTCAGCAGGATCGACGACGCACGACGCCGACTGGCCGGCTGACCGGCCCACGACATCCGGGCCGCCCGCGGCCCCCGCAGAACGCAGGTCGCCCCGGCGGCCACGACAGGAGGCAGACCATGGCTGAGCTGACGATCAGGCCCGAGGACATCCGGGCCGCGCTGGACAGCTTCGTGCAGTCCTACGCCCCGACGGGCGCGGTGCGCGAAGAGGTCGGCCGCGTCACGCTGGCCGGCGACGGCATCGCCCAGGTCGAGGGCCTGCCCGGCTGCATGGCCAACGAGCTGCTCGAGTTCGAGGACGGCACGCTCGGCCTCGCGCTCAACCTCGACGTGCGCGAGATCGGCGTCGTCGTGCTCGGCGAGTTCACCGGGATCGAGGAGGGGCAGGTCGTCCGGCGCACGGGCGACGTGCTCTCCGTCGCCGTCGGCGACGGCTACCTCGGCAGGGTCGTCGACCCGCTGGGCAACCCCATCGACGGGCTGGGCGAGGTCGCCACCGAGGCGCGCCGCGCGCTCGAGCTCCAAGCACCCGGCGTCATGCAGCGCAAGAGCGTGCACGAGCCGCTGCAGACGGGCCTCAAGGCCATCGACGCGATGATCCCCATCGGTCGCGGCCAGCGTCAGCTCATCATCGGCGACCGCCAGACCGGCAAGACCGCCATCGCGATCGACACGATCATCAACCAGAAGACCAACTGGGAGACGGGCGACCCTCACCAGCAGGTCCGCTGCATCTACGTCGCCATCGGCCAGAAGGGCTCGACGATCGCCGCCGTGCGCGGGGCCCTCGAGGACGCGGGCGCGCTGGAGTACACGACCATCGTCGCTGCCCCGGCCTCTGACCCGGCCGGCTACAAGTACCTCGCGCCGTACACCGGCTCGGCCATCGGCCAGCACTGGATGTACGCGGGCAAGCACGTCCTCATCGTCTTCGACGACCTGTCCAAGCAGGCCGAGGCCTACCGCGCCGTGTCTCTCCTGCTGCGGCGCCCGCCGGGCCGTGAGGCCTACCCGGGCGACGTCTTCTACCTGCACTCCCGCCTGCTCGAGCGCTGCGCGAAGCTGTCGGACGAGCTGGGCGCCGGCTCGATGACCGGGCTGCCGATGATCGAGACCAAGGCCAACGACGTGTCGGCCTACATCCCGACCAACGTCATCTCCATCACCGACGGCCAGATCTTCCTGCAGTCCGACCTGTTCAACGCCGACCAGCGCCCCGCGGTCGACGTCGGCATCTCGGTCTCCCGCGTCGGCGGCTCGGCGCAGGTCAAGGCGATGAAGAAGGTCTCCGGCACGCTGAAGATCGACCTCGCGCAGTTCCGCTCCCTCGAGGCGTTCGCGATGTTCGCCTCGGACCTCGACGCGGCGTCGCGCCAGCAGCTGACCCGTGGCGCGCGGCTCATGGAGCTGCTCAAGCAGCCCCAGTACACGCCGTACCCGGTGGCGGACCAGGTCGCCTCGATCTGGGCCGGGACCAAGGGCAAGCTCGACAAGGTCCCGCTGGGCGACGTGCGCCGCTACGAGGCCGAGATGCTCGACCACCTGCGCCGGCACACCGACGTCCTGACGACGATCACCGAGACCGGCCAGCTGTCCGACGAGACCGAGGCGGCCCTGGCCGCTGCGGTCGACGAGTTCACGGTCGGGTTCCTCGCGGCGAGCGGCGCGGGCACCGGTGCGGTCGACGGCGACGGCGCGCTGCAGGCGGAGCACTCCCAGGAGCAGATCGTCAAGCAGAAGCGAGGCTGAGGGTGGCGGGTCAGCAGCGCGTCTACCGGCAGCGGATCCGGTCGACCCAGTCGCTGAAGAAGATCTTCCGCGCGATGGAGCTCATCGCTGCCTCGCGCATCGGCAAGGCGCGCGCCCAGGTGACGGCCGCGACGCCGTACGCCCGGGCGATCACGCGCGCCGTCTCCGCGGTCGCGACCCACGCGGCGGTGGACCACCCGCTGACGACGGAGCGGGACGACGCGCACCGCGTCGCCGTGCTCGTCATCACGTCGGACCGTGGCATGGCCGGCGCGTACTCCGCATCGGTCATCCGCGAGGCCGAGCGCCTCATCGCGAAGCTCACCGCGCAGGGCAAGGAGCCGGTGCTCTACGCGACCGGGCGGCGTGCCGTCTCGTACTTCACGTTCCGCCGCCGGGCCCTGGCCGGGCAGTGGACCGGTGCGTCGGACGCCCCGACCTTCGAGACGGCGCAGGAGATCTCCGCCGCGCTGCTCGCCACGTTCCTCGCGGACGAGGCGGACGGCGGGGTCGGCGAGCTGCACGTGGTCTTCACGCAGTTCGTCAACATGGTCACCCAGACCCCGCGGGTCATCCGGATGCTGCCGCTCGAGGTCGTCGAGGGGGTCGCGCAGCCGGGTGAGGAGGCGCTGCCGCTCTACGACTTCGAACCCTCGCCCGAGGTCGTCCTCGACACCCTGCTGCCGCGGTACATCCAGGCCCGGATCCACAGCTGCCTGCTCCAGGCTGCCGCGTCCGAGCTCGCCGCACGGCAGCGCGCGATGCACACGGCGACCGAGAACGCCGAGGACCTCATCCGCATGTACACCCGCCTGGCCAACCAGGCCCGCCAGTCCGAGATCACCCAGGAGATCAGCGAGATCGTGTCCGGCGCCGACGCGCTGGCCGCCTCCTGAGCCACGACCACTCTTCAGACCACCGGGAACTCCCCGTCGAAAGGCAGGCAGAGATGACAGCCACCACCACCGAGGCCTCGGCCCGGACCGCATCGTCCCGCACCGGACGTGTCGCCCGGGTGATCGGCCCCGTCGTCGACATCGAGTTCCCGTCGGACGCCATCCCCGAGATGTACAACGCGCTGCAGGTCGACATCGACCTGTCGGCGCAGGGCGAGGACGAGTCGGCGTTCACGCTGACCCTCGAGGTCGCCCAGCACCTGGGCGACTCGATGATCCGCGCGATCGCGCTCAAGCCCACCGACGGACTGGTCCGCGGCGCCGTCGTCACGGACACGGGCGCGCCGATCAGCGTGCCCGTGGGCGACGTCACCAAGGGCCACGTCTTCAACGTCACGGGTGAGGTGCTCAACCTCAAGCCGGGCGAGACGCTCGAGGTCACCGAGCGCTGGCCGATCCACCGCAAGCCCCCGGCCTTCGACCAGCTGGAGTCCAAGACCCAGATGTTCGAGACGGGGATCAAGGTCATCGACCTGCTGACCCCCTACGTCCAGGGCGGCAAGATCGGCCTGTTCGGCGGCGCCGGCGTCGGCAAGACCGTGCTCATCCAGGAGATGATCTACCGCGTCGCCAACAACCACAACGGCGTGTCGGTGTTCGCCGGGGTGGGGGAGCGCACGCGCGAGGGCAACGACCTCATCGAGGAGATGACCGAGTCCGGCGTCATCAAGCAGACGGCCCTGGTGTTCGGCCAGATGGACGAGCCGCCGGGCACGCGTCTGCGCGTGGCCCTGTCCGCCCTCACGATGGCGGAGTACTTCCGCGACGTGCAGAAGCAGGACGTGCTGCTGTTCATCGACAACATCTTCCGGTTCACCCAGGCCGGCTCGGAGGTCTCCACGCTGCTCGGCCGCATGCCGTCAGCCGTGGGCTACCAGCCCAACCTGGCAGACGAGATGGGCCAGCTCCAGGAGCGGATCACCTCGACCCGTGGGCACTCGATCACCTCGCTCCAGGCGATCTACGTCCCCGCGGACGACTACACCGACCCGGCGCCGGCGACCACCTTCGCCCACCTGGACGCGACCACAGAGCTGTCCCGCGAGATCGCCTCGCGCGGTCTCTACCCGGCCGTCGACCCGCTGACCTCGACCTCGCGGATCCTCGACCCGCGGTTCGTCGGTGCGGACCACTACGCGACGGCCGTGCGCGTCAAGCAGATCCTGCAGCGCAACAAGGAGCTCCAGGACATCATCGCGATCCTGGGCGTCGACGAGCTGTCCGAGGAGGACAAGATCGTCGTGTCGCGGGCCCGCCGCATCCAGCAGTTCCTCTCGCAGAACACCTACATGGCCACCCAGTTCACCGGCGTCCCGGGCTCCACGGTGCCGATGAGCGAGACCATCGAGGCGTTCAGCAAGATCGCGGACGGCGAGTTCGACCACATCGCCGAGCAGGCCTTCTTCAACATCGGCGGCCTGGAGGACCTCGAGCGCAACGCCGCGAGGATCGCCAAGGAGATCGGCTGACGTGGCCAACCTCGAGGTGGACCTCGTCGCCGCCGACCGCCGCGTGTGGTCGGGCGAGGCGAGCATGGTCAGCGCCCCCGCCGCCGACGGTGAGATCGGCATCCTGCCCGGGCACGCGCCCGTGCTCGCCGTGCTCCGGCCCGGCACCGTGCGGATCCGTGCGGTCGACGGCGGCGTGCAGACGATCCGGGTCGACGCCGGGTTCCTGTCCGTGGACAGCAACCAGGTGACGCTCGTGGTGGACTCGGCCGAGCCGGACGCCGCGCCGGCTCCGGGCACCCGGCGCTGAGGGCGCACGACGGTGGAGCTGGTGACCGCGCTGATGGGGGTCGGCGCGGTCCTGCTCGTCGTGGTGGTGGTCGCCGGGCTGTACGTCTCGCGCGTGCGCACGCTCGCCCTGCGGCCCGGGTCGTTCTCGTGCCGCCTGAGGTTGGCCGGCGGACCGGGCGCCCCGGGGATCGCGCGGTACGGCCCGGCGCGCCTGGTCTGGTGGCGCACGCTGTCGCTGTCCCCCCGCCCCGCGCGGATGTGGCTGCGTGAGCGGCTCGACCTCGTCGAGCGGGTCACGCTCGCCGAGGTCGACGAGCTGGGCCGCCCCATGGTGCTGGTCCGGTGCCGGCACGACGACGAGGAGTTCGAGCTGATGATGTCCGCCGCGGCCCACACCGGCCTGGTGTCCTGGGTCGAGGCCGGACCGCGCCCCGTCGGCCGGGCGCGCTGAGTGCGGCTCGTCGTCGCCCGCTGCGCCGCGCGGTACTCCGGGCGCCTCAACGCCCACCTCCCGATGGCCACCCGGCTGCTCGTGGTCAAGGCCGACGGGAGCGTGCTGCTGCACTCCGACGGCGGCTCGTACAAGCCGCTCAACTGGATGAGCCCCCCGTGCGCGCTCGCCGTGGTCGAGCCGGACGACGAGGCCGCCGCGCGCGGCGTGAGCGTCGTGTGGCAGGTGCAGCACACCAAGACCGACGACCGCCTGGAGATCGAGCTCTTCGAGGTGCTCCACGACTCTGCCCACGAGCTCGGGGTGGATCCCGGGCTCGTCAAGGACGGCGTGGAGGCGCACCTGCAGGTGCTGCTCGCCGAGCACATCGGGCTGCTGGGGGCCGGGCACACCCTCGTGCGCCGGGAGTACCCCACGGCGATCGGCCCGGTCGACATCCTGGCGCGCGACGCGTCGGGGGGCACGGTGGCGGTGGAGATCAAGCGGCGCGGCGACATCGACGGCGTCGAGCAGCTCACGCGCTACCTCGAGCTCCTCAACCGCGACCCGCACCTGACCCCCGTGCGCGGCGTCTTCGCGGCCCAGGAGATCAAGCCCCAGGCGCGCGTGCTGGCCACCGACCGCGGCATCGCCTGCCTCGTCCTCGACTACGACGCGATGCGCGGGATGGACGACGTGCACGCGCGGCTCTTCTGAGCACACAGCCCGACCCTGAGCACGCCGCCCGACGGCGCCCGACACCGCCGTGGGGCAGGATCGGGGGCATGAGCACCCCTGAGGTTCGGCCGGACGCGCCGGGTCTGGACGCGTGGCGGCGGACCTACCTGCTCGGTTCCCTCGACGAGGTGGACGTCGACCCCGACCCCTTCGTCCAGGTCCGTCGGTGGTTCGACGACGCGGTCGCCGCCCGCCTGACCGAGCCGAACGCCATGGTCCTGGCGACGGCCTCCGCGGACGCCGTGCCGTCCGCGCGCACGGTGCTGCTCAAGGGCCTCGACGAGCGGGGCTTCGTCCTGTTCAGCCACCACGGCTCGCGCAAGGGGCGGGACATGGCGGCGAACCCGCGCGCGAGCCTGGTCTTCCCGTGGTTCGCCATGGACCGGCAGGTCGTGGTGGTCGGGGACGTCGAGCTCGTGGACCGCGCGGAGGTCGAGGCCTACTTCGCCAGCCGCCCGCACGGCTCGCGCCTCGGGGCGTGGGTCAGCAGGCAGTCGACCGTCATCGCCGACCGGTCGGTGCTCGACGAGCGGCTCGCCGAGGTGTCGGCGCGCTGGCCCGAGGGAACGGACGTCCCCGTGCCCGCGTTCTGGGGCGGGTTTCGCGTGGTCCCGTCCACGGTCGAGCTCTGGCAGGGGCGCGAGTCACGGCTGCACGACAGGTTGCGCTACCGCAGGGCCGGCGGCGGCTGGGTGCTGGAGCGGCTGTCGCCCTGACCGGTTCGACCGCAGCGCCGCCGGCGCGGGACACTGGTGCCATGACCACGTCGACCATCGCCCTGCGCGGCACCGCGGTGACCACGACGGCCGTCCTCGCGGACGCCGTCGTCGTCGTGACGGGGGATCGGATCGCCTGGGTGGGACCGGTCGAGGACTGCCCGGCCGAGCTGGTCGGGCTCGTCGGTCCCGCGGCGCCGGCCGGCACCACGCTGCTGCCCGGCCTGGTCGACGTGCACTGCCACGGTGGCGGGGGAGCGAGCTTCCCGGACGCCACGGATGTGCCGACGGCGCTGCGGGGCGTGCTGGAGCACCGCGCGCACGGCACCACGACCCTCGTCGCATCGCTCGTCACGGCCGACGCCGCGACGCTCCTCGCCCGCACGGCGCTGCTCGCCGAGCTCGCCCATGCCGGTGAGCTCGACGGCATCCACCTCGAGGGCCCATTCCTCTCGCGCGCGCGGTGCGGTGCGCAGAACCCGGCCCTCATGGTCGCCGGCGACGCCGACCTCGTCCGCGCTGTCGCGGCGGCGGCGCGCGGCTTCCTCGCCACCATGACGGTCGCACCCGAGGTGGCCGGCGTCCTGGGCCGCGACGGGGTGCTGACCGCGCTGGCGGAGTGCGGCGCGCTGCCGTCGATCGGGCACACCGACGCGTCGGCTGAGCTCGTCGAGGAGGCGCTGGCGACGGCGTGGACGGCACTGGCCGGGCCCGGCGCGCGCTCGGGCCGGCCCACGGCGACGCACCTGTTCAACGGCATGCGGCCGCTGCACCACCGCGATCCCGGGCCCGCCGCCGCCTGCCTGGCGGCCGCGGCACGTGGGCGCGCCGTCGTCGAGCTCGTCGCGGACGGCGTGCACCTGGCGCCGGCGACCGTGCGGGCCGTGTTCGACCTCGTGGGCCCGGGGTCGATCGCCCTGGTCACCGACGCGATGGCCGCCACGGGGATGCCGGACGGCACGTACGAGCTCGGCCCCGTGCACGTGCGCGTGTCCGGCGGGGTGGCGCGGCTGGCCGACGGCGACGCGATCGCCGGGGGGACGGCACACCTGCTCGACGTCGTGCGGGCCACCGTTGCCGCGGGGGTCCCGCTGCGCGACGCCGTGCTCGCCGCGGCCACGACGCCGGCGCGGGTGCTCGGCCGCGCGGACGTCGGCGCGCTCGAGTCGGGCCGCCGGGCCGACGTCGTCGTCGTGGACGGCGACCTGCATCCGCTGCGCGTGCTGCGCGCTGGGCGCTGGGTCGCCTGACCCGTCGCCTGCCGATCGCCAGCCCGCTGCCCGACTGCTGCCCGCCGGCCCCGCCACCAGCCCGCCTCGCGTGACCGCCGTGACCGCTTCGTGACCTGAGACGCCTTGACGTCTCGATTTGTTTGATCGATACTATCAATCATCGAAGCGCTTCGACGAAGCGCTTCGATGATGCAGTGGTCCTGCAGACAGTGGTCCTGAAGACAGCAGTCCTGATCCCGGCGTACCGCACCTCGTGCGGGCGCCTCCGTTCCCCGGCCGATGGAGGCTGAGATGGCGACGATGGTCGACGTGGCGCGACTCGCCCACGTGTCCCTCAGCACCGTCTCCTACGCGCTGAGCGGGGCACGGCCGGTCTCCGCCGCCACCAAGGAGCGGATCGAGGCGGCGATGGCCGAGCTCGACTTCCGCCCCAACGCGATGGCCCGGTCGCTCGCCAGCCGCCGCAGCCGCACCCTGGCCCTCATCTACCCGGTGATGGAGGCGACCATGGGCGGCACGGTCGCCGAGTTCGTCACCAGCGCGGCGAGCGCGGCCCGCCAGGCCGGCTACCACCTGGTCCTCTGGCCGTTCGGCGCGCACCAGGCCGAGGAGATCCGCGACCTGGTCCAGCAGGGGATGGCCGACGGCGTCCTGCTCATGGAGGTCTGCCTCGCCGACGCCCGCGTCGACGTGCTGCACGCCGCGGGGGTGCCGTTCACCATGATCGGGCGGACCGCGCGGCCCGAGGGGCTGGCCTGCGTCGACGTCGACTTCGCCCTCACCACCGAGGAGGCCGTTGCCCACCTCGCCGGGCTGGGGCACACCCGCATCGGGTTCCTCAACCACTCAGCGGCGTCGTTCGAGGACGGCTACGGGGCGACCGTCCGGGCCCGCGAGGGCTTCCGGCGGGCGATGCTCGACCGCGGGCTGGTGCCGCACGACGTGCTGTGCGACGAGAGCCCGGCCGCCGGTCGCGCCGCGATGGCGCGCCTGCTCGAGGCCGAGCCGGGGCTGACCGCTGTCGTGACGATGAACGAGGTCGCGACCTTCGGTGCGACCGTCGAGCTCCAGGACCGCGGGCTGCGGATCCCGCAGGACGTCTCGGTCCTGTCGATCGTCACCTCACCCGGCGTCGGGGCCATGAGCAACCCGCCGCTGACCACCATGCACGCCCCCGGGGCCGAGCTCGGCCGGCTGGGGGTGCAGGCCCTGCTGGGCCTCATCGAGGGGGCCGCGCCCGTCGCGGACCCCGTCCTGGTCTCCTGCCGGCTCGAGGCCGGCGAGAGCACCGCTCGGGTGCGGTCGGGGCCGGGGCCCTCGACCCTCCCGCCCGCCTCCCTGCCTGCTCCGCCGACCTGAGGCAGCGCTCGGGACCTGCCCCGGAGGAACGCAGACCAGCACCGCCGGCCCGGTCGACCGGTGGGTGCCGCACGCCCTCGACCAGCACCACCGCACCACCAGCACGTCCCAGATCGACCCGCACGACTCAACGAGGAGAAGCTCATGGGTACACGCAAGCGCACCGGCCTCATCGCCGGCCTGATGGTCCTCCCGCTGGCGCTCGCCGCCTGCGGTGGCGGCGACACGGCCGGCACGGAGGAGGGCTCCACCGAGGGTCAGACCCTCAAGCTGTGGCACTACGAGGGCGAGGATTCCGCCATGGGCATCGCCTGGGCCGAGGCCATCAAGGTCTTCGAGGAGGAGACCGGCGCGACGGTCGAGTTCGAGCAGAAGGCCTTCGAGCAGATCCAGCAGACCGCCGGCATGGTGCTCAGCTCCGACGAGGGCCCGGACATCATGGAGTACAACAAGGGCAACGCCACGGCGGGCCTGCTCTCCTCCCAGGGTCTGCTGACGGACCTCACGGACGTGGCGGCCGAGCGCGGCTGGACCGAGACGCTGCCGGGCAGCCTGCAGACGACCGCGATGTACGACGAGCGCGGCGTGATGGGCTCCGGCGCGTGGTTCGGGGTGCCGAACTACGGTGAGTTCGTCACCGTGTACTACAACAAGGACATGTTCGCCGCGCAGGGCATCGAGGTGCCCACCACGCTGGCGGAGATGGAGACGGCGATGGACACGTTCCTCGCGGCCGGGATCACGCCGCTGGGCATGGCCGGGGCCGAGTACCCCGCGGGCCAGCTGTGGTACCAGCTCGTCCTGGCCGAGGCTGACCGTGACTTCGTCACCGCCTACCAGACCTACACCGAGCCGGTGGACTTCGCCGCCGACCCGCTGCTCCAGGGTGCCGAGACGTTCGACGCGTGGGTCAAGGCCGGCTACATGGCCGCCGACGCCGCGAGCATCAAGGCCGAGGACATGGGCGTCGCGTTCATCAACGGCACGTCGCCGATGATCGTCTCGGGCTCGTGGTGGTACGGCCGGTTCGTCGCCGACGCCACCGACTTCGAGTGGGGCATCTTCAACTTCCCGGGCAACACGCTCAACGCCGGCTCGAGCGGCAACCTCTGGGTGGTCCCGGAGAACTCCGCGAACAAGGAGCTCGCGTACGACTTCATCGACATCACCATGCGCCCGGAGATCCAGGCCCTGCTCGGCAACAACGGCGGCCTGCCCGTCGCGGCCGACCCGGCTGACATCACCGACCCGAAGAGCCAGGAGCTCATCACCGCGTTCAACGAGGTGCTGGACAACGACGGCCTGGCGTTCTACCCCGACTGGCCCGTCCCGGGCTTCTACGACGTCCTGGTCGCCGGCTTCCAGTCGCTGATCAACCAGTCGCAGTCGCCCGCCGAGGTGCTGCAGGAGATCGGGACCGCGTACGACGACGGCGTCGCCAACATCGGCTGACCGTCCGGGTGGGGCCGGCCACGCCGGCCGGCCCCACCCGCCCAGCACGCACGAACGTCCTGCGACGAAGGAGTGACGATGACCACCGTGGACGAGACCCGCGCCGCCGCGGGCCGCGAGGCCAGGACGAGGGCCGCCCGCCGGCTCCGCACCGGCCAGTCCGGCTACTGGCCCTACCTGGTGCCCGGCGGGCTGCTGTTCGTCGCGGTCATCGTCGTGCCGTTCTTCATGAACCTCTACTACTCGATGACGAAGTGGCCGGGCATCGGCGACCCGCGCTGGGTCGGCTTCGACAACTACGTCCGCCTCGCGTCGGACGAGACCTTCTGGATGTCGTTCCGCAACTCCATCGCGATGATCGTCGCGATGGTCGTGGTGCCGACCCTCATCGGCCTGCTCCTCGCGGCCGTGCTGTTCGACTACCTCGCCAAGCGGTTCGACGGGCGCGTGGCCAGCACGCTCCGGGCCACCTACTACCTGCCGCAGATCCTCCCGGTCGCCGTGGCGGGCATCCTGTGGGGCTGGATCCTCAACCCGCAGACCGGTGCGCTCAACGTGCTGCTGCGCCAGGTGGGCCTGGACTCCTGGGCCCTGAACTGGCTGGGCGACACCACCACGGCGTTGCCCACCGTGATGATGGTGATGATCTGGGTGCAGATCGGCTACCCCGTGGTCATCTTCATGGCCGCGCTGTCCCGCGTGGACCCCGAGCTGTACGAGGCGGCGGAGCTCGACGGCGCCGGCTGGTTCCGCCGGTTCCGGGCGATCACCATCCCGCAGATCAAGCCGGAGACCTTCG
>Ga0073905_10000533_pt1 | contig 18004 bp, 19 predicted proteins | sample KloWWTupernatant_FD_65482 | JGI IMG/M metagenome (GOLD analysis project Ga0073905, IMG submission 65482) | Active sludge microbial communities from Klosterneuburg, Austria, studying microevolution and ecology of nitrifiers - Klosterneuburg... | ecosystem: Engineered > WWTP > Aerobic digester >... | reverse complement strand
AAGTTGCGCAGGTAGGCGCCGCGCTTGAAGGCCACGCGCGCCACGCTCTGCCCGAACAGGTGGCCCACCGGGCGCACCACCAGGTCGCCCAAGGGGTCGTCGCGCATGGCCATCTCGGCCACGATGCCGATGCCCAGGCCGAGGCGCACATAGGTCTTGATCACGTCGGAGTCGATGGCTTCAAGCGCAATGCGTGGCTGCAGGCGCCGGGCCGCAAACGCGGCGTTGATCTTGCCGCGCCCGGTGAATGAGGGGTGGTAGGTGATCAGGGGCTCGTGCGCGATGTCGTCGATGGCAATGCGCTCCTTTTGCGCGAGCGGGTGGCCTGGTGGCATCACCAGCACATGCGCCCATTCGTAGCAGGGCAGGGTCACGAGTTCGGGGTAATCGGCCAGGGACTCGGTGGCCACGCCAATTTCTGCCACTTCGTCGATGACCATGCGGGCCACTTCGTGCGGTGTGGCCTGGTGCAGGCTGATGTTCACCTTGGGGTAGGCCTCGCGCAGGCGGGCCACAGGCACGGGCAGAACGTAACGCGCCTGGGTGTGCGTGGTGGCAATGCTCAGTGTGCCGTTGTCCTGCGCGCTGTATTGCTCGCCAATGCGTTTGAGGTTACCGACTTCGCGCATGATGAGCTCAATGCTGCGCAGCACATGCTGGCCGGGTTCGGTGATGCGTTTGAGTCGCTTGCCATGGCGGGCAAAGATCTCGACGCCCAGCTCGCCCTCGAGTTCGATGATGGCCTTGGACACGCCCGGTTGCGAGGTGTGCAGCGCCTTGGCGGCTTCGGTCAGGTTCAGGTTGCGGCGAGCGGCTTCCTGGACGAATCGGAATTGGTGCAGGTTCATATCCAGATGCGGCTAAAAAGTCGCTTCATTATGCTGCATTCAACTAACAAACGCCGGATTCAGGCCGTTTCGCAGGCGATGGAGGCCATCAGTGCCACCATGCGTGCATCTTCGCCAATGGCTCCCTGCACAGTGAAGTGGACACCGGGGTGGTGCGCGCGCAGCCCGGCCACCAGTTGGGGCAGGTCTTCGCGTGCATGTTTGCCGGTTCCCAGGAACATCGGAACGATGGTGATGCTCTGTGCGCCTTCCTGCACCAGGTCTTGCACGGCCTGGGGCAGATCGGGCGTGGTCAGCTCTAGGTAAGCGCAGCGCGTGGCCACATGCGGCGTGTTCTGCGCAATGTGCTTTTGCACCGCTTCGATGGGTGCGCGCCAGAGCGGATCGCGCGAGCCGTGGGCAAAAAGAACGATTCCGTGGTGTGAGGGGTGCATGGGAGTGCTCAGCGGCGCAGGACCAGCCACCCGAAGGCGGCCAGCGACAGCAGTGAATAGATGATGCCGGGAGCCGCAGCGGTGAGCCACGGTGACCAGTTCTGCAGGTTGCCTGCAAAGCCAAACAGGTTGTTGAGCAGGAAAAAGCTGATGCCCGCCATCACGCCGCTGAAGACGTAGCCAGTGATGGAGCCGGAGCGAAAGTGAAGGTAGGCAAACGGCAGCGCCAGCACCACCATCACCAGGCAACTGAGCGGGTAGAACACCTTGCGCCAGAACTCGATTTCGTAGCGCTGTGCGGACTGGCCGTTGTCCTTGAGGTGATTGATGTACTGGAACAGGTCGATGGTGGCCATGCGGTCGGGCTTGAGTACGGCAGCGGACACCATGTCTGCGGTGATTTGTGTGGGCCAGCGCTGTTCCTGGAGCAGTTCCTGCTCAATGCGCACCTCCTGGCTGCCCTCGGTGGGAAAGCGGTTGTGCCGGGCCTGCATCAGGGTCCATGCACCGTCGGGCTCGAAGCGGGCCGTGGCAGCGTGGGTTTGTGAGGCCAGCCGGCCGGAGGCGTCAAACCCGAAAATGCGCACGTCGAGCATGCCACCATCAGAGCCAATGGCACGTACGTTGACGGCATAGGATTGCTCTCCCTGGCGCTCTTTCAGCCAGGCGCCCGTGGCCCCCGTGCTGATCCGGCCCAGGGACTGCGCCTTGACTAGTTGCGCGGCCTTGTCGCTCCAGGGAGCCAGGTAGTCGCCCACTGCAAAGGTGACCAGCACGAACGCGCTGCCCAACGCGAGCAAGGTGCGCAAGGCCCGGCCGGGCCCCAGGCCGCTGGTGCGCATGATGGTGAATTCCGAACTTTGCGCGAGGCGCGCCATCACGAAAATCGTGCCGATGAGCACGGTGATGGGCAGCAGCTCGTACAGATGGCTGGGAATGCTCAGCACGACAAACAGCACGGCCCGGGAGATGTCGTAGCCCGGGGTTGCACTGCGGTTGAGCCAGCGCAGCTCGTCGACGAGGTCGAAAAAGAAGAACAGCGCCAGAAAGCCCAGCGTGACGAAGGCCACGGCGCCAATGATTTCGCGATGAACGAGCTTGCGGATGGTTTTCATGCCGGCTCTCCATGGCTCCAGAGCCTGCGCGGTGTCCAGTGGTTGTGTCGGATTGCAAGAACCGCCAGCGCAAAGGCCAGGGTGCCTCCGTGGATCGCGGTCATGTAGCTCAGAAGGCCTACCTTGTCAGCGGCAACCCAGCTCTGGCCGAGGGTCATGAAGTTGTAATACACGATGAAAGTGAACAGCGCGAACATCAGGTTGCCGCTGCGGCTGGCACGCGGGTTGACACTGGAAAGCCCCACCGCCAGAAGCACGAGGTTGAAGGCAGCCAGGGTCAGCCCGATGCGCCAGCCCAGCTCGGCGCGATGGACAGGCAACGCCTGTTCCAGGAGCCGCAGCGTGCTTTGCGTCTTGGCCGATGATTCGTCGGGTGCGCTTGGTGGCGCCGCACCAATGCGTGTGCTGTATTCGTCAAATTCGCTGATCCTGGTTTCCTGTTTTTCGGTAGAGGTCTCCAGTCGCTGTCCCTGGCTCAGCAGCAGGATGCGTTCACCATTGCGGACCTCCAGCCGTGCGCTGCGCGCCGAAGTGACGGCCTCGCTGCTGTTTTCTGTGGTCACGATAAACACGTTGCTCGCCGCCTGAGGATCGGGGCTATCTTTGTCGATGAAGAACACCCGTCGGCCGTTGGCAGACTCCTGGAATTCTCCCGGGGCGATGCGATCGATGTCGCTGCGCTGCTCGTACTGGAAGCGAAGCTCCTGAATCTGCCGGTTGGCCCACGGCCACACACCCAGCGACAGAACGCCAACCACCAGCATCACGGGCCATGCAAAACGCAGCAGTGGCGGCAGCAGGCTGGCCAGCCCCCGGCCGCTTGCAAACCAGATGACCATTTCACTTTCGCGGTACATGCGTGAAAGCGAGCCCACGATGGCAATGAACAGGCTCAGGCTCAGGATGGTGGGTAGCTGCCCCAGCACCGTGAACCCCATCACCAGCATCACATCGGAAGGGCTGACATTGCCACGGGCAGCCTGGCCCAAGGTGCGGATCAGCATCATGGTCATCACCACGGTGACCAGAACCACCAGGGTTGCCCCGAAGCTGCGCGCCAGCTCTTTCCGGATGGATGAATCGAATAACATTGGGTCGACTGAAAAGGCCGATTATGAACTTTGATCTCAAGACGCTGGACCTTGCTGGCGCAGTAACCGAGAAATGCGACCTGCTGGTGGTGCTGGTGCCGGATGGCTTCAAGCCGGGTGGCGATGTTCTGTCTTCCATTGCAGCCCAGGCCTTGAAGGCCAAGGATTTCGAAACCAAGCCGGGCAAGAGCCTGCAGTTGTATCAGGCACCTGGCATTTCGGCGCGTCGTGTGGTTTTAGCGGGCGTTGGCAAGGCTGACGCCAGGTCCATCCGGCAGGCCATCTCGGGCCTTGGTGCGTTGTTTCGCCAGGTGGGCCTCAAACGCGCAGTGCTATGTCTTGCAGGGGAGTTCTCGGCACAGGCTGTGGGCGCGGTGGTGCAGAACGTTGCCCATGCGTGCTACGTCTATACGGCCACCAAGCCGAAAGCCGAAGCCTGCACGCTGGGACGTATCGTGGTGGGTGTGGCCGACGCCGATGCCGTTGCCGACGCGTTTGGGCACAGCACGGCGGTGGTGACCGGGGTGGCGCTGGCCCGCGAGTGGGGCAATCGTCCGGCAAACCACGCCACCCCCTCGCACCTCGCAGAGGCTGCCAAGGCCTTGGCCAGGCTGCCCGGCATCCGGTGCAAGGTCTTGGGGCCCGCCGAGGTGTCGCGCTTGGGGATGGGCGCTTTTCTTGCGGTTGCAAAGGGCTCGGAAGAGCCGCTGCGATTCATTGAATTGCGTTACAGCGGCGCAGCTGCGGCCGAAGCACCGGTGGTCCTGGTAGGCAAGGGCATCACCTTCGATACCGGGGGGATTTCCATCAAGCCTGCGCCAGAAATGGACGAGATGAAGTTCGACATGTGCGGTGCTGCCAGCGTGCTGGGTGTTTTTCGCGCGCTGGCCGAATTGCAACCGGCGATCAATGTCGTGGGGCTGATCCCGGCCTGCGAAAACATGCCCGATGGTCGCTCCATCAAGCCTGGTGACGTTGTCACCAGCATGAGTGGCCAGACCATAGAGATCCTCAATACCGACGCCGAAGGGCGCTTGGTGTTGTGCGACGCTTTGACCTACGCTGCGCGGTTCAAGCCTGCCGCCGTGGTGGATATTGCCACCCTGACGGGTGCCTGCGTGATTGCGCTGGGCGGGGTGCGAAGCGGCATGTTTGCCAGCGATGATGCCCTTGCCGCCGCGCTGCTCGCCGCGGGCGATGTCAGCGACGACCTGTGCTGGCGCATGCCGCTGGATGAAGACTATGCCGAGGGGCTGAAGACCCATTTTGCCGACGTGGGCAATGTGGCCGGTCGCCCGGCCGGCGCGGTGACGGCGGCCAAATTTCTGCAGCGTTTTGTGGGGGACACGCCGTGGGCGCATCTGGACATTGCTGGTACCGCCTGGAAGGGTGGCGCGTCCAAGGGCGCGACAGGACGCCCGGTGGGCCTGCTGGTGCACTACCTGCTGGCTGCCGCCGACAACGCCCGGGACGCGGTTGCCAGCAAGCCTTCCAGAAGGCGCATCCGGAAAACGGCCGCCCCTGCCGCCTGAACGTGCTTTTGCCACTCAAACACTTCCGGTACGTCACAATGCGCACGCTCGCTGTTGCCGAGGAACGTCAGTGCCCGGGCGATGGTTGTTTGCGGCACCTTGGCAGAGCGCTTTTTTCGGCTCTGACAGGGGTGCGCGAGGTACCCACTCCCTTTGAGTTGCAATGACCGAGATCGCCTTCCATTTCCACGTGCCCGACAAGCTCGGGTACGCCTGCCGCTTTGTTCGCAAGCACTTCAGGGGGGATTCGCAACTGGCCATCATTGCAGCGCCCGATGTTCTGGACCAGTTCGACAGGATGCTCTGGAACGTTTCGGCCAGCGACTTTGTGGCCCACTGCCGGGCCGACAGCAGTGCGGAGATGCTCGAGGCGTCGCGCATTGTGCTGTTGCTGCCGCACCAGATGCCGCTGCACCGACAGGTGCTTTTGAATCTGGGGGACGATGTGCCTCCAGTGTTTGAAGCCTTTGAAAAGGTGGTCGAAGTGGTGAGTGCCAGCGATGCATCCGATCGTCAGCTTGCGCGCAGACGCTGGAAGCACTATGCGGACAAAGGCTTTGCTCTGGTGCAGCATGATCTGTCGCAGAAAGGCACATGATGTCCACTCCTCCACCCAGAACACCGCCGCGTTTTGTGCCAACCCTCACGGACGTGGTGGCTGAAGGCGGCTTGTCCTCCGAACTCCCGGCCGTGCCATCGGAGCGCGCCATTCCCAAGCCTGCATCTTCTGCGGCATTGCCATCTGCTGCTCCAGCGCTGAAACAAGCCCCCCCCGTGCCGCCCCAGGCCGCTCCGACGCCCATGGCCGCCAGATCTGTACCGGGCGTTTCCCGGGCCACGACCCCGCCGGTCATGGCCAGGCCTTCCGTGGGAGTGCCTTCGGTGCCAACGGTGCGCCCTGCGGCTGCGCCGCGAGTCGCTGTGCAGCCGCAGCCGCAGCCACAGCCACGCACGGTGCCCGATGGATTCGAGGAAATGATGGTGCACCGCGTCATGCAGCGCGTTGATGTCATGCTGGAGACGCGGCTGCGCGATGCCATTGCCACGGTGGTTCAGGAGCAAACCCGTTCCATACTGCCAAGACTGCGCGAGGAGGTGGAGTCGGTAGTGCGCCAGTCGGTGTATGAAGCGATGGCCGACGAGCTTGCCAGTGCGCCTCCGGCTGCTTGAAATCCTTGCGGAGGTTAAATTTTTCTAATGGCTATCGTGTTCCCTAGTGTCTGGGTCACGGAATTTGATGTAACTTCGCATGCGTTGAGAAATAAGAATAATCTCAGCGTCCATTTTTTACTGGAGATTCCTATGCAATTGAAGTTGAAACTGACCGTAGTTGCTGCTATCGCGGCTGTTGCCGGTATGGCCTCTGCACAAGAACAGGTGGTCAAGATCGGTCACGTGGCCCCGGTTTCCGGCGCCCAGGCCCACTACGGCAAGGACAACGAAAACGGCGCCCGCATGGCAATTGAGGTTCTCAATGCCGAAGGCGTGACGATCGGTGGCAAGAAGATCAAGTTCGAACTGCAGGCGGAAGACGACGCTGCCGATCCCAAGCAGGGCACGGCTGCTGCGCAGAAGCTGTGCGACTCCAAGGTTGCTGGCGTCGTGGGTCACCTGAATTCCGGCACCACCATTCCCGCTTCCAAGGTGTACAACGATTGCGGTATCCCCATGATCACGGGTGCTGCCACCAATCCCAACCTGACCAAGCCCGGCTACAAGACCACCTTCCGTATCATTGCCAACGACAATGCACTGGGCGCTGGCCTGGCGGCTTACGCTGCCGATACCCTCAAGCTCAAGACCGTGGCGGTGGTGGACGACCGTACTGCTTACGGCCAGGGCGTGGCTGATGTGTTCAAGAAGATTGCGCTGTCCAAGGGCATGAAGGTGGTTGACGAGCAGTTCACCACCGACAAGGCCACTGACTTCATGGCGATTTTGACCGCCATCAAGTCCAAGAACCCCGATGCCATCTTCTTTGGCGGCATGGACCCTCAAGCCGGCCCGATGCTGCGCCAGATGGAGCAACTGGGCATGGCCAACGTGAAGTATTTTGGTGGTGACGGCGTCTGCACGTCGGAAATCGCCAAGCTGGCTGCTGGCGCCAAGACGCTGGCCAACGTGGTCTGCGCCGAAGGCGGTGCGTCGCTGGCAAAAATGCCTGGTGGCACGGCATGGAAGGCCAAGTACGACGCCAAGTACCCCAACCAGTTCCAAGTGTATAGCCCCTACACCTACGACGCCACGATGCTGATCGTCGACGCCATGAAGCGTGCCAACTCGGTGGACCCCAAGGTTTACACGGCTGAAATCCTGAAGTCCAACTTCAAGGGCGTGACTGCCAACATCGCCTTCGAACCCAATGGCGAAATGAAGAACCCTGCCATCACGCTGTACGTCTACAAGGACGGCAAGAAGACGCCTCTGAACTGACCTGTTGACAGGAATGCGTACCGGGGTCACCGGTACGCATTGGCAACAACGGCCTCCTTCGGGAGGCCGTTGTCGTTAGGGGGTGGCGTTGTCAGCGCCTGACCTGCAGCGCCCCGGGGTTCACGATGTTGGTGGGGGTGCCCTTGATGAAATTCACCACGTTGTCAAAGGCGGCACCGAAATACAGCTCGTAGCTGTCCTGCTCCACATAGCCGATGTGCGGAGTGCAGATGCAGTTTTCCAGGCGCAGCAGCGCATGGCCTTGCAAAATGGGCTCGCTCTCGAACACATCGACCGCCGCCAAACCGGGGCGGCCGCGGTTGAGCGCTGCAATCAGGGCATCGGGTTCGATCAGCTCGGCACGTGAGGTGTTGACCAGCAGTGCAGTGGGCTTCATGCACGACAGGGTTTCCAGCGTGATGATGCCTCGGGTTTCATCAGTCAGGCGCAGGTGCAGGGACACCACGTCGCACTGGCTGAAAAAGTCTTCACAGGTGTTGGCCGCCTGGTAACCATCGGTCAAGGCCTGGGCGCGGGAGGCCTCATTGCCCCAGATGCGCACATTCATCCCAAAGGCTTTGCCGTAGCCCGCCACGATCTGGCCGATACGACCGTAACCCCAGATGCCCAGCGTCTTGCCACGCAGGACGCTGCCGATGCCGAAGTTGGGGGGCATGCTGGCAGATTTGAGGCCGGACTGTTGCCATGCGCCGTGCTTGAGGTTGGCAATGTACTGTGGGAGGCGCCGCATGGCTGCCAGGGTCAGTGCCCAGGTCAGTTCGGCGGGCGCAACCGGCGAGCCGACACCTTCTGCCACTGCAATGCCCCGCTCGGTGCAGGCGGCCACGTCGATGTGCGAACCCACCTTGCCTGTCTGGGCGATGAGCTTGAGCCGCGGAAGCTTGTCAATCAGTTGCCGTGTGATCTGGGTACGCTCGCGGATCAGTACGATCACGTCGGCATCCTTCAGCCGGACAGACAGTTGCCCCAGTCCCTTCACGGTGTTGGTGTACACCTTTGCAGAGTAAGCGTCGAGCCGTGCCGCACAGTGGAGTTTGCGCACAGCATCTTGATAGTCATCAAGAATCACAATGTTCATGCTGACATTGTGCCTTGGCGGACGCGTGCACCGCCTGCAACAGACGGTAACGACCGCTCGATGGCTTCGCTGCTGCGCCCCGCCAAACGGGAGTCAGTGCGCTGCTTCGCTGGCTGCCAGGCGATCGAGTTCGGCGCAGACGTCGGCCATGCGGCCTGCAAGCGCCATTCGCCCGCAGGCGCTGTGGTGTTTGCGCAAGGCAGGCAGGCGCGGCTGCTTGAAGGGCGAGTACGCGATGGAGGCGCTGGCACGGGGCAGGTGCGCCATTTGTTTGCAAGGGGCTGGCTTACCGCCCGCCATGGGAAGCGTGGGGCTGATGCCGAAACCGCCATCGACTGCGATGCGGGTGCGATCACTGTGCCGTTGGCTGGGGTGGGCGCAATCTGTCTGGAGTGGTTTTGCCACGCCATGGGCGCGGCGGTGCTGGGCGGGTGAATGCCCGGCGATCCACCAGCGTTGCAGCGCGAGGAGGGGGTGGGTCAGGGCCGAGAGGGTCAGAAGAGCGATTCCCATGTGAAACTCCAGAAGCAGAGGTTGAACACAGGCAGGATTGCAGGCATGGGCACCGCCGCAGGGCTGGCAGGGCCGTTGATGGCCTGCCAAACGCCCGCCACCTGTGGCGATGCGCGTGGTGGTGCTACATGAGCATGGTGTTGCGGATAAGGCCCACCGCGAGCCCTTCGATGGCGAAGGGCTCACCGGGTTCGACCACGATGATCGGGTAGTCGGGGTTTTCGGGGAGCAGTTCGATGGCATGGGCGGTGCGGCGCAGGCGTTTGACGGTGACGTCATCGCCCAGGCGCGCCACGATGATCTGGCCGTTGCGCGCTTCGTGGGCGATTTTCACGGCGAGCAGGTCGCCGTCCATGATGCCGGCATCGCGCATCGACATGCCGCGCACCTTGAGCAGGTAGTCGGGCTTGTGCTGAAAAAGGCTGTCTTCCACGCAGTAGGACTGCTCGACGTGCTCCTGCGCGAGAATGGGCGACCCTGCGGCCACGCGGCCAACGAGTGGCAGCACCATCTGGGACAGGCCGGGAATGGGCAGGCTGTATTGCGTATCTCGGGCGGCGTTGATGTTGCGCAGGGCATCGCCGCGCAGCCGGATGCCGCGTGATGTACCACTGACCAGCTCGATGGCGCCCTTGCGGGCCAGGGCCTGCAGGTGTTCTTCGGCGGCATTGGCCGACTTGAAACCCAGTTCGGCAGCGATCTCGGCGCGCGTGGGGGGCGCCCCGGTGCGCGTGATGGCAGTCTGGATCAGGTCCAGAATCTGTTGTTGGCGTGCCGTGAGTTTGGGGCTGTTGAACATGGCGGGCTCCTGGGGGGCGGGGTAACGAAGCTGTTGTTTAATCCAGTAACTGTATTTTTAATCAGTTTTTCAGGGGATGCAAGTGAGTGCAGGAAAAATTGTTGTTTTGGGAACCGGAGGCACCATTGCCGGCAGGGCAGAACAGGCGGGGGACAACATTGGCTATGTGGCGGGCCAGGTGGGGGTGCAGGCGCTGCTCGATGCCGTGCCTGGCCTTGCCCAGGCGGCGCAGCGGCTGGTGCAGGTGGAGCAGGTGGCCCAGATCGACAGCAAGAACATGGACTTTGGCGTGTGGTCGGCATTGGCGGGCCGGTGCCGGGAGTTGCTGAACGATGATGCGGTGCAAGCGATCGTGGTGACCCATGGAACCGACACACTGGAAGAGACGGCATGGTTTCTGCACAGCGTGCTCGATGCGCACAAGCCGGTGGTGCTGACCTGTGCGATGCGGCCGGCCACGGCTATTGCCCCCGATGGGCCGCAGAACCTGCTCGATGCCATGGCCGTGGCCAATGCCGCGGGCGCTTGTGGGGTGCTGGTGGTGTGCGCCGGGGCCGTGCACGGGGCGCGGCAGGTCCAGAAGGTGCACCCCTACCGTGTGGACGCCTTCAGCTCGGGAGAAAGCGGGCCGCTGGGCTGGGTTGAGGAAGGGCGGGTGCGTTTGGCACAAAACTGGCATCAGCCGCATGCTGGATGGGCGCAAGCAGCTATGAATAGTATAGCGAAGTGCAGCCCTTGGCCACGGGTTGAGGTGGTGATGAGCTACGCCGGTGCGAGCGGTTCGACCGTGGACGCCCTGGCGCGCGACGGTGTGCATGGCCTGGTGGTGGCTGCCACGGGCAATGGCACTTTGCACCATGCGTTGCAGGCGGCGCTGGAGCGGGCGCAGCAGGCCGGGCTGCGCGTGCGTGTGACCACGCGGTGCCCGCTGGGGCAGGTGTTGTCCTTGCCCTGGGCCGATGCGGCGCTGCCGCTGGCCCCGGGGCTCATTGCGGTGAAAGCGCGGATCTCGCTGATGCTGGAACTGCTGGGGGCGAAAGCGCCCGTGTGACCAGCACAATGCAAACGCCCCGCGTGCGGGGCGTTGCCAGTGGCTGCGGGCTGCGCCCGCAAGTGCAGGTCAGTCGGCCAGGGCGGCCAGGGCGCGCGTGGTGATTTCCTCCACGCTGCCGGTGCCGCTGATGGCGCGGTACTTGGGGGCCGCTGCCGGGTCTTGCGCGGCCCAGCCAGAGTAGTAGTCGACCAGCGGGCGCGTCTGGGCGCTGTAGACCTCCAGGCGCTTCTTCACGGTCTCTTCCTTGTCGTCGTCGCGCTGGATCAGGTCTTCGCCGGTCACATCGTCCTTGCCTGCTACCTTGGGGGGATTGAACTTGACATGGTAGGTGCGGCCACTGCCGGGGTGCGAGCGGCGGCCACTCATGCGTTCAATGATGGCGTCGAACGGCACGTCGATCTCCAGCACGTAGTCCAGCTTCACACCGGCGGCCTTCATGGCGTCGGCCTGGGGGAGGGTGCGCGGGAAACCGTCGAACAAAAAGCCATTGGCGCAGTCGGCCTGGGCAATGCGCTCTTTGACCAGGTTGATGATGAGGTCGTCACTGACCAGTCCGCCCGATTCCATCACCGCCTTGGCCTGCAGGCCCAGCGGTGTGCCGGCCTTGACGGCAGCGCGCAGCATGTCGCCGGTCGAAATCTGCGGAATGCCGTATTTCTGGCAGATGAAGGTGGCTTGCGTGCCTTTGCCGGCGCCGGGTGCGCCCAACAGAATCAGTCTCATTGGAGGGTCCTTGAAGTGTGTGAAACCTGACGGCACAGCGGGACCTGGGAATGCTCCCCCCGGGTGCGGTGCGCTCTTTTTGAGGGCAAGGATAGCATGGGCACCTTTCGCTCACGCTTACGCGCAGGCACCATGCACCGTTCAGGTGCACAGTGCGCGCACGCGTGCCAGGTCCTCGGGGGTGTCTACCCCGGGCCCGGGCGCTGTGGGCGTCACATGCACTGCAATGCGGTGGCCGTGCCAGAGCGCGCGCAACTGCTCCAGCGCCTCGATGACTTCAGTGGGCGCCTGGGAGAGCTGGGGGAACTGGCGCAGGAAGTCTGCGCGGTAACTGTAGATGCCGATGTGGCGCAGTGGTGCAAAGTGGGCCAGTGCCGCCACGCCGGGCTGTGCCAGCACGGCGGTGCCATCCCACCAGGCGCGTCCGGCATGGTCGCGTGCATGCGGGATGGGCGCGCGGCTGAAATAGTGGGCCAGGCCTTGGCGGTCCGTCACCACTTTCACCACGTTGGGGTTGGCCAGGTCGGCCAGCGTGTCGATGGGGTGGGCGGCCGTGCCCATGCTGGCCTCAGGGTGGGTGGCCAGCAGCGCGGCCACGGCACCGATGAGCGCCGGGTCGATCAGTGGCTCGTCGCCCTGCACGTTCACCACCACGTCGTCACCCTGAAGGCCCAGCAGGGCGCAGGCCTCGGCCAGGCGGTCGCTGCCGCTGGGGTGGTCGGCCCGCGTGGCGATGGCGTCTACGCCATGCTGGCGGCAGGCGGCGAGGATGCGTTCGTCGTCGGCGGCCACCACGGTACGCAGGGCGCCGCTTTGCGCCGCGCGCCGGGCCACGCGAACCACCATCGGCAGGCCGGCAATGTCGGCCAGGGGCTTGTCGGGCAGGCGGCTCGACGCCATGCGCGCCGGGATCAGTACCGTGAAGCCGACGGCTGCGCTCACTTTTCGAGTTCCTCGTCGGTCAGCGTGCGTGCCTCGTTCTCCAGCAGCACGGGGATGCCGTCGCGCACCGGGTAGGCCAGGCGGGCGCTGCGCGAGACCAGCTCCTGGCGCTCCCGGTCGTAGGTGAGAGGGCCCTTGGTGACGGGGCAGACCAGCAGTTCGAGCAGTTTGGTGTCCATGGCAGAGCGAGAGAGGGATGAAGATTCAGGAGGACGATGATAGCGAGCGTGCGCGCACCGCGGCCAGCCGCGCATCGAGTGCGGCGAAGAAAGCGCGGTCGATCCGTACGTGCAGCGGCACCGCCAGTGCATCGGGGTGGTGGCGCCACAGCTTGGCGGCGTCTTTTTCAGTGCAAATCAGGGTCTGCCGCTTGTATTTTGGATGTTTCCAGCTATCAAAATCATAGTGATCTGGCAGCCCCTGCGTGTGTGCCAGGGTGAGTCCCTGGGCCTCCAGCATGGCAAAAAAATCGTGCGGGCGGGCAATGGCGGCCACGGCCAGCAGGGGCTGGCCGCGCAGTTGCGCCAACGGGAGCTGCGTGCCGTCGGCACGCACGGCATGGTCGGCCAGCGTGCGCTGCAGCGCAAACGCGGGTGCGCCGCTGTGAGTTACTGGTGCGCCGGCGTACACCACCAGATCGACGCGCCGGGGCCACGGCTCGCGCAGCGGGCCCGCAGGCAGCAGAAAGCCGTTGCCCGGGCCCTGGTCGTTGAACACGCAGATCTCGATGTCGCGCGCCAGCGCCAGGTGCTGCAGGCCGTCGTCGCTGATGATGACGTCGGTTTGCGGGTGCTGCGCGATGAGTGCACGGGCGGCGTCGATGCGCCGCCTGGCCACAAACACAGGCACGCCGCAGGCGCGGGCGATCAGCGCGGGCTCGTCGCCCACCTCGCTGACCGGGCTGTGGGCCAGCACCGCACGGCAGTCGCTGGTGCTGCGCCCGTACCCGCGCGAGACCACGCCGGGGTGCAGCCCGCGGGCCTGCAGGTGCCGCACCACGGCCATCACCACCGGCGTTTTGCCCGCGCCGCCAGCCACCACGTTGCCCACCACGATGACCGGCACGGCCGCACGCTCGGCGCGCCGCAGGCCGGTCAGGTACAGCGCGCGGCGCAGGCACACCAGCAGCGCCATGCCGAGCGACAGCGGCCAGAGCAGCCAGGCCAGCCACCCGCGCCGCTGCCAGGCGCGCTGCAGTGCGGACCCGGCTGCTGCGGCGGAGGTGGGAGGCGAGGGCGGCTGCGGCGCGGCAGCGGCCATGCCAGTTACGGTTTGCCAGCGCCCGCGCGGGCGGACGACTGGGTGGCGAACGTGATCTGCGTCAGGCCGACGCGGCGTGCGGCCTCCATCACGGTGACCACGGCCTGGTGCGGCGCGGTTGCGTCGGCACTGATGATGACGATGCTGCCCGGGCCTGCCTTGGCAGTGCCCTGCAGCGCAACGGCGAGGGCATCGACGCTTTTGCCCTCCAGGCCGGCTTTGTTGACGGCATAGCGGCCATCGGCGGCCACGGCCACGATGACTTCCTTGGGGTGGTCGCGCTGCTGTTCGGCGTCGGCCACGGGGAGGGTGAGCTGCAGTTCGGTGAACTTGCTGTAGGTGGTGGTCAGCATCAGGAAGATGAGGATCACCAGCAGCACGTCGATGAACGGGATCAGGTTGATCTCGGGTTCTTCCTTGGCGCGGGGACGAAAGTTCATGGGCGGCTGGCCTTGGCGGTCACTTCTTGTGGCGCAGCAGGTGGCGCACGAACTGCTCGGAGGCCAGCTCCAGCGTCAGCAGGTAGGCATCGACCCGGCCACGGAAGTAGCGCCAGAAAATCAGCGCCGGGATGGCGACGATGAGGCCGAAAGCCGTGTTGTACAGCGCCACCGAGATGCCGTGCGCCAGTTGCGCCGGGTTGCCGCTGCCCATGCCGCCGCCTGCGCTGCCCTGGGAGCCGAAGATCTCGATCATGCCCACCACGGTGCCCAGCAGCCCCAGCAGCGGGGCCGCCGAAGCAATGGTTGCCAGGGCACTGAGGTATTTTTCGAGCCGGTGCGCCACCACGCGGCCCGCGCCTTCCATCGAGGCCCGCAGGTCGGATTCGCTGCAGCGGGGGTTGCTGTTGAGCGCGCGCAGGCCGGTGGCAAGCACTTCGCCCAACGCCGAATTCTGGGCCAGTTGCTTGACCACGTCGGGGCCGGGCACCGACTGGGACGACACGGAGATGGCTTCGTCCAGCAGCTTTGGGGGGGCGATGCGCGCCGTCTTGAGGGATACGAAGCGCTCAAAAATCAGCGCCATGGCCAGGACCGAGCAGGCAATCAGGGGCCAGATGGGCCAGCCTGCGGCTTGTATGATGGACAGCAATTCACTCTCTCCGCGCGGATGTGGGCAAAGGGCGATTATGGCCCAGCTTTGCGGCGTTTCACCCTCCGGCAAGGTCGTGCAGCCCGCGCCGTGGGCCAATTGCCACTTCGCCCACATTTTCTGTGGATAACTTTGTGGAAAACCCTGGGTGGGTTGCCCGGAAAATGGCGTAAATGCGTCAACCGAACAGAATGCTGAATAATTACGCAGCGAAAAACACTTATAAATCAAATGCTTGCACGAAATATGGTGCGTTTCGCGTGGTTTTGTCGGACAAACCGTTACATCATCGACGCTTTTTGCTGCTGTGGAATACTGCGCCGCAACAACGGCTGCAAGGCGCATGAATACCGATGAATGACCCCTTGAACCCTGGCGTGGCGCCACGTATCTGGGAGGTTGGTGCCCTGTGCCGTGCCGTGGCGGATGCTTTGCAGGCGCGCTTCAATCCGGTCGCGGTGCGCGGCGAGATCACGGGCTTCTCGCGCGCTTCCAGCGGGCATTGTTACTTCTCCATCAAGGATGCGCAGGGCCAGATCCGCTGCGCCATGTTCCGGCGCGCGGCCAGCCTGCTCGATTTCGTCCCGCGCGACGGCGAGCTCGTCGAGCTGCGCGGGCGCCTGGGGGTGTATGAAGCACGGGGCGACCTGCAGTTGGTGGTCGAGAGCCTGCAGCGCGCCGGGCAGGGGGCGCTGTTCGAGCAGTTTTTGCGCCTCAAGGCCCGACTGGAGGCGCAAGGACTGTTCGACGCCAGCCGCAAGCGGCCCCTGCCGTTGATGCCACGCGGCATCGGGGTGGTGACATCGCCGGGCGCAGCCGCCTTGCACGACGTGGTGACGGCCCTGCGCCGGCGCGTGCCCCACCTGCCTGTGGTGCTAGTGCCCGCCTTGGTGCAGGGGGCAGAAGCCGCAGCGTCGATGTGTGAGGCGCTATCAAAACTGTATCAGCTCGCGCAAGCAGGGCAAGCGCTGGAGGCAGATTTTGCTTCTAATCCGCCGATCGACGTGATTTTGCTGGTGCGCGGTGGTGGCTCGGTGGAAGATCTGTGGGCCTTCAACGACGAGCGGCTGGCCCACAGGCTGGTGCAAAGCCCGGTGCCCGTGGTCTGCGGCGTAGGGCACGAGACCGATTTCACCATTGCCGACTTTTGCGCCGACCTGCGTGCCCCCACGCCCACGGCTGCCGCCGAACTGGTGGCACAGCCCCGGGCGGTGTGGCTGGGCGCACTGGACCTGCTGGCAAACCGGCTGCACGATGGCGCGCAACGCCAACTGGACCAGCGCGGCCAGCGGCTGGACACGCTCGCGTCACGCCTGGGTCGCCCCTCGGGTCTGGTGGCGCGCGAGCAGCTCAGGCTGGCCAGGCTGGCACAGCGGCTGCGACACGGAATGCTATTGAAATTGCAGCATATATCCCATGATCAACAAGCGCTGGAGGCATTTTTCCCTCAAAAAATGCAGCAAACCCTGGCCGACCGCCAGCAGCGCCTCGACCGTGCGGCGCTGCGCCTGCAACTGCTCGATCCACACCTGGTACTGCAGCGCGGGTACGCCTTGCTCAGCGATGGGACGGGCCGCACGGTCAGCAGTGTGCGCCAGGCGCCTCCGGGCACGGCGCTGCAAGCCCGGCTCGCGGACGGAACGCTCGACCTCACCGTGCAGCCACCAGCCACTTCTTGACGGGGGCTGACGGGCCCTTGCGCTGCAGGCCGCCTGAACAAGCCCCCGCACGGGGTGCGGCGGCTTGCCGGGGGCCAGCAAAAAACAGGGGTTCTCCCTACAATGGCCCGCTGAAACCCCGCCGCCAGCGCGCCAGCGACTGGCGCCTGCACACCAACCCACAGAAGGATTGCCCCATGGAACACACCCTGCCCGCGCTGCCCTACGCCCTTGACGCCCTGGCCCCGCACTACAGCCAGGAGACGCTGGAATACCACCACGGCAAGCACCACAACGCCTACGTGGTCAACCTCAATAACCTGCAAAAAGGGACCGAGTTCGAGTCGATGACCCTTGAAGAGATCATCAAGAAGGCCAGCGGCGGTATTTACAACAACGCCGCCCAGATCTGGAACCACACGTTTTTCTGGAACTGCATGACCCCGGGCGGCGGCGGTGAGCCCGACGGCGCGCTGGCAGCGGCCATCAACGCCAAGTGGGGCAGCTACGCCGCCTTCAAGGAGGCCTTTGTCAAGAGCGCCGTGGGCAACTTTGGTTCGGGCTGGACCTGGCTGGTGAAGAAGCCCGATGGCAGCGTGGATATCGTCAACACCGGCGCTGCCGGCACGCCCCTGACCACCGCAGACACGGCCCTGCTGACCGTGGACGTGTGGGAGCACGCCTACTACATCGACTACCGCAACCTGCGCCAGAAGTTCGTTGAGACCTTCCTCGACAAGCTCGTCCACTGGAAGTTTGCCCAGAGCCATTTCGCCTGATCGGCAGGCCCGCTATTTTTTGCTACCGCCCGAACGGGTGGCGAACGCACCGGCACCTCGCTTTGGCGAGGTGTTTTCGTTTGCGGCTTCGCCTGATGTGGGTGCGGGTTGCAGGGATCGGGTGCGACTCCTCTATATTTGACCCTAGGGATGACCTGCATAACCCTCGCGAGTCGGTGGTAGTGCGGATCGGGATGGGCCACAAGGCGTCTTTTCGATGCCAATAGCTCGGCTATTGGCAAGAAAAGCAACGCAGTGGACCGCCCGAGACCGTGCTATCACAGACCGCAGGGAGTTATGTAGGTCATCCCTAGGAGCCTGTCGGACTTGGGAATCGTCGGCTGCAAATTGGCCCCAGCGGTCCATTTTTGGCTTCGCCGCTCTTCGAGAACACCGTCTTTTTGTCCCATAGCCCCGCTATGGGGCTGCAAATCCGGCAAAAACTGTCCTCGCTGTGGCCAATTTTGGTGAAACCTTCGGTTTTCGCTTTCGACGCCCCAAGTCCGACAGGCTCCTGGAACCGGCAGTTGACCGCTTTGTTTCCCTTGCCAGGCCGCATGAAATCAACGTTTCAAGGTTTCGATGGTGTTCACCTGATGGGTGAGCGCGCTATGCACCCGTCAGCACCGCGT
>Ga0073905_10000524_pt1 | contig 18091 bp, 16 predicted proteins | sample KloWWTupernatant_FD_65482 | JGI IMG/M metagenome (GOLD analysis project Ga0073905, IMG submission 65482) | Active sludge microbial communities from Klosterneuburg, Austria, studying microevolution and ecology of nitrifiers - Klosterneuburg... | ecosystem: Engineered > WWTP > Aerobic digester >... | reverse complement strand
GTCGAGCGCGCCAGCGCGATGATCGCCAACCTGTTCGCGCGGCTGGCGCTGCCGAAGGGGGCGCGCATTGCGGTGCAGGTCGACAAGTCGCCCGAGGCCCTGCTGCTGTACCTGGCGACGCTGCGCGCGGGCTACGTGTTCCTGCCTCTGAACACCGCCTACCAGGCGACCGAGATCGACTACTTCGTCGGCGACGCCGAGCCGTCGGTCGTGGTGTGCAGCCCCGCGAACCGCGGATGGATCGAGCCGATCGCGCAGCGCCACCGCGTGCCGCACCTGTTCACGCTCGGCGACGACCGCACCGGCACGCTGCTCGAGGCCGCCGGGCGTGAATCGGACCGTTTCGCGACGGTGCGAAGTCGCGCCGAAGACCTCGCCTGCATCGTCTACACGTCGGGCACCACCGGCCGCAGCAAGGGAGCGATGCTGTCGCACGCCAACATCGGCAGCAACGCGCTCACGTTGCACTACTACTGGCGCTGGCGCGCCGGCGACGTGCTGCTTCACATGTTGCCGATCTTCCACGTGCACGGGCTCTTCGTGGCGATCCACGGCGCGTTGCTGTCGGGCAGCAGCATGATCTGGCGCGCGCGCTTCGACGCGAAGGAAGCGATTCGCCTGCTGCCACAGGCCACCGTGTTCATGGGCGTGCCGACGATGTACGTGCGGCTGCTCGACGAACCCGGCTTCGATGCGAAGGCCTGCCGGAGCATGCGGCTGTTCGTGTCGGGCTCGGCACCGCTGCTCCCCGACACGTTCCGTCAGTTCGAGATGCGAACCGGCCAGCGCATCCTCGAACGCTACGGCATGAGCGAGACCGCGATGCTGACGTCGAACCCGTACGATGGCAACCGCGCGGCCGGCACCGTCGGCCTGCCGCTGCCGGGCGTCGAAGTGCGTGTCGTCGACGAGCAGGGCCGGCCTTGCGGCACGGGCGAGATCGGCGCGATCCAGGTGCGCGGTCCGAATGTCTTCTCCGGCTACTGGCGCATGCCCGGAAAGACCAGGGAGGAGTTCACCGCGGACGGATTCTTTCGCACTGGCGACATGGGCAAGTGGGACGCGAATGGCTACCTGTCGATCGTCGGCCGCAGCAAGGACCTGATCATCACCGGCGGCTACAACGTCTACCCGAAGGAGATCGAGTCTTATCTCGACGAGATGGACGGCGTGGCCGAGTCGGCGGTGATCGGCGTGCCGCACCGCGATTTCGGCGAGGCGGTCACCGCAGTCGTTGTCCGCAAGCCCGGCGCCAAGCTCGACGAGGATGCGATCGTCGTGGCGCTGAAGGCCCGGATTGCGGCGTTCAAGGTGCCCAAGCGCGTCCACGTCGTCGACGAGTTGCCGCGCAACGCGATGGGCAAGGTGCAGAAGAACGTGCTCCGCGAGCGCTACGGCGCTCGGTGACCGCTCGGTGGCGGGTACTCGGTGGTTGCTCAGTGCCCGTACAACCCCTTCCAGAGCATGTACGCCGCAAGTGCGTAGAGCAGCAGCGCGAACAGCGTCCTGAGCCGGCCGACGTCCATCGCGTGCGCGACCCTCGCGCCGAGCGGCGCGGTCAGCACGCTGGTGGCGACGATCGACGCCAGCGCCGGCACGTAGATGTAGCCGGTGGTTCCGGCCGGCAGCTCGAGCCCCCAGCCGGCGTAGACGTAGCCGAGCGTTCCGGCGAGCGCGATCGGAAAGCCGCACGCCGCGCTGGTCGCGACCGCCTGGTGGATCTTCACGTTGGCGCGCGTCAGGAACGGCACGGTGATGAACGCGCCGCCGGCACCGACGATCGCCGACATGAATCCGATCACGCCGCCCATGCCGAAGCGGGCGGCGCTGCCCGGCAACGTGCGATCCGCGACGCTCGCCCGCTTGAAGAGCATCTGCGTGGCCATCAGCGCGACGAACACGCCGAACCCGATCGCGAGCACGCTGCCGCGAAGGGCCGCTGCGACCTGCGCGCCGGCCACCGAACCGACCATGATCCCCGGTGCGAGCGTCCTCGCGATGTCCCAACGCACCGCGCCGTGCCGCGCGTGCGCGCGCACGCTCGAAACCGACGTGAAGAGGATCGTGGTCAGCGAGGTTGCGATGGCGACCTTGACGATGTGTTCCGCCGGGAATCCCTTCGCGGTGAGCAGCATGGTGATGAACGGCACCATCACCATGCCGCCGCCGATGCCCAGCAGGCCCGCGGCGAAGCCGGTGGCGGCGCCGAGAACGAGAAACCAGGCGATCAGGGTCGGGTCCATGTGGGGTTCGGTGCGCGTGCGCGAGGGCGCAGCGCCGTCGAGCGCGGCTCGCGCGAAGCCGACGATGCTACCACCCGGGAGATCGCGTCCTTCGGCCGGTCGGTCAGCGCAGCAGGGCGTCGAGGTGGCGCCATTCGGCCGGCGTCACCGGCGTGATCGACAGGCGATTGCCCTTGCGCAAGACGACCATGTCGGCGAGCGCCTCGTGGCGGCGCAATTCGGCCAGTGGCAGGTAGCGCGTCTTGCGCGTCACGCGCACGTCGACCAGCAGCCAGCGCGGCGCGTCGCGCGTGCTCCTGGGGTCGAAGTAGGGCGACGCCGCGTCGAACTGCGTGTCGTCCGGATAGGCCGCCGACGCGACGTCGCCGATGCCGGCGATGCCGGGTTCGGCGCAGCCCGAGTGGTAGAAAAGCACGCCGTCGCCGACGCGCATCGCGTCGCGCATGTAGTTGCGCGCCTGGTAGTTGCGTACGCCGAACCACGGCACCGTGTGCCGAGGCATCGCGAGCACGTCGTCGATCGAGCACTCGTCGGGCTCGGACTTCATCAGCCAGAAGGACTTGGCGGGCATCGTCGCGACGGAAGAGGGGACCCCGCCTGTGCCGGCAGGCCGGCATCCTGAACCGTTCAGTTCAGTTTGGCCGCAGCAGGCACCACATCAGGTTCGTCCGACTGGGGACGATCACAACAGCAGTGCGCAGGAAGCCGCGACCGGGATGCAATGCATTGGTTCAAGGAATGTATGACCTTGTCGAACACTGCAGGGTCGCTGCCATTCTAACCCGGAACGTCGCACGACCGCGCGGCAAAGGCGCGGGCACAGGGGCGGCCGAAGGGGGCGCGCAAGGGGCGGACTGCCCGCCGCCGGTGCGCCGGCGCTTGCCCCCGCTGCGCGGGGGTGCCCTGCGATGCTCGGCACACCGGCCCCGCGGCGAAACTCGCTGCGCGCGCCATGCGCGCTCCGCTCGGACAGTCGCCGCGAGTCAGAAGTACGAAGCGCGCTTCGCGCGCGGGCCGGCACGCCTGCGCTTCTCGGCTGCGCACAGGCGCGCCGGCGGCGGGCAGTCCGCCCCTTGCGCGCCCCCTTCGGCCGTCCCTGTGCCCGCGCCCTTGCGGGCGGCGTCGCGGCGCTCGCGGGCAACAGGTGCATTTTGCGTTCGAACGCAGCGACGTCGCTCTAGCGTCAGGCCGCAGCGGGCCGGAGTGCGGCGCACGGGCCGGGCGGCACGCGCGGGGCAGCGGCGGCAGGCGGTGACGCCGCACGCACTGGGACGATGTCTGCGGCGCCGAGCAGCGCAGCCTCGGGGTCGGCGCGCGAAGCGCGCTTCGTTGATCTGACTCGCGGCGATTGCTCGAGCGCAGCTCGCGAAGCGAGCGAAGCGAGTTTCGCCGCGCGACCCCGGGGCGAGCAGCGGAGGGAAGTCGGTGCGCAGCACCGACCGCCGCGGTCAGAGTCCCAGTGCGTACGCGTCACCGTCTGCCGCCGCTGCCCCGCGCGTGCCGCCCGGCCCGTGCGCCGCACTCCGGCCCGCTGCGGCCTGACGCGAGCGAGCGTCAGAAGAGGCTTTCCTGGCGTTCGAGTTCGGCGCTGAGGTCGTCGCGCATCTTGCGGATCTTGCCGAGGATCTCCGCCTTGGGCGTGCCGTCCACCGGGCTCTGCGCGCCGAGCAGTTCGTGCGCGAGTTGCAGCGCCGCCATCACCGCGATGCGGTCGATGCCCGAGATGCGGCCGGCCTCGCGAATCGCGCGCATCTTCTCGTCGACCATCTGCACCGCTTCGAGGAGCTGCGGCTTGGTCTCGCCGCTGACCGCCAGCCGGTAGTCGCGGTCGAGGATCTTGACGTCGATCTGTTCCATGGTCGGGTCCGTCGGGGTCGGCGCTATTCGGCGCTGTCGGCCGGCAGCGGAAGTCGCGCCAGCGCGGACTCGACGCGGGCACGGGCCTCGGCGATGCGCTGCTGCAGTTGCTGGTTCGCGCTCCGGCTCGCCTCGAGCTGGTCGCGCAGGTTCGCGTTCTCGTCGGCCAGCCGCCGAACGAGCTCCAGCATGCGCTCGACCCGCTCGCCCAGCTGATCCACTTCCTGGTCCATGGCGAGATGGTATATGAAGACGCCACCCCGGGGTGTTCGCGGAGGGGGCGCCCGGCTTCCGGTAGCATGCCGGGACCGGATCCGGATACACCGATGAGACTGCGTTCGATGCTTCGCCGCTCGCTGGCTGCCACGTGCCTGGCTGCGTTGGCGCTGGCCGGCGCGGGAGCGCCGCAGCCGGCGCAGGCGGGTGCAGGCGGGGGCGCCGGCGTCCCCGCCGCGGACGCCCGCACCGGTCCGACCCGCGTCGAGGCGGTCGAGGTCGAGCTGGTCGCCGAGAACGCGGCGCTCGCGCCGGGGCAGCCGGTGCGGCTCGGTCTGCGCATCCGGCACGACCCGCACTGGCACACCTACTGGCGCAACCCCGGCGACTCGGGACTGGCGACGCAGCTCGCGTTCCGGCTGCCCGCCGGGTTCGACGCCGGTGCGATCGAGTGGCCCGCGCCGCGGCGCCTGTTCATCCCGCCGTTGGCCAACTACGGCTACGAGGACGAGGTCGTGCTGCCCGTGCCCTTGCGAGTGCCACCCGCGATCGAGGGCGAGCGGGTGCGCTTCGCCGCCCGTGCGTCGTGGCTGATGTGCCGCGAAGTCTGCATCCCGGGCGAAGCCGACGTCGCGCTCGAGCTGCCGGTGCAGCGCGCGGGCGTCGTGGCCCGATCGCGCTTCGCCGCGCTGTTCGACGAGGCCGAGCGGCGCATGCCGCGGCAAGCGATCGCCGCTCGCGTCTTCGCCGACGGCGAGACGCTGTCGATCGGCCTGCCCGGGCGTCCCGCCGCCGTCGAGTTCTTTCCGTACCGCGAAGGCTGGCTGCGAAATGCCGAGGCGCAGGTGCTGTATGCCAGCGACGGCGATGGCGTCGGTGCGCGCCTGGACGTCCGGCTGACCGAAGACGGCGCGCGCAGGGTGCGCGAGGGCACGGAGGCAGTGAAGTCGGCCGCTGAAGGCATCGTCGTCATCGACGGGAAGGCACGCGAGCTCGCGGTATCGATCGCACCGGCTGCGTTCGCCGCCGGTTCCGAACTGTCTCGAGTCGCCGGTGCGCCGCAGGCGCCCGCCGAGCCGGCGCGGCGCGGACTCGACCTGCCGGGGCTGCGCTCGGGCAGCGTCGCGCCGGAGTCGGCGGCACTCGCGGCGCCCGCCACCGGCCTGCCCGGCAGTCTCTGGATGGCCGCGTTGTTCGGCGCCGTCGGGGGACTGATCCTGAACCTGATGCCGTGCGTGTTCCCGGTAATCGGGCTGAAGGTGCTCGGCTTCGCGCGCCATGGCAGCGAGGGCAGCGCCGGCTCGCGCGTCGGTGCGCTGGTCTTCGCCGCTGGCGTCGTGGTGTCCTTCTGGGCGCTCGCAGGCGTACTGCTCGCGCTGCGCGCCGCTGGCGAGGCCGCAGGCTGGGGCTTCCAGCTGCAGTCGCCGCTGTTCGTCGCGGCGATGGCGTTGCTGTTCGTCGCGATCGCGCTCAACTTCTCGGGCGTCTACGAGATCGGCGTCTCGGCGACCCGGCTCGGCCGGTTCGATCGCGGCGCCGCGGCGTCCGCGCATCCGCTCGCCGGTTCGTTCGGCTCCGGGGTGCTGGCGGTGCTCGTGGCGACGCCGTGCACCGCGCCGTTCATGGGCTCTGCTCTCGGCTACACGCTGGGCAGTTCGACGCTCGAGGCGCTGGTCGTGTTCACTGCGATCGGGGTCGGCATGGCGGCGCCGTACGTGCTGCTCGGCCTGTTCCCGGCCTGGTTGCGCTGGCTGCCGCGGCCGGGGCGGTGGATGGAGACGTTTCGCCAGGTGCTCGCGTTCCCGATGTACGCGACCGCGGCGTGGCTGGCGTGGGTGCTGGGGCAGCAAGCCGGCATCGACGCGGTGTTGGCGCTTGCGATCGGTGCGGTGCTGCTCGCGCTCGGGCTCTGGCTGACCGGTCGCTTCGTGCAGCAGGGCAGCGGCGGGCGGCGCGGCGTCGCCGCGGCGCTGGCGGTCGCGGCGCTTGCGCTGGGGCTGTGGACCGCGTGGCCGCGCGACGTCGGCAGCGGCGCCGCAACGCCGATGCAGGCCGGTGCGGAATCGATCGCCTGGCAGCCGTGGTCGCGCGAGCGGGTCGACGACGCGCTGGCGCGAGGCCGGGGGGTGTTCGTCGACTTCACTGCCGCCTGGTGCGTCAGCTGCCAGGCCAACAAGCGGCTGGTGCTCGAGCGCGACGCGGTCGTGTCGGCAATGGCGCAGCGAGGCGTCCTGCGCCTGAGGGGCGACTGGACCAATCGCGATCCGGCGATCACCGCCGAGCTGGCACGTTTCGGGCGCAACGGCGTGCCGCTGTACCTGATGTACCGCCCCGGCGAGCCGCAACCCCAGGTCCTTCCCGAACTGCTGACCGTCGGACTCGTCATGGACGCGCTGGTCGCGCGCCCTGGCGATCGCTGAACCTGGATCAAGTCGCTCGCCGAGACGCCCGCGCGCACGCACGCGCCGCCGTCCTATAATCCGCTTCGCTTCCGGTGCCGCGCGGTCCCTCCCGACGCGCGGTTAAACGGGAAACAGGGAGCCGCGGTCCGAGGTCCGCGGCCAACCTGTGCTGCCCCCGCAACGGTAAGCAGCGGTGTCCGCGTTCGCGCGGACAGTCGCGCACCCCTCGCCACTGGACCGGCCGCCGCTTCGCGCGGTCGGCGGTCCGGGAAGGCAGTGCGCTTCCGATCGGGCCGCGCCTGACGCGACCCGCAACGCTGCAAGCCCGGATACCGGCCGGAAGGGCCGATCGCGGCTTCGTGCTGTCGATCATTCGAAGAACCAGCGCCTTGCGGTGGGCCAGGCGCACAGGAGTTCCCATGTCCCGATCTTCCACACCCCCCGTGGCAGCGCGCGCGCGCGCGTTCGCCCTGGCGCGTCCGTGCGCCTTCGCAGTGTCGTGCGTGAGCACGCTGCTTTCCGGTCTGCATCCGGTCTGCGCATCCGCGCAGTCGATGAGTCCCGTGGTCGTCACCGCCACGCGCTCCGAGATTCCGATCGAAGGTGCGCTGGCGGACGTCACCGTGATCGACGCGGCTGCCATTCGCGATGCCGGCACCGCGACGCTGCCCGAGTTGCTGCGCAGCGCAGGCGGCATCGAGGTTTCGCAGACCGGCGGTGCAGGCTCGGTGTCGGGGCTGTTCGTGCGAGCCACGCGCAATTCGCAATCGATCATCCTCGTCGACGGCGTGCGCGTCGAGAGCCCGCTGAGTGGCGGCGGACTTCCCGAGCACCTGCCGTTGTCGGCGATCGACCGGATCGAGGTGGTGCGCGGCCCGGCGTCCGCGCTGTACGGATCGGGCGCGATCGGCGGGGTCGTCCAGCTCTTCACGCGCCAGGCCGATGCCGACGGATGGTGGCCGTTCGCATCGGCCGGCTTTGGCACGCACGGCACCCGCCAGCTGCAGGCGGGCTTTCGCAGCGCGCGCAGCGGCACACGCGTCGCGTTGTCGTTCGCGCACGAGCGCACCGACGGATTCGAGGCCACGCTGCCCGGCAGCCCGGACTACCAGGCCGATCGCGACGGCAACCGGCAGAGCTCGCTGACTGCGTCGCTGTCGCACCGGCTCGCGGCGCAGTGGGAGGTCGGCGCGAGCCTGCTGTTGAACGACGGCCGCGTCGAATACGACGACGCGTTCTCGACGCCGGACACCGCGCGAAAGGACTACCGGTCCACGGTCGTGTCCGGTTTCGTGCGCGGGCGCCCGACCGGTGCGTGGCAGACCGAGCTGCGCGTGGGCAACAGCGCGATCGACTACAGCTACGAGGGTTTCACCTTCGCGCCGCGCACCGACTCGCGAACGATCGCGTGGCAGAACACCGTCGACGCGTGGGGCGGACGGCTGCTGTTCGGAGTCGAATCGCTCGGACAGCGCATCGATGGCGAGGGCCTGACCCGCGGAGGCGGCTTCGTCTACGCGCGCGACAGCCGCGACACCGACTCGGCGTTCGGGGGTTACGAGCGCAGTTGGGGCGAGCACACGCTGCGCGCGACGCTGCGCCGGGACAGCATCGAGTCGGTCGGGTCCGAGACGACCGGTGCGCTGGCCTGGGGCTGGCGCCTCGCGCCGCAGTGGCTGCTGCGCGCGAGCTATGGCACCGCGTTTCGCGCGCCGACCTTCGACGACCTGTACAACCCGTTCTCGCCGAACCCGACGCTGCAGCCCGAGAAGTCGCGCGGCTTCGAGTTCGCCGTCGAGCACCGCACCGGTGCCGACCTGTTCCGCGCGACGGCGTTCAGCAGCCGCATCGACGAGGCGATCGAGCTCGACTCGAGCTTCACCGCGCAGAACCTCGCGCGGGCGCGCGTGCGCGGCATCACCTTCGATGCGCACCGCGCGGTGGGCGCGTGGACGCTGCGCGGTTCCGCGACGCTGCAGGACACCGAGGGCGAGTCGGTCGACCCGATCACCGGGGTGCGCACCGAGGCGGAACTGGTACGTCGCGCGCCCGGCTACGGCGTGCTCGGCCTCGAGCGCAGGCACGGTCGATGGCGGATCGGCGCCGAGGCGATTGCGCAGGCGCGCCGCTTCGACACGCAGGGGCAGCGGATGGGAGGTTATGCTTTCGTGGACGCATGGGCCTCGTACCAGATCGATCGCGGTTGGGCGCTGTTCGCGCGCGCCGGAAACCTCGCAGATCGCGACTACGAAACCGCCGCCGGCTATCGGTCGCCGCCGCGCTCGTTGTTCGTCGGCGTGCGCTACACGGCGCCTTGATGCAACCGGCGCGCCTGCCGGCGATCGCGTGGCTGCTCGCCACGCTGGTCGCGACCGTGCCCGCGGCGGCAGCGCAGCCGATCGACGCCGCGGCTGCACGGACGCAGGCCACCCGGCTCGCGCAGGACGACCGGGGGCGCCGCCTGGCGTTGCCGCGCGCGCCTGCACGGATCGTGTCGCTGGCGCCGCACGCGACCGAACTGCTGTTCGCGAGCGGTCTCGGCGCGCGCGTCGTGGCCGTCGATCGGGACAGCGACTTCCCGGAGGCGGCGCGCGCGTTGCCGCGCGTCGCATCGCATCCGCGGCCCGACGTCGAGGAACTGCTGGCGCTCGCCCCGGACCTGGTCGTCATCTGGGGGCCCGGCGCGGACCGGGCGCTGCTCGAGCGGCTGGACGCGCTCGGACTGGCGGTGTTCGTTTCGGAGCCACGCACGCTCGACGACGTCGCCGACAGCATCGAGCGCTTCGCGAGGATGTCGTCCGACGCTTCCGTCGGCCTCGCCGCGTCGCACGCGTTTCGCGCGCGCGTCGCCGCGGTACGGCAGCGTTACGCGAACCGGCGGCCGGTGCGCGTGTTCGTGCAGGTCTGGTCGTCGCCGCTGATCGGCGTCGCCGATCGCGACGTCATCGGCGACGCGGTGCGAAGTTGCGGCGGCAGCAACGTGCTGGCCGGCTCGGCGGTGGCCGCGCCGCGACTCGACGCGGAGGCGGTGATCGCGGCGCGGCCCGAGCTGATCCTCGCCACCGACGGCACGCGCTCGGAGCGCGTCTGGCGCGAGCGCGGCCTGCTTGCGCCGCGCGGCGCGGCGCGTTTCGCGGCTTTCGACGCATCGACGATGGAACGTCCGGGGCCGCGCGTGCTCGACGCGCTCGACAGGCTGTGCGTGGAAATCGACGAGGTCCGCCGCGCTGTGCGGTGAATGCAACCGTGATGCACGATGTTTTGCTAACATCGGGCCGGGAAAAGTCGATCCGAACAACGCAGCCAGGGAGTTGCCGCATGCCCGTCGTAGCCGTCGTGAATCCGAAGGGAGGTGTGGGCAAGTCGACACTTGCGACCAACCTCGCCGGGTACTACGCCTCCACCGGCAAGCGGACGATGCTCGGCGACTTCGACCAGCAGCAATCGGCCAGGAACTGGCTGGACCTGCGGCCGGCGGGCGTCAAGCCCATCGAGACCTGGACGATGAACGGCGAGATCGCGCGTCCGCCCCGCGGGGTCACCCACGTGGTGCTCGACACGCCCGCGCAGATCGGCGGCAAGCGACTGGCCGACGTCGTGCGCGTGTCCGACCGGATCGTCGTGCCGCTGCAGCCGTCGATGTTCGACGTGATGGCGACGCAGCGCTTCCTCGAGCAACTCAGGGCGCTGTTCGCGAGTGCCCGCGAGTTCCGGGAGACCGTCGGCATCGTCGGCATGCGGGTGGACACGCGAACGCGCGCGGCCGAGGAACTGGCGCGATTCGTCGGCGGCATCGGCCTGCCGGTCGCCGGCTACGTTCGCGACACGCAGAACTACGTCCATCTTGCCGCGCACGGGCTGACGGTGTTCGACGTTCCGTCGCAGCGCGTCGACAAGGACCGCGCGACCTGGGAGCCGCTGCTTCAGTGGCTCGGCCGCTGAGGCGCGCAGCATCGACGGATCTGCCGCCGCGCTGACCGTTCCGGCTTTCCCGGTCGTCGCGCAGCGGGGCGCGCGCGTGTCGCTGCGCGTGGTCGAAGCGCGGAGCGAGACGCTCGCCGTCGTTCGTGGCGTGCTCCGGCCGCCGCTTTCGTCGGTCGACCGCGGCGCCATGGTCACCGTCTGGCTCGACGGCGAACTCGGCTACTGCGCCAGCGCCGACCTGTCGGCGCGCGGCCTGCAGGACGCGGCCGACCGCGCCGTGGCGTGGGCGCTCGCGGCGCGCGGTCGCGGACTCGGGCTGGCGAGCGCTCCATGGCGCGCGCCGGAGCTCGGGGCGCGCTACCGGGGGCCCGACGACGAGCCGTTGCCGGCACGCGAAGCCCTGATCGACCTGCTGCGCGACGAGGCCGTCGCAATGGCGCTGGATCCGCGCATCGTTCATTCGTCGGCCGTCCTGGGCGCGACCGAAGTCGTGCAGGGCCTGTGGATCGACGGGGAACTGGTCGCCGACCAGCGATTCCGCTTCGTCGAGCCGAATCTCGAGGTCACGGCCTGCGATGGCGGACGTTCGCAGACGCGCACGCTCGGCGGGCAGTACAACGGTTTCAGCCAGCAGGGAGGGCGGGCCGTATTGGGCGTTTCGGGGCTGATCGGCGGCGGTGCGCGCATCGCCGGGCAGGCGCTCGAGTTGCTCTACGCACCGAACTGTCCGGCGGGCGCGCGCGACCTGCTGCTGTCGCCGGACCAGATGATGCTGCAGATCCACGAGTCGATCGGGCATCCGCTCGAGCTCGACCGCATCCTCGGCGACGAGCGCAATTTCGCGGGGACCAGTTTCGTCACGCCCGACATGTTCGGCAGCTACCGCTACGGTTCGCCGCTGCTCGACGTGAGCTTCGAACCCGGCGTGCCTGGCGAGGTCGCGAGCTACGCGGTCGACGACGACGGCGCCGTCGCGCATCCGGTCCGCCTGATCGAGAAGGGCGTGCTCAAGCGCGCGCTCGGCGGCGAACTGTCGCAGCTTCGCGCACGTGCCCTGGGCTGGCCGATCGGCGGCGTCGCGGCGGCGCGCGCCAGCGGCTGGCACCGGCCGCCGATCGACCGGATGGCAAACCTGAACCTCGCGCCGGGCGACGCGACGATGCAGTCGATGGTCGCTGCCGTCGAACGCGGGATCTGGATGCAGACCAATGCTTCCTGGTCGATCGACGATGCGCGCGACAAGTTCCAGTTCGGCTGCGAGTGGGGCCGGCTGATCGAGGACGGCGAACTCACGACCGTGGTTCGCAACCCGAACTACCGGGGGCGCTCTGCCACTTTCTGGCGCAGCCTCGCGATGGTTGGCGACCCGGCGACGATGCAGGTCCTGGGCACGCCGTTCTGCGGCAAGGGCGAACCGGGGCAGATCGCGCGGGTCGGCCACGCGTCGCCGGCGTGCCTGTTCCGGGCGATCGACGTGTTCGGGGGCGAGTCGTGACCGACGGCAACCCGGCGGCGCCGGTGCGGCGCGACCCGCGTTTCGCCGCCCGCTTCGACGCGATGTCGGCCTTCGTGTCGTCGTCGGCAGGACCCGGCGAGATCCTGTTCGCGAGCCTGCGCGGCGAGCGCGCGGACTACCTGCGTCTGAACGGTGCACGCGTGCGGCAGGCCGGCAGCGTCGAGCGCGCGGTCGTGAGCTTGCGCGTCGTCGACGCGCAGCGTCAGGCGCGCAGCGTGCGCACGCTGGGCGAGGACGCGGCGATCGGCGCCGTGCTCGCGGAGGCGCACGCCGAACTGCGGGCCGTGCTGGCACGCCTGCCTGCCGATCCGTATGCGTGCTGGCAGCCGATGCCGTCGTTCAGCGAGCGGGTTCGCGGCGGTCCGGCCGCCGATCCCGCTGCGATCATCGACACGATCGCCGCCGCTGCCGACGGCGATGACCTCGTCGGCCTGTACGCCGGTGGGCCGGTGGTGCGCGGCCTGGCAAGCAGCCTCGGACATCGGCACTACCACGAGACGGTCTCGTCGAGCTTCGACTTCTCGCTGCATCTCGAAGGCGGCCGCGCGCTCAAGGACACCTGGGCGGCCGAGCAATGGGATGCGCAGTCGCTGCACGCGGCGATTGCCGCGGCGCGCGAACGCGCCGACGTCCTGCGGCGCCCGTCGCGGCGGCTCGCTCCCGGCGACTACCGCGTGCTGCTGTCGCCGCAGGCGGTGGCCGACCTGGTTGCGCTGCTTGGCTGGGGCGGGTTCTCGGAGCGTGCGCATCGAAGTGCGCAGTCGCCGCTGTCGCGCGCGCAGCGCGGCCTGGAGGCCTTCGATGCGGGCCTGTCGGTGGCCGAAGATGCCGACGCGCTTGGCGTGCCGCGCTTCCAGGACGACGGCTTCGAGCGGCCCGCGCGCGTGCCGCTGATCGACGCAGGGCGTCCGGCCCAACGCCTCGTCTCGCCGCGCAGCGCGCGCGAGTTCGACGCGACGTGCAACGGTGCCGACGACGACGAGCGCCCGCTGGCCGCCTGTGTCGCTCCCGGCCGGCTGCCCGCCGCCGACGCGCTGCGGGCGCTGGACACCGGCATCGCGATCTCCAATGTGTGGTACCTGAACTACTCCGACCGCGACGCTTGTCGGGCCACCGGCATGACGCGCTTCGCGACGCTGTGGGTCGAGAACGGGCATCCGGTTGCGCCGATCGAACCGATGCGCTTCGACGACAGCCTGTACCGCACACTGGGCTCGCAGCTGCTCGGACTCACCGACGTCGCGCGACGCTTCCCCGAGACGGCGACCTGGGACGGCCGGGAACCCGGCGGCGCCTGCGCCCCGTCAGCGCTGGTCGGCGCGCTGCGGTTCACGCTGTGAGGCCGAGCCGGGTCGTGGCGCCGTGTCGGATCGCGCGGCGTCGCCACGCGGTTCGGTGACGAAGCCGAGCTTCGTGATGCCGGCCTGCTGCGCGCTGGACATCACCTCGGCGATCCGCTGGTAACGCGTCTCGCGGTCGGCGCGCAGATGCAGTTCGGGTTGCGGCTGTCGAGCGGCCGCCTGCAGGAAGCGCTCGCCGAGCGCGTCGATCCCCGCGACCGGCTCGTTGTTCCAGAACAGCGCCCCGGTCGGATCGATCGACAAGGTGATCGTCTCGGGCTTTTCCGCCGACACCGGTGCCTGCGCGCTCGGCAGGTCCAGGCGAATCGAGTGCGTCAGCAGCGGCGCGGTGATGATGAAGATGACCAGCAGCACCAGCATGACGTCGACCAGCGGCGTCGTGTTGATCTCGGCCATCGGCTGCGGGTTGCTTCCCGTGTCGAAACTTCCGAATGCCATCGCGTCGAGGCTCCTCGTCGTGTCGCGGTAGAACGCGGCCGCTCAGCGAACGACCTGGCTGGCCGCGAGCGGCCCGACCGCACTGCGCAGTGCGTCGCCCTCGTGGTCCTTCAGCCGTCGTCCGGTGATCACCAGCCCCAGCAGGTCGTGCGCGAAGCCGTCGAGTTCCGCGAGCACGATCCGGTTGGCGCGCACGAAGGCGTTGTACGCGAGCACTGCGGGGATCGCCACCGCGAGGCCTGCTGCGGTCATGACGAGCGCCTCGCCGACCGGTCCCGCGACCTTGTCGATCATCACCTGGCCGCTCGATGCGATCGCGAGCAGCGCGTGGTAGATGCCCCAGACGGTGCCGAACAGACCGACGAAGGGTGCGGTGCTGCCCACCGATGCGAGAAACGCCAGCCCGCTCTCGAGTCGCGCCGAAGCCTGCGTGATCTCGCCGCGCAGAGCGCGCGTGACCAGCTCGTCGCGGTCGATCGAGGCGGCGAGCGAACTGTCGGGCTGCATCGCCGCGGCTGCCCGCGCCTTCTGCACCAGCGGCAGGAAGACCCTCTCGGTGTCGGCACGCTCGAGCGTGGCCACCGCGTCTTCCATCGAGCGCGCGTTCCAGAACTGCTCGAGCGCGGCGCGGGCGCCACGGCGCAGGCGCCATGTGCTCCACGCCTTCGACAGGATGAAGTACCAGCTGACCACCGACATCGCCAGCAGCAGGTACGCGACAGCGTGCGTCACGACGTCGCCCGCCTGCCAGAAGTGCATCAGACCCAGTTGTTGCTCTTGCATTGCTCGTTCCCTCAGCCTTCGAGTCGGAAGACCCATCGCCAGTCGTGATACCACTCCGCCACAGGCTGGCCGTCGACCGTGGCCGGCTTGAAGCGCCATTTCTTCACCGTGTCGACCGCGGTGCGGTCGAGCAGCGCGGATCCGCTCGACTGCTTGAGCCGGATCTCGGTGACCTTCCCGTCCACGTCGACGCGCACGTCCAGGCGCACCTCGCCCTGATCGCCCATGCGCCGTGCGACGCCGGGATACGGCGGCGGCGTGTTGCCGCTCCAGCTCGCATCGACGCGCGGCGGGTTGCGCCTCGGCGCAGCAGTCTGCGTGGCCGCGTCGTCGCGCGTCGACGCGACGGCAGCTGGCGGCGAAGGCGGTGCCTGCTCGGCGGCGGGCGGCGCCGCCTCGCTCGTCGCGCCGGCGGGCGGCAGTGCGATCGCCTGGGCTGCCGGCTCGGGTGCCGGGGCCGGCCGCGGAGGAGACGGACGTGCGACCGGGCGGGGCGTGGGCTTCGGAGGAGCCGGCTTCGCGAGAACCGGCTTGCGCGGCGCTGGCGGCGCGGGCGCGGGCGCACGAACCTGCGGCGTCGGATCGACGGGGTGCGGCGCCGGCACGGGCTCGCGCGGCGCCGGCGCGACGGGCAAGGGTTCTGGCGGCGTGATCAGCACGACCTGTACCGGTTCGATCTCGCGGTGGGCCGGCGGTGCAAGGGCCAGCGACAGCACGCCGGTGAGCACGATTCCGTGCAGGGCCAGCGCGCCGCCTGCCGCTGACAGCCGGTATGCGTTCATGCGGAAATTATCGCGGTCGACGCGAGGAAGGCCAAATCCGTGCGCGGCGCACGCCGATGCGGGTGACGGTGCGGGTCGCGCCGACTCGACGGAACGAATGATGATCAATCGCATTGAATTGCGCAAACCGGCCGGTCGTGTAAGCCGGCATGCCGCCCGCGGCGGCGCGCATCTGCAACAATGCGCTCCTTTCAAGAGCGAGGCAGTCGCATGAGTCGAGATCGGCGCGTTGGACGAGTGTCCGCCTCCGGCGCCGGTCGGGACGGCCCGTCCGGTCGCCGCGCGGCGCTGCGGCGCGCGGCGTCGTCGCTCGCCACGCTGGCGGTGCTGCCGGGTTGCGCGACGCGGCCCGGACCGTCGGCCGCCGGGCCCGGGCGCGACGGGCCGCCGCGGGCGGCGCTCGCCGCGGACGTGCTGTTGATCGGGGAGATCCACGACAACGCGGCGCAACACCGGCTCCGGCTTCAGTGGCTCGACGCGATCGCCAGGCATCGTCGGGTCGCGCTTGCGCTCGAGCAGCTCGACGCGGCGCGCCAGGACGATCTCGACCGGGCGCGGGCCGCCGACGCGGGAAGCGCCGACAGCCTGCCGCTGCGCGCGCGCCGGCTGGCCGAGGCCGCCGGTTTCGATTTCCGCGGCTGGGACTGGCGGTTCTACGGGCCGGTGATCGAACTCGCGCTGCGACGCGAGTTGCCGCTGATTGCCGCGAACCTGTCGCGAAGCGAGTCCGTCGCGGTCGTGCGGGGACGGGCGCCCGCGGCGCCGGAACCTGCCGGCTGGGGCAGCGACGAGCGGCGCGCGCTCGAGGACGCGATCCGGGACGGCCATTGCGGCACCCTGCCGGAATCGATGATCGTGCCGATGGCCGCCGCGCAGCGCACCCGCGACGCGCGAATGGCCCGTTCGCTGATCGATGTGCGCCGGCGCAGCGGCCTGCCGGTCGTGCTGCTCGCAGGCAACGGCCATGTTCGTCGCGACATCGGGGTTCCGCGCTACCTGGCCGGCCTGCCGCCGCAGGATCGGGTGTTCGTCATCGGGATGGTCGAATCGCCTGAGGGACCTTCGAACGCCTTCGACCACGCCGAACTGACCGAGCCGGCCGTTCGCGAAGATCCGTGCCGCGCACTGCGCGCCGGCAAGCCGCCGTCGAGCGAGACAGCGGAGCGGCCCGAGCCGTCGCCGCGCTGACGGCGCGTCAGAGCCCGAGCACGTCCTGCATGTCGTACAGCCCGCTCGTTCGTCCCGACAGGAAGCGGCAGGCGCGCAGCGCGCCGTGCGCGTAGGTGACGCGACTCGCCGAGCGGTGCGTGATCTCGATCCGTTCGCCGATGCCGGCGAACAGGACGGTGTGATCGCCGACGATGTCGCCGCCGCGCACGGTGGCGAATCCGATCGTCGTCGGATCGCGTTCGCCGGTCACGCCTTCGCGGCCGTACACCGCCACCTGCCGCAGGTCGCGTCCGAGCGCGTTGGCGACGACCTCGCCCATCTTCAGCGCCGTGCCCGACGGCGCGTCCACCTTGTGCCGATGGTGGGCCTCGATGATCTCGATATCGTAGCCGGTGGCCAGCGACTTCGCCGCGAGCTCGAGCAGTTTCAGCGTCACGTTGACGCCGACGCTCATGTTGGGGGCGAAAACGATCGGCACGCGCCCGGCCGCCGCGGCGATCTGGCGCTTGCCGTCGTCGTCGAAACCGGTCGTCCCGATCACCATGCCGACGCCGTGCGCCGCGCATGCGCGCAGGTGAGCGAGCGTGCCGGCCGGCCGCGTGAAGTCGACCAGGAACTGCGCGCCCGCGATGCCGGCGTCGATGTCGTCGGTGATCGCCACGCCGGTGGTCCGCCCGAGGAACTCGCCGGCGTCGCGACCGATGGCCGCACTGCCGGCGACGTCGAGGGCGCCGGCCAAGCCGGCATCGGGCGCGTCGAGCACCGCCTCGACCAGCATCCGCCCCATTCGCCCGGAGGCGCCGGCGATCGCGATTCGCATCATGGGCCGGCCTTTCCTGCGCTGGCGGGCGGCCGGTAGCCGGGCAGGGCCGGGTCCGTCGGATCTTCCTTCGGCGGCAGCGCGTCCGCCTCGATCGCGGCGACGCGGTCGTCGCGGAAGATGATCGTCGCGCGCCGCAACTCGGCTCGGCCGTTCGGGAACTGGTAGCGGAACACGTAGTCCCAGCGATCCGGGTGGAACACGTGCCGCAGCAACGGCGTGCCGAGCGCAAAGCGCACCTGGTCGCGGGTCATGCCCGGCTTGACCTGGTCGAGCGTTTCCTTCGTCAGGTAGTTACCCTGCGGCAGGTCGGAGCGGTAGGGCTGCAGCAGCCCGCTGCGGTTCGGATCGCGCTGCGCGCAGCCGCCTGCGACCAGCGCAGCCAGCAGCACGAGTGGCGCCAGTCGCGCGACCGGCGAGCGGCAGTGCTGGACGAAGACCTTGCTCATGGGACCGTGGCGAAGGAATGAAGGTGAAAACCGTTATCATACGACGGGACCCCTACCTGCCATCCGGGCCGATGCGCATGACCGTCACCAGCGAACTGAAGAGCATGGGTCTGAAGGCGACGCTGCCGCG
>Ga0073905_10000523_pt1 | contig 18114 bp, 12 predicted proteins | sample KloWWTupernatant_FD_65482 | JGI IMG/M metagenome (GOLD analysis project Ga0073905, IMG submission 65482) | Active sludge microbial communities from Klosterneuburg, Austria, studying microevolution and ecology of nitrifiers - Klosterneuburg... | ecosystem: Engineered > WWTP > Aerobic digester >... | reverse complement strand
TCTGGCGCTGGAAGCGGCGCTGGCCGGAGGCGGCGCCCTTGTGTGCCCGTGTCGCACCCTGGCGGACCAGTTCGCACGCGGCGATCTGCTCGAACCGTGGCCGCAGTTCCGCGTTCCCGGTCCCGCCTACCACGTGATCTGGCGCGAAGCGGCCGGGAACCGGCGCGACGTGGACGCTTTCGTCCAGTGGCTAGGCGAGCAGGCGGGTGCAGTGCCCACCTAGCGGCCTGGTGTTGCGGGCGCGAGAAGGCCGTCTTCGCGCCTCCGGCTACCCGCAGACCTATTCACTCCCAGAGGCTGCTGCGGGTCCGCTTCGCCGTCGACGGCACTGCCGACAACATAGCGGAACGTTCGAGGGCGTCTCTACAACGAGAGCATTCCCGAGCTGATGCGGTCCTGCGGGAGCGGATCACAACTCTCAAGGCTGACCAGGGGAATGCGCAGGCGGCATACGAGCGCGCCCGGAAGGACGCCGGAGCCAGCATCAGGCCGCCAAGGTATTGGCCGCGACGGCGATCGATCTCAACACCGACCCGGATCTGTTGGGGCGTGCCAAGGAAGATCATCGTGAGCGAGTAGGCGGACAATATGAATGTCCGATCCCCAAAGACGTTCCTGAGCCGCTAGACTTTGTAGAGCACTAGCGTGGATTGCGCAGGCTGGCAGATGACTACAGTTGGTCACCAGCCCGTCAATGACAATGTCAGCCGAGGAGTTCGACGGCCCCGCCTTCACCCGATGGTCGGGCCCGACTCCTGATACGCGCGCCTGCTCCTCGGCTTCTTCCTGACGATGAGGCAGTGATAGCCGCTCAGGTTCTGAACAGGGTCTGGGATGCTGCCTAGAACGCAGTTTCGCAATTTCCTGACGGCTGAAAGCCGCTGGGTCCGCTATTGGTACCGTTCAAATCGGCGGTTACGGCTGAACCACCAGCAGGTCAAAGCGGGCGCCAAGCTCGGGAACGCGGCGGGTATCGCGCCAACCAAAAGCGGTGCGATTTCCTGTGCAACTCTACCGCAAGACTCGACAGTTTTGGGGTGGTTCTGAACTCGTCGTAACCGATTGCAAAATAAGTGCTTTTGGTTACTCAAAACGCTGGCGCGAATTTTTGGGAACTTCTGTTCTACCACTGAGCTACACCCGCAACGGCTCGCATGTGCCGGAGTGCGACGAGCGTCAAGGGCGGGTGAGATGCGGTGAGCTTTCTCCGTAGGACCCCAGCGATCGCAAGAAGCCCAGACGATGAAACCCCGGCCAAGACATGCCCGAGTTTTGGGAGCTACATGGCTTCAGGTACGCGCGTCCCTGGGCCGGGTGAATTGGTGTTTGTGGGCCTCCCGCAGCTCGGCCTTCTGTACCTTTCCCATGGCGTTGCGGGGCAGCTCAGGGACAATGGCGTAGTGGCGAGGGCGCTTGAAGCGAGCGAGGCGTGTCTCCAGCCTCGACTCTACACCCGCCATGTCGAAGCCACTGTCGACTACCATCACGGCAACGATGGCCTCGCCAAAATCCGGATGCGGCACGCCGACAACGGCGCTTTCGAGCACCCCCGGCACGGCGTCAATCTCGGTCTCGATCTCTTTGGGGTAGACGTTCAGCCCACCCGAGATGATCATGTCATTGTAGCGACCCACGATCTGGACGTAGCCGCCTTCATCGATCCGGGCCATGTCGCCGGTGATGAAATGGCCGTCGGAACGGAACTCCGAAGCGGTCTTTTCGGGCATCTTCCAATAGCCTTTGAAGACGTTCGGGCCCTTGACTTCCAGCCCGCCGGTCTCCCCAGGTGGCAGCTGCACGCCATCCTTGTCGGCCACCCGAACGGTGACGCCTGGAAGAGGGAAGCCGACGGTCCCGGCACGGCGCTCGCCATCGTAAGGGTTCGAGGTGGTCATCGATGTTTCGGTCATGCCGTAGCGCTCGAGGATACGCTGGCCGGTACGCGCCTCGAACTCGACATGGGTTTCGGCAAGCAGTGGAGCGCTGCCCGAGATGAAGAGGCGCATGTGCTCGACATGGGAGCGGGTCAGGCGCTCAGAACCGAGCAGGCGGGTGTAGAAGGTCGGCACCCCCATCAGCACGCTCGCCCGCGGAATGGCGTCAAGCACGGCGTCGGCATTGAAGCCCGCCTGGAACAGCATGGTACCGCCGACGAGAAGCATGACGTTGCTGGCGACGAAGAGCCCATGTGTGTGGAAGATGGGCAGCGCGTGGATGAGCACGTCGTCAGTGGTGAAGCGCCAGATCTCGACCAGCGCTTCGGCGTTGGAAAGAAGGTTTCGCTGCGTGAGCATCGCGCCCTTGGAGCGACCGGTGGTGCCCGAGGTATAGAGGATCGCGGCGAGATCCTCCGGATCGCGCGGCACCACTTCCCGATGGGGCGCTGCGCGGGTGCTGGCAGTCACCAGCGTGCCGTCGCGCGTGGCGCCCAGCGTCAAGAGGCCGATGCCGAGCCGGGCGCAGAGCGGCTTGCAGGCCACCTCGGCCGTCGTCGCCACAATGAACAGCCGCGGCGTCGCATCAGTGAGGAAGTACTCGACCTCGGCTGCGGTGTAGGCGGTATTGAGGGGCAGGAAGATGGCGCCTATCTGCAGGCAGGCGGCATAGGTCGCCAGCACTTCCGGTGTCTTGGGCGCCTGTACGGCAACCCGGTCCCCGGGATTGACGCCATGGTCCAGCAGTACCGTGGCAATCCGCGCGGCCAGGTCGACGAACGCATCGAAGCTGAGGTCTTCGCTGTCGGCGAGTTCGAGAAATGTCTTCGTATTCCCGCGATGTCGGCCGATCAGTGCATCGTAGAGCGGATTGGTCATTGCTTCCCCCAGATCAGGATTGCATGGGCGTTCATTCGGCGGCACCCGCCGGCCGCAGCAGCAGCCGCAATTCGACTGCTGCCTCGATCCGCTCCCGTGAAAAGAGCAGCGGGAGGTAACTCTCGCAAGCATAGCTTTCGAGGTGGTCGTCGTAGTGGCGCTGCCGTGGGTCTCCCGATTGCCCCGGCGCGTTTATGAAGAGCGCCCTATCCCACTCCCCGACATCAAGAACCATGCGGAACGATGCGCCGACGGTCATGCGGAAATCGGTGACGCGATAGTCCGCTGCGTTCGGAGTGAGGCCCGAGCCGCCCTTTCGAACCGGGCGCGCATTGAGGCTGTCATCATGCAGCCTTCCCGCAAGCGGATGGGTGAAATGAGCATGGTGGAAGTCTCCCCAGCGCCAGTTCTCCGTCGCATCCCCAGCCAGTTCGATGCCCTGCCGGAACGCGGCCACAAGCGTCTGCTCGACGAGTGCGTCGCGCAGGGCAGCGGGGTCAGGTCCGAGGCGCTGGTCCGGCGCGACGATCAGGTCAGCAACCAGCAGCGTATCGAAGTGGGCAACATCGACGCCGTCGAAATGTGCGAATGCCCCGGGCGCGAGCGCTTCGCTTACGGCCTCAATGAGGTGCTGGCGGAACCAGAGTTCGAACAGCAAGGCGGGACCGCTGTCCACGTCCACAACGCCTTCCCAGCCGGCGAGATAGTTCCGCGCTCTTGCAAAGTCCGGATCATCGGAGCGTATGCCGGGCAGCACCGGGAGCAATCGCCGCGCAGTGTCGGATATGACGCTGGTTTGTAGCCGGCAGCTGTCGGCCAGACTGTGCGAGGGGTCGCGCTGCAACTGCTCCGCGATCACCCGGTAGCGAGAGGGGTCGCACCATTCGAATCCTGGCTTGTAGCGGCGGTAGTCAAAGTCCGCGGGCAGGTTCATCTCGTTGGCGGTGGCGACGAACCCCTGTTCGGGATTGTGCAGGCGCGGGTGCGCCTCGGCGGGCATGAAGCCGTCCCATTCGGCACGGCCGTCGCCTACGACCGGCAACAGGCCGTCGAATGTCGGTCGCACCGGAATCCAGCCCGACATCACCCAACCGATATCGCCATGCGTGTCGGCATAAACGTGATTGACCGGTGGCGATTTCCAGTGGGAGCGGGCCTCGACGAACGAAGCCCAGTTGTCCACCCGCTGGTAGCGCAGCGCCTGCAGATACGGCGCCGACCCGGTCTCGCTCCAGATCGAGCGGATCGCGTAGGCCCGCTTGCGCCCCTCGTCGACATGCAGCACTGGTCCGTGACGGGTGAACATGAGGTCCACCTTGTGATCCGCTTCGCCTGCGACGGCGATGGTCTCAGTCACTGCCTCCATTCGCTCAAAACCATCGCCATGGCGATAGAGCCACGGATCATCGGCGCTCAGTTCATAGACGTAGAGGTCCGACTGGTCGGCGGGATGGATGGTGAAGCAGAAGGCGCTGGTGGCGTTGTGGCCAACGGCTACGCCAGGAATGGCGGGCTCGCCGGCTCCAATGACGTCGAGATCTGGACCGGACAGGTGTGAGACGTAACGCAACGAAGGCAGATGCAGGGCCCGGTGCGGATCGCTGGCGAGAATCGGACGGCCGGTGTCGGTGCGCGCCCCGCTCACCGCCCAGTTGTTGCTGCCACCCGCTTCGCCTGATGCGGCCTCGGCGACGGTGTCGAACTGCGGATGCCCCGTCGCGAGGGCAAAGACAGTACGGACCTCGGGCGGCACGGGCTCTGCCGCGATCCCCTCCGCGAGATTTACGGTCCACTCGGGTTCGGGGCGGCGTCGGGCGGCCTCGCCCACCAGCCCGACAGCTGCGACGACATCGGCGCGGGCCAGCTCGCGTCCGAAATTGAATATCGGACCGTGGCTGCGGATGCGCACACAATCTTCCGCCTGCCACCGGGCAGGTCGCGTGCCGGTGCGGGTGAATTCGATCGGCATGGCGTCGGGATTGGTGTCGAGCCAATCAATGTAGGCATTGATGCCGGCCACGAAGGCCTCGGTCATGCTCTTCGCTTCTGGACCATAGGCGGCCCATTCGCGCGCCATGTCGCCGCGATGCAGCAGCAGGCGCGCCGCGGTGTCGGCAGCGACGAAGTCGGGACCGTAGTCCGCTGCGAGGCGGCCAAGCCCGCGCTTGCGCCATACATCGATCTGCCACAGCCGGTCGCGCGCCACGGCGAAGCCCTGGCCGAAGAACGTGTCGTGGGTGGTGGTGCCGTAGATATGTGGGACGCCCCACCGATCAACGAGGATCTCGACCTCGGCCTGGAGCCCCGCGAGGTGGCGGACATGGGTCGGCGTGCGGTTGGTCATCGCGACATTCTCGATATCATAAGGCAGGCGAGCGGGCCGCTGGCCCGCTCGCCGATCAGACGTCTACTTCCACTTGGCGAAGTAGAAGCGCGGCATCTCGTCGGGATACGGCGTGAAGTCCAGTTCGTCCGTGTAAGCGTACGGCACGACGAAGGAGTGGATCGGCACGGTCAGTGCCCGCTCGGTGATGAGCTGGATGGCCTTGTCGTACAGCGCCTGGCGCTTCGTCGGATCCACTTCGGTGCCGGCCGAGTTCACCAACTCCGACACCTCGGCGTCGCCCACGCGGTCCGACGACGACTTGCCGCCGAAGAACGCCGGCAGCGTCGCCGCGACGTCCATGATCGAATAGGAACCCCAATCCCAGTAGCCGATCGGAATGCCGCCCTGGCCGAAGAGGTCGACCAAGGTGGCGCCCTGGATGACCGAAGCCTCAGCCTTGATGCCGACCTTGCCCAGATCTTCCTGCACCTTTGCAACCCACTGGGAGTTGCGCGCCCCGATCACCTGAGTCGAGAAACCGTCCGGATAGCCGGCTTCGGCCAGCAGCGCCTTGGCCTTCTCGGGGTTGTAGTCGTACTTCACCGCCGCATCGACGTTGCACCCGATCTGGGCCGGGAAGCACGGCGTATCAAGCACGCGGGCATCACCCTGAACGAGAAACTCTACCAGTTCCTGCTTGTTGATGGCATGGGCAATCGCCTGGCGCACCTTCACGTTGGCGACCGGATTGTCCGTCCCTTTGCCGTCACCGATGATGTTGAAGTTGAGAAAGCCCATCCGCATCGATTCAAATAGGTTCGCCGTTAGATTGGGCTGTGCGTCGAGTTGGGCGACCTGGTCGGCATTGTATTTCCAGATCCAGTCGGCCTTGCCCGAAATCAGCTCGAGCATTTCGGTCGACTCGTCGTTGACGACGCGGATCTCGATATTGCCGATGGCCGGCTGGCCCTTGGCGGCGTCAAAATAGCCCTCACGGCGGGTCAGCAGGTAGCGGTTGACGCCGTCGATCTCCTTGACCTCATATGGGCCGGTGCCGACCAGCTTGCGGCCCATGCCTTCCGGTCCCACTTCGGCGTGGTACTCGTTGGGATATATGGCCATGATGCTGCCGATGTATTCCAGCGCGGCCGGGAACGGCTCCTTGAACACGACCTCGACGGTGTAGTCGTCGATCTTCACGGCTTCCTTGATGAAGCTGAGGTTGGGCAGCAGGATCTTGTTGTCTGGATTGGCGGCGAAGTTGAAGGTGTAGACGACGTCATCGGCGTTGAAGGCCTCGCCGTTGTTGAAAGTCACGCCTTCGCGCAGCTTGAAGCGGATACGGGTGTTGTCGATCCATTCCCACTCGGTGGCCAGCAGCGGATCATACTCGCCCGTAGCGGGGTTCTTCAGCACCAGCGTGTCCATCGTCAGCGAAGCGATGATGTAGCCTGAGCGCAACTGGTTGAAGTAGGGATCGATATTGGGGACGGTTTCCTTCCAGACGATCCGGAGCGTGTCATCCGCCTTGCCGGCGAGTGCCGGCGTGCCGGCAACTGCGGCAATGGACGCGGCGGCGATGCCGAGTGCGATGAGACTGGTCTTCATGAAGTATCCTCTCTCCTTGTTGCGATTGCGCCGCTGACTGCCAGGGGCGCATCGTTCGTTGTGGTAGGCGCATGAAGCCGGACGTCGCGGCATCGGGAACGGTGTTCAGCTCTCCATCAGGGCTTCGAGCGGCGGCAGCCCCGCCCCCGGCGCAACGTCGAGCGCGGAGGCCAGAAGGCGGCGGGTGTAGGCATGCTGCGGCTGGGCAAGCACGGTAGCGGCCGGGCCGCTCTCCACGATCTCGCCGAAATACATGACGGCCACGCGGTCGGCGAGAAAACGCACCACCTGCAGGTTATGGCTGATCAGGATCAGCGAAATGTCCTGAGCCGCACGCAGGTCGTTGAGAAGATTGAGTATCTGCGCCTGCACCGAGACATCGAGAGCCGAGGTGGGCTCGTCGCAGATCAGGATACGAGGCTGCAGGATCAGCGCACGTGCGATGGCGACCCGCTGACGCTGCCCCCCGGACAACTGGCTGGGATAACTCGAAAGCGCCCGCCGCGGCAGGCCAACGGCATCGATGGTTTCGGCCACCCGCTGGCGCTGCGTCGCCGCATTGCCAACGCGGTGCGCCCAGAGCGGGCGTGACACCGCCTCCTCCACCGTCTCGCGTGGGTTCAGTGAAGAATAGGGATCCTGGAACACCGGCTGCAGCATGCGGGCGATGTCCTTGCGGCGCAGGCCCTCCATCGGCTTGCCGGCGAGTTCGACCCGCCCGCTCGAGGGTCGCTCCAGCCCCAGCAGCAAGCGCGAGAGCGTGGACTTGCCGCAACCGCTTTCTCCAATCAGGCCGAGCACTTCGCTCTGACGCAGTTGCAGGGACACATCCTTGACCGCGCGAATCTCACGCTTCGCGCCCACGAACCCGGGGTTCAGCGCGTAGGTCTTGCTCACGCCTTCGGCGCTCAGCACAATCGCGTCGCTCATACCGAATCTCCGAGGTCGGCCCGGATGCAGCGCACGCTTCTGCTGCTGTTGGAGACGAGCGGAATGTCCCTTTGGCACTCGGCTAGCGCGAGGCGGCAGCGCTCCCTGAATCCGCAGCCCGCGACGCCGCCGACAAGGCTTGGAACCGTCCCCGGAATCACCTGCAGCGGTGCACCGCTGCGCTCGGCCGATACCGAGGGAAGGCAACCGAGAAGGCCGGTGGCATAGGGATGCTTGGGTACTGCGAAGAACGCTGCAGTGGAGGCCTGCTCCACGACTTCGCCAGCATACATCACCACGACCTTGTCGGCGACCCGGGAGGCAACCGCGAGATCGTGCGTGATCAGCAGCAGGGCCACACCGAACTTGTCCTTGAGATCAACCAGCAAGCGAAGGATCTGCGCCTGGATGGTCACGTCCAGCGCGGTCGTTGGTTCGTCTGCGACGATCAGGGCCGGCTCACACATGAGCGCCATGGCGATGACAATACGCTGACGAAGCCCGCCGGATAGCTGGTGCGGATACTGCCCCAGCCGCTCCACCGGCCGGGGGATGCCAACCTGGGCCAACATGTCGAGAGCGCGAGCACGGGCCTCGTGCTGCCGCCTCGGCCGGTGCCGACGATAGACTTCCATCAACTGGTCACCGACGGTGAGCAGCGGGTTGAGCGCCGTCAGCGGCTCCTGGAAGATCGTACCGATGCGGTCGCCGCGCAACTGCCGCAGCCGTGATTCGGGCGCTGTGTGGATCGGCTCGCCCAGAAACTCGATGGCGGTCGCTTCGCGTCGCGCCCCCCGGGGCAGCAGGTTCAGCACGGCCATGGCCGTCATCGACTTACCGCAGCCGCTCTCGCCTACCACGCACACAGTCTCGCCGCGACGGATGTCGAACGAGACGTCGCGGACCGCATGCACCAGGCCGGCCCGATGCGGCAGCTGAACACTCAGATTTCGCACCGACAGGATGGTGTCCGGCGTGCTCATCTGCCTTTCGCCTCCGGGTCGGTGACTTCACGGATGCCATCGCCGAGAAGGTTCACGGCCAGCACGAGCAGCATCATCGCGACGCCAGGCAAGGTGATGAGGTACGGCGAGAACAACAGGTACTGCCTGCCTTCGGAAATCATCAGGCCCCAATCCGGCAGGGGTGGCTGCACACCGAGCCCGAGGAAGGACAGGGCCGCCGCGATCAGCACCGCGTTGGCGAGCTCGACCGTGCCGATGACGATCAGCTGGCTGCCGATGTTCGGAAGAATGTCGCGGCGGATGATCGTGAGGTTCGAGCAACCCATCGCCCGCGCGGCGACGACGAATTCCGTGTGGCGCAATTGCAGGGTCGTGGCGCGCGCAACCACGGCGAACCGGTCCCACAGGAGTAACCCGAGGACGATGATGAGCAGTTGCAGCGATGGGCCGGCGATGAACGCCACAGCGAGCGCGATTAGCACAGCAGGCAATGCCAACCGGACCATGATCAGGAAGCGGGCGACAAGATCGATGGTGCCGCCGAAATAGCCGGCAAGGACGCCGATGGTTGTCCCGAAGACGGCGGCGACGACAATGGTTGAGAAGCCGATGAGGAGGGAGATGCGTCCGCCCCAAAGCAGGCGCGCCAGGTAGTCGCGGCCCAGATGGTCGGTGCCGAGGAGGTGCTCGAAGCTGCCGCCTTGCCAGACTGGCGGCTTCAGCCGGTGCACGAGGCTCTGGTCGAAGGCATCGTGCGGCAGCAGCATGGGCCCGATGAGAGTGCTGAACAGAATGAGCAGCAGCAGCAGGCCACCAACGGTGATGCCGCTGTTGGACAGCCATCGCTTCGCGGTGCGACCGAACCCATCGGGCCCGTACTGCGTGGCACTAGTTTTGGCGACTGCGGACTCAGTGCTCATGTGTCGCGCAACCGCGGATCGAGGAGCGCATGCAGCACGTCGCTGATGAAGGTCAGCAGGCAGTAGATCGCGCCGAGGACGAGGACGATGGCCTGCACCACCGCGTAGTCGGCACGATTGATCGATTCCCAGGCGAGGTAGCCCAGGCCCTGGATGCCGAAAACAGTCTCCAGCACCACCGAGCCGCCGATGATCGACCCCAACTGCACGGTCGCGATTGCGACAACCGGCACGAGTGCATTGCGCAACGCATGCTTGATCAGCATGGTCAGTGGCATAAGGCCCTTGGCCCGCGCCGTCCGCATATAGTCGGCGCGCAGCGCGTCGATCATGCCGGAACGGGTGAGACGCATGATCGTCGGCATGACCGCTATGGCCAGCACCGTCGACGGCAGCACCAGATGCAGCCAGGTATCGGCGCCCGAAACAGGGAACCATCCCAATCCGACGCTGAAGGTGATGATGAGGAGCAGGCCGAACCAGAAGGGGGGCATCGCCTGCCCCAGCACGGCCACCGCCAGCACGACGCGATCAATGATGCCGTTCGGCCGGAGAGCTGACAGCACGCCGAGCGGCAGCCCGATGACGAGGGCCAGCAGCAGACCCAGCAGCGCCAGCCCGAGGGTGATCGGCAACCGCTGAATGATCAGGGTCGATACCTGCTCCGGAAAGAAGAGCGAGCGGCCGAAGTCGCCGTGCAGAATATTCCAGGCCCAGTTTATATATTGAACCGGCAGAGGTTGATCGAGTCCGTAGCTGACGCGAATGCGCTCTACGTCGTCAGCCATAGCCTCACTGCCGGCGATGCGCAGCGCGAGATCGCCCGAAGCGCGCAGGAGAATGAAGCCGACAATCGACACCGCTATCAAGACAGCAAGCGTCAACAGCGATTGCCGGAAGATATATCGCCCCATGTTCTCCCCCGTCGAAAGGCGGGCCTGCGAGTCTCGACGGACGAATGATCGCGTGCCCCAATCATATTTGTCAATGCCGCAGACAAAAGATACCGGGAGCGGGTTGGAGATCGTCAGGGAACCGAACTGCGAACGCCGAACAGCTTGTCGTAGGCACACTCCATTGCGGCCTTCACAGCACCGATGAGCTGGGCGCGCGCTCCGAGTGCCGAAGCTTCCAGTCTGGTTTGCAGGGGCGTGCAACGGGCCAAATACCCATTCACCCGCCGCACCATTTCAGGCTGGATGCCGATATTGCCGCCCATCACGACCAGGTCCGGGTCGAGCACGGCCAACGCAGACGCCACGGCAAGGGCGACAAGCCGGGCCGTCTCGTCGATCACCGCCTCGGCCGCTGCAGACTGCTGGCCAAGAGCTGCGAAGATATCCCGGACGGTGGCTCCCGTGGCGCCACCATAGGCCTCGTAGCGCCGCACCATGCCCGCAGCGCCCACCGCGGCTTCAAATCGCCCTGCTGCCAGTTCCCGGGGGTCATAGGGATCACCGCCAATCGGCAAGAAGCAGATTTCCCCGATCGCCCCCTTTCGCCCTTTGAGCAGCCGTCCTTCGAGCACTGCGCCGAGCCCAATGCCGGCGCCGTGGCCGATGAAGACGAAATTGTCGATACCCTTGCCGCCGCCCCGCCACAATTCACCCTTGGTCGCCATATCGACGGCATTCTCGACGAGAACGGGCATTCGCAGGCGCTCCTCCATGGCGCCGATGAAGTTCATGTCGCTGATGCCACGGATGTTCTGGGCCACCATCACCGCGCCTGTACTCCGTTGCACGACTCCCGATACCGCGATCGCCCCGCTATCGATGCGACTGCGTTCCACGCCAGACGCCAAGATCAGCCGATCGACGACACTGCCCACCTGTTCCACGACAAACCGGCCGCCGCGCGAATCCGTGACCTCGGACGTTTCCGCGACGATGTTGCCGTTCAGCGTTGCGATGGCCGCCCGCATATTGGAGCCACCCAGATCCACACCGACCACGTAGCAGGCGGTTTCCTCGAACTCATAGATCACCGCGCGCCGGCCAACCGAGCCGGCAGCGGTACCGCCCACTCGCAGCCACCCGTTCGCCTCAAGCTCGCGGACCACCTCAGACATCGTTTGCTTGGAAAGCCCGGTCTGCTCAGCAAGCTGGGTGCGGGTGATGGCGCCATGCTGGAGAAATGCGTCGATGACAGCCCGGATCGACAGTTGCCGGGCAATCGGCTCCAGCTTGTTGCTCATGCTAACTCCATTCACGTCAGAGCGATAATTAAACCGAAGCCTGACAAATGCACAGAGCCCACTTGAGCGGCCCTGCCAAATTACCTTGATGAGGCGCCGTTGTCACGAAAGCTTCCTGGATTTAAGATGCTGTTTTAACGCACGAATTTCATATTTTCGCGTGAATTTGACCATTAGTTCGCGGCCTTTACAAACTAGGTTATCCGTCGTAGGACTCCACGAACTTGTGTGATCTGGAGGGGACGGGTGGCCGGTAAGCTCAGGGTATTGGTAGTGGGACTGGGGCACATGGGGATGTCGCATGCCCGGGCATATGACCGCCTCGACGGATATGAACTGGCCGGCCTGTGCGCACGCAGTATCGCCCAACGTGATCTGCCCGCTGAATGGAATCACGTTCCGCGCTTCGCAGACTATTCAGCTGCCCTCGCCGAGCTGACGCCGGACGTCGTGGCGGTCTGCACCTATCCCGACACGCACGCCGATTTTGCGATCATGGCGATGGAAGCCGGCGCCCACGTGTTCGTCGAAAAGCCGATGTCGCAAACCGTCGCCGACGCCGAGCGCCTGGTAGCGGTGGCCCAACGCACCAATCGCAAGCTGATGATCGGCATTTCACCGCCGCATAGTCCGATGTGGATCCGGCTGGAACAACTGGCCAAGACGTTGGGCAAGCCCCTGGTGATGCGAATGAACCTGAACCAGCAATCCATCGGGCCGGCATGGAACTGGCACAAATCGCTGATGGAAAGTTCGTCGCCAATCGTCGATTGCGGCGTCCACTACGTTGACGCCATGTGTGCGATGACCGAGGCCCGGCCGCTGCGCGTGCACGCTATCGGAGCTCGCCTCAGCAACGACATTGCGCCCGGCATGTACAACTATGGTCAGTTGCAGATCATCTTCGACGATGGCTCGGTTGGCTGGTACGAGGCCGGCTGGGGGCCGATGATGAGCCAGACGGCCTTCATCGTGAAGGACATCATGGGACCGGGTGGTGCTGTGAGCGTACTCTCGCCGGACATCGTAGACCCGACACCCCAGGGCGCGATCTCCGCAACCTCTTCGGAGATCAGCACCCATTCGAAGATCCGCCCGTTGCGTGTCCACCACTCCCGCCTGGGACCAAACAACGAACTCCTCGAGGGCGACGAAGAAATCGAGGTCCCCGAGCGGCTTGACCACACTCAGCTTTGCGAACGAAAGCAGGCATTCCTGCTCGACGCCATCGTCAACGACCGCGACCTGTCCGGCCATATGCAACGCGCGGTCGACAGCATGCGAATAGTCCTCGCCGCCGACGAGAGCATCCGGACCGGCAAACTGATCGAACTGGCGCCTAGTCAATGACCACCTCGTCAAGTTCCTCGCCGGCCGTCATTGCTTCTGCATCCACCCGGTTTCACGGCAAGGCCGTTATCGTTACCGGAGCAGCGCGGGGCATCGGTTGCGCCATCGCGCGCCGCTTCGTTGCCGAAGGGGCCATGGTGGTGCTTGCCGACAGGAACAAGGAGCTGGTCAGTGCTGCCGCAGCCAGCCTAACCGGCCCCGGACACGGACTCGCACTGGACGTCGATATCAGCACGGAAATCGGCGCGGCACGCGCCGTCGCTTTCGCGCTCGAGCGGTTCGGGCGGCTCGACATCGTCGTGTCGAACGCGGCAATCTACCCGTTCTCGCTGGTGCATGACATCAGCGTCGAGGAATGGGACGAGGTTCTGGGCGTCAACCTGCGCGGCGCATTTCTCATCGCCCGCGCAGCATTGGAGCCACTGAAGCAGAGCGGAAGCGGACGGATCATCTACATGTCCTCAATCACGGGACCGCGGGTGTCGTCACCTGGTCATGCTCACTATTCGGCGAGCAAGGCGGGCATCAACGGCCTCATCAAGACAGTGGCCCTGGAATTCGCGGGGCACGGCATCACCGTCAACGCCATCGAGCCCGGCAACATAATGACCGAGGGCCTCGCAGCCGAGCGCTCCGAGGCTTTCATCTCCTCCATGTGCGACTCCATTCCCCTCGGCCGGCTAGGCAGCACCGAAGAGGTGGCCAGCGCCGTGGCTTTCCTTGCTTCTGATGAAGCCGCCTATATCACCGGCACGTCGATCATCGTCGATGGCGGGCAGACACTTCCAGAGTCCCTGAGCTTCCGCGTCTAGCGCTTTCACTGTGGTTCAAAGGCAAACCCGTCATGACTGCTTCCGTGCCCCTTACCCGTCAATCGGCCGCGGCAGTTGTCGATCTGCTGAAATCCGGCGAGGTGACCCCTCTTGACCTGCTGGATGCGGTGGAAGCGCGCGTCGCCGAAGTTGATCCCAAAGTGAACGCCTTGCCGACGCTGTGCTTCGAGCGCGCCCGTGATCATGCGCGCTGGCTCATGGCGCGTCCGGTCGCCGAGCGGGGCCGCCTCGCCGGCCTGCCGCTGCCGATCAAGGACCTTGCGGAAGTGGCTGGGGTTCGGACGACGTTTGGCTCGCCCATCTACGCCGATAACGTGCCCAAGCGATCCAACCTGGTCGTCGAGACCATCGAGAACGAGGGCGGCATTGTCTTCGCCAAGTCCGCAGTTCCCGAGTTCGGTGCGGGCGGCAATACGTTCAACGAAGTGTTTGGTGCAACACTCAACCCATGGGACCGTACCCGGTCGGCTTCCGGTTCATCCGGTGGTTCGGCCGTGGCTCTGGCAACGGGCATGGCCTGGGTAGCTCACGGCAACGACATGGGCGGTTCGCTGCGCAATCCAGCGAGCTTCTGCAGCGTCGTCGGCTTGCGCCCCAGTCCCGGACGAGTGGCGCGTGACCACGGCGTGCTTGTCGATAGCCTTCTTGGTGCCGAAGGGCCTATGGCCCGCAATATCGAGGATATGGCGCTTCTGCTGGACGCCATGTGCGGCGAGCATCCGCTCGATCCGCTGTCGCTGCCGCGTCTTGCGGAACCCTTCCGGAATGCCGCCCAACGGCCGCGCAAGCCCGTACGTATCGCGTTCAGCGCCGATCTCGGCATTACCCCGGTCGATCCGGAAGTCGCTGCCATCTGCCGCGCCGCCGCGGAGAATCTCGCACGCGACGGCGTGATAGTGGAAGAGGCCCACCCCGACCTTCGTCAGGCCCACGATGTCTTCCAGGTGCTCCGCGCCTTCCACTACGCAGCCTCGCACCGCCAGAAACTGGCGGATCACCCGGATCTCCTGAAGCCCGAGATGATCTGGAACGTCGAGAAGGGCCTCCGCCTCACGCCCACCGAACTGCTGGACGCCGAAGAGCAGCGGGCCGCGATGATAGACGGCACCGTGGCATTCTTCGACGACTATGACCTGCTGCTCACTCCGGCCACCATCGTCGCACCGTTCCCGATCGAGCAGCGCTATGTGGAGGAGTGCGCCGGTACCCGCTTCGACAGCTATATCGATTGGCTGGCCATCGCCTACGCGATCACGTTGACGACCGCGCCGGCGCTGTCGATGCCGTGCGGATTTACGTCAACGGGCTTGCCCGTCGGCCTGCAGGTGGTGGCGCGGCCCCGCGGCGAGGCTGCCCTCATCTCAGGTGCGGCCTATATCGAAAAACTCCTGGCCGTCACCCCGGCAACCCCGATCGACCCGCGCTAGGCTTGGGCATAGACTCCAACAGGCGCGAATAGCTCGAAGCCCTGCGTGTTTGGCCTGCAGCGTCAGGGCATCGCGAACGGCGAAGTAGCGCTGGGTGGGTTTCGGCACTCTTCCGCGCAATACACCACTGGAATACCGCTGCCTTTCGACCGCTTCCCCAAAGGCGAAACTGGTTTCGCCCGGCCGGTGAAACACCGAGCGCGCCCGGAAGGACGCCGGCTCCAGCGTCTTCCTTGATCCCGGGAAGCTTGCGGCCTTCACCGCGGCAATGCGCGATGTCCTCGCCAACCGGGACACCCCGACCCGCAAGGCCTACCTGCGCGCGATGCTTGCTTCTGTGGAAGTCAGCTACGACAACGTCCGGGATAACCGGCAGTCGCGACGTGCTCTACGCAGCCGCGAACGCGACAGGAGAGACCGGTGAGATAGTTCAGTTCTGGCCTGAAATGGCGCGCCCGAAGAGATTCGAACTCCTGACCCCCAGATTCGTAGTCTGGTGCTCTATCCAGCTGAGCTACGGGCGCCTGCCGGCCGGACTGATTGGTCCGGCGGAACGGGGCGAGACATATAGAAGGGTTGGCGGCATTGCAAGGCTCGTCGCACCTGTCGCCGCGAAGTTCACGCGTCACGCGCCGATGGCGGCAGGATGACGTCGAAACGCGTGCCGCCATCGACGGGTACGTGAATGATCGAACCGCCATGCGCCTCGGCGATTTCCCGTGCGATGGCGAGGCCGAGGCCGGTGCCGCCGGCCTTGGCGGAGCCCTCGAAGGGGACGAAGAGATTTTCCAGCGCCCGCGGCGGCAGGCCCGGCCCGTTGTCGGCAATCGACACCACGGCGCCGCCATCAAGCTGTTCGGTGAACGTCGCCTCGATGCGTGATTCCGTCCCGCCGCTTACCGATTCGAGCGCCTCGCGCGCATTCTTCAGCAGGTTGACGAAGACCCGGGCCATCTGATCGGGATCGACCAGCAACACCGTGTCGTCCGGAACGCTGTTGGTGAACCGCACCGTGGGGTGGGCGACGAGCAGCGCATCGAGCGCCGCCTCGTCGATGAGCGCACGCAGGTCGACCGGCACGGGCTTGGGCGGCGTGGTGCTCTGGCGGCCGTAATCGATCACCGACTGGGCAAAGCCGATGGCCTTGTCGATGGAATGCACCAGCCGCGGCGCCAGCCGCTGCACTTTGGGGTCATCGACATTGGCCACCTGGTCGGACAGCAGTTGCGCCGAGGTCAGCGTGTTGCGCAGGTCGTGGTTGATCTTGGCGACGGCGAGGCCGAGATCGGCGAGGTGCCGGCGCTGGCGCAACATGGAGAACACGTCCTGTTCCATGCCGGAGAGTTCGGTCTCGAGCACGCCAAGCTCATCGCGCCGGGGCGTCGGCTTCAGGATCAGCGCGGCATTTTCGGGGGCCTTGCGAAAACCCACGATGTTGCCGGTCAGCCGGAGAATGGGCGCGATGAGGATGTTGCGCACGATGATGTAGAGCGCCGCCGCCGTCATCACCGCGACGATGAGCGACAGCAGCACCGTGTTGCGCGAATAGATCAGCAGTTCGGCCTTCAGCGGCGCTTCGGGCATCAGCACTTCGACGAGGCTGTCGTCGCCCGCGCCGCCGTCGCCGATGATTCTGAGCGTCCGGTTGCCGCCGGAAATCAACGTGTCGAGCGCCCCGGCAATCTGTGCCATCGGGCTCGTATCGCGCATGTCGACGGTGACCGCCTCGCGCGGCATCGGGGCGTCCTGCAGTTCGATGAGCTGGCTCTGCCCCTCGCGGCGATAGACGATGGCGATGGCGCCCGCCGAATTCAGCAGCCGGTCGGTCAGGGTGCGCGGCAGCGACATGACATCGGGCACGGCGTCGAGGACTGTCGCCGCCACGACGCCGACGCGCAGCCGGTCTTCGAGCCAGCCGGAGCGGAAATTGGCGGCCGACGGCAGGTAGATCGCGACTTCGACCGCCAGGATGACCACGATAATGGTGGCGATGAGCTTGACGGACAGCCCCGAAAGCGGACCGGGCATCGCGCGGTTTTCTGTGGCCATCTGAAACAATTAGCCGCAAACGCGCGTCGCTTCCAGCCGCGCGCGCACGCTCAGGGGAGGAGACGCACGATCGATGCGAGCCGCTGCTGCAGCTTGCTGACGCCCTGCCCCCGCGCGCTTTCCTCGGCAAGCTGGCGGGCCAGCGCGGCAAAGCTCGGATGCGGTGCGACGAAACGCGCAAGGCTGCCGATCGGCAGGCCGTTGGCCATCGCATAGGCGAACAGCGCCACCAGTTCGCCAGCCCCGCCTCCGGCGACACCGGCCCCGAGGATGCGCCCGCCCGGCCCGACAAAGAGCTTGGCGACGCCGTAGGTGGTGCGCGTCACGCGGGCCCGGTCGTTATCGGCGTAGGAGGCGCGAACCACCGACAGGCGGCCAGCGTAGCGCTTTTGCGCCTCGGCCTCGGTGAGACCGACCTGGGCGATCTCGGGATCGGTGCCGATCACCGTAGGAACAAGCCCCGCATCGGCGCGCACGGGCTGGCCGAGCACCGCGCTGCGAACGGCGAGACCGGCGTGCCAGGCGGCGAGGTGCCCATGCTGTGGCCCGCCCGCCGCATCGCCGATGACATAGACGCGTCGGTTGGTGCTGCGCAGCCCCGGTGACAGCTGCAGGTAGCGCGGATCGGACTTTCGCCGCCGGATTCCGGCCTTTTCGATATCGAGCAGGTCGATGGCCGGCACGCGCTCCCCGGCG
>Ga0073905_10000513_pt1 | contig 18277 bp, 22 predicted proteins | sample KloWWTupernatant_FD_65482 | JGI IMG/M metagenome (GOLD analysis project Ga0073905, IMG submission 65482) | Active sludge microbial communities from Klosterneuburg, Austria, studying microevolution and ecology of nitrifiers - Klosterneuburg... | ecosystem: Engineered > WWTP > Aerobic digester >... | reverse complement strand
CCGCCGAACGCGGGGCCGTTGTAGTGGACGGTGACGCCTTCGGGGCTGATGGTGCCGATCCCTCCTCGAGCGGGGCGGGCTCCCCACTCGGCGCGGGTGACGAGTAGGCCGGTCATGCGGGGCCTCCGTTGTTGGCGAGCTCGAGGAGCCCGTGAAGCTCGAGGAGCTCGGCGGGGACGTCATGGCCCTCGGTGCCGGCGTCGTCGGGCTCGACGAGCATGTCGTCGAGCGGGAGCGGGGGGAGGTCGGGCGGGATGGGTGGCGGGGTGTCTGTCATGGCGGCGAGGCTACCGGCGCGCAACGGCGCCGGCGTGAACGCCGGCGCCGGGGCGTCGTGTTGTGCGGCCGCTACGCGTCGGGGGAAAGCCTCATGCGGGAGCGGTCGCCGGTCCCATGTCCTCGACGATCAACGTCGACGGGACCCCACCGGTAGCAAAGGCTGACGGGGTACCCGACCCGGCGACGCGCTGGAATTGGGCCTTCCATGCCACCGATGCTGTGGCGACGGCGACCCACTCGACGACGGCGACACCGTTCACGGTGAACGCTGCGGCGGGGCACACGACCATCCCGCGTGCGATCCCCGACCCTGCCCGGTTGATCCACACTGCGACGATGTCGTCGGTCACCGTCGAGTTCACGTCGGCTTGCAACGACGCCCGGTACCGTCGCCCCTGCACCTCGGCGACGGTAAACGAGAGCGATGGGATGTCGACGAGGGACGCCGACCCGGGCGTCGAGTAGGACGAGTTCGACGCCGACCCGACCCGACCCCACGGCAGATTCCACGGGGGGTGCCAACCGGTCGTCGGCGTGGTGTAGATGTTGAGCGAGTCGATGTCGGTGTCATAGATCACGCGGCCCTCGTAGCCCGTCGGGCGGGCCGACGAGAGGCCGGTCGCGACCACTTGTCGCATCCAATAGGTGTTGGTGTGTGCGGCGGTGAGGACCTGGCCGGCGGCGAGCTCGAGAGAGGGCATGGCGTTACTGCTCCGTGGGTGTCGGGGGGTGGTAGTCGGTCGATGACGCGATGGTGACGGTGGTGGCCTCGAGGCCGGCCTTGCGGAGCGCGCCGACCGCGGTCGCGGCTTGCGTCTGCCCATCGAGGTTGCACTCGTCGAGCGTCGGGCGCCATCCGGCGTTGACGCATGACGAGAGGTCGGCGGGGTCGATGGGGCGGAGCTCGTCGGCCGGTGTGACGTGGACGGCGAACCGGTAGCCGAGGGGCTCCTCGGGGCCGAGTTGGTTGGGGTGCGTGATGAGCGTGACGGTGTGCGCCATGGTGGTCCTCCTAGAACCCGACTCGACCGGTGTCGAGAACGGCGAGGGTAGCGTCGTCGAGCTCGATGGGGCGGATGCTGACGGGGACCGGGGAGAGGTCCGTCGTGGTCGTCCACCGGGCGGGGGCGGCGTCGTGCGTGACCTTGTCGACGATCGCCACCGAGCTCACCTCCGTCGGGCTGCCGGCGGCGTACATGTTGACCACGCGCATCGTCGCGGCCTGCGCCCACGCGAGGAGCGCGGCGACGTTGGCGCCGGCGCCGATCGAACCGCCGGCGCTCGAGGGGATCGCGTGCAAGTTGATCGTCGCGGAGCGCGGCGTCGGGGTCCTGGTGCTGGCGCGGAGGAGCATGATGTTCGCGACGTCGAGCGCGTCGCTGTCGGCGGCGAGCGGGAGCTCGAGATAGGAGGTGGGGGCGCGCCGACCGAACCGGGCGATGTCGTCGGCGTTCTCGACGGTCTGCGGTGCGCCGAACCATCGGCCCACGGTGAACGAGTTGTAGTAGCGGGCGAGGCTCGAGCTCATCGGCGCCGCGGCGAGGGGCATCTCCGGGCGGGTGTAGTCGGGGAGGTTCTTGGCGGTGAGCGTCGGGACGGTGTCGGTGAGGTTGCTGATGTAGGACCACGCGCCGGTGGGGTCGACGATGAACCGGCCCTGATCGGCGAGCTCGATGTTCCGGATCAACGCGAGGACGTTCTTGCCGTCGACATCCATAGCGACGAGCGTCCGGCCGGCGTCGATGGTGCCCTCGGGCACGGGGAGGCCGAGGAGGCTGACTAGGTACCGGAGGCGGGCGGCGCACGTCTCCGAGGGCCTCGAGCTCGCCGAGTCGCTCACCGCGAAATTGAGGAGGCCGATGAGGTCCACCGCGGTGATCGTCACGCGGCCGATGCCGTTCCGATAGTCGCCGATGATGTCGTCGACGTAGCCCGACCACGCGGGGACGTCGACGACGGTTCCGCCGTCGGTCCACCTCGAGGCGAGCGAGATGGGGCGGCGGGCCTCAATGGCGCCATACCACGGGCCGGCCTCGTTCGTCGGATCGAGGAGCCTGTCGGGGTCGCTGATCGTGACTGTGAGGGTTCCGGCGGCGGGCGCGTCGTAGCGGCTCGAGCGGCCGGCGGTCGACTTCGCGGTGAGGACGCCGGTGAGCTCGACGAGGATCTCGTCGGCGAGGGTGTAGGTGGTGCCGTCGAGAACGCCGCGGGTGGCGCTGTCGAGCATGAACGAGCCGGCGTAGGCGGGGCCTGCCGGCCATCCGACACGGACGACGGTGGCGGGGCTGACGGTCATGCGACGGACTGGGCGAGGGTGACGCTGACCGGTACGGGGCCGTTGGCGTCGGCCCACTGCTGGAGGAGGTCGACGACGGCGGCGGGGTCGGGGTTCGTGACTTGGATCACGATGGCGCCGGCGGCGAACGTCGGGCCTCCACCGAGCCCACGGTTCTCCCATCCCTTCGACAGTGGGATGACGGTTCCGCCGCCGGTGAGGAGCTCATCGCGGCCGGCCTCGGCCACCTGAACGAGCGTGCCGCCGGGGCGGTAGGGGATGACGGTTCCGCCGGCGGCGAGGCGAGGGATCTTCGGCGTCGAGAACGTGTTGCCGCCGATCTTGCCGAGGCCGGGGATGTCGATGCTGGGGAGGGTGAAGCTGAGCCCGTTCCACTTGTCGATGATCCAGTTAATCGCCGATTTGAAAGCGTCTTTGAACCCATCCCAGAGCCCGGAGACGCCGGAACTGATCTTGCCGGGGAGGCCGGTGACCCATCCGTAGAGCTCGTCCCACTTGCTCTGGACCCACGCGACGGCGAGGGTGAATCCGTCGCTGAGCATGTTCCACGCGCCGGAGAGGGCCGAGCCGATCCGGCCGGGGATGCCGCTGATCCATCCCCATACTCCCTCGAATGCGCCCTTGATGCCGTCCCATGCCCAGTTCCAGAGGTCTTGCATGGTCCGGCCGATGACGGTGAACACGAACGAGATGCGGTTCCACACCTCCGAGAGGAGGCCGGTGATGACGTCCCACGCGCCCGACAGAATCTGCTTGACGGCCTCCCATGCCTCACCCCACTTGCCGGTTAGGACGGACTTGATGAGGTTGAACACGCCGGTGAGCATGTCGATCACACCCCCGAAAATCTGCTTGACGTTGTCCCACGTCTGGCGGAGGTGGTCGAGGATCGTGTCGCCGAACCGGGACCAGATGCCGAGGACGATATCGACGACGGTCGACACGATGGCTTGCACGGCGCCGAACGCTGCGGAGAACATGGCGCCGAGCTTGTCGACCGTCTCACCGAGCCAACTGCTCTTGTTGCCGATGTCGTCGGCGCCCTGCGTGAACAGTCCGACGACGAAGTCCCACGCGGCTTTGAGGGCGTCGAACACGGGTTGAGCGCGGGCCCAAATCGTGGTGATGGCGTCGCCGATCGCCGGCGCCCACTCGTTCCACAACTGCTTTCCCGACTCGAACAGTCGACCCATAAACGGGATCGCCTCGGCGACGATCCACGACGTCACGCGCTGAAAGATCGGCATGAGCTTTTCGGCGAGGGTCGCCTTGAGTTGCTCGAACGTGGCGGTGAGGGTGTTGCTGTTCTTGATCGAGTCCATGGACCCATCGCTCCACGCCTTCTGAGCGTCGGTCGATTTCTCCATGATGAGTTGCTGCGTCGCGGTGGCCTTGGCCTGGGCGAGGAGCGTGCCGGTGAGCTTGTCCTTTCCCTCGGCCGCGAGGCGGGTGTTCACCTCGTCCTGGCTGATCGAGATGCCGAGTTGCTTGAGCCCGTCCGTCTCGCCGAGCATCGCCTTGGCGAGGATGTCGGACACCTCGGCGGCGGAGGTCTGGCCTCCGGACCACGCGGAGAGGGCGCCACTCAATCCGACCACTTCGGTCGACATCTTGCCGGCCTGCTCGGCGGTGAACCCCATGGGCTTGAGGAGGTCGCCGAACCCCGCGGCGAGCCCGGTGAGCTTCTCCTTGGAGAGCCCCATCGCCTCGTTGTTCTGATCGGCCCACGCCTTGACGAGCTCCGAACCGCCCTCGAAAACGGTGTTGGCCTTCTTGTCGTAGACGTCGAGCTCCTGGCCGAGCCCGTAGAGCTCCTTGCCGAAACTGGCGACCTGGCCGACGGCGAACGCGCCGGCGAGCGGGCCGGCGATCCCGCCGAGGGCGCCGGTGATCTTGCCGAGGGCGCCGACTCCTCGGGTGGCGCCGGACTCGATTCCGTCGGCGCCGGCCTTGGCCTTGCTCGAGATGTGGTCCGAGGTGTCCGACATCTCGCGTCGAGCTCGGTCGGCGCCGTCCACCTCGATTCGATAGGTGAGTGTTTCGACGTCCATCGCCGGCGAGGCTACCGGCGGGGGACCGGTCGGGCGCTCATCCGTCGGCCCTCGAGCGAGCCGACGCGTCGCGGGGATCCCGTCGACGCGTCGCTCGAGCTCGAGGCGACGGCTAGGTCTTGCTGCGCTGCTGGTGGATCTCGCGGGCGTGCTCCTCGGCCTCGATGGCGGCGATCGCCCGGCCGATCCACACCTCGGGGATTGGGTCCCACGGTGCAACGTTGAGGTACCGAGCGGCGACCAGACGCGGCCACCACTCGGGCATGGCGCCTAGCTCCGTCGATCCCGTCGCGAGCCACCGGCGGAGGTCCCGGCGTTCTTCGCTTTTGGGTTGGCGACCGACCCCATCGCCTCACCCATGGCGGTGACCAATTGGACGGGGAGGGCGAGGTACTCGGTGACGGTGACCGGAACCGGGTCCTCGCCGCGGGTGAGGTCCCACCCACGGATGGGCGAGATGGTGAGCTCGGCGAGCCGGTGCGATGCCTCCTCGGCCGTCTCGCCATCGTTGACGGTGACGTTGCTGACGGCGAGTAGGAATCCCTGCGTGATGGCGGCGACGTCGATGTCGAGCCATCCCTCGCCGAGCGTTTCGCCGGCGAGGTTGGTGACGGTGTAGGGGACGCGCTCGATGTTCTCGTGAACGTATGCGGTGAGGTCCATGGTGGCGGGGGCCTTTCGTTGGTGGTTGTGGCCGGAACGCTAACCGGCCCTCGAGCCCTGTGAGGAGCTCGAGGGCCGGTCGGCGGTGACCATGCAGCGGATACCGAGAGGGGACCCTACAGCGCGGCGAGGGTGTTGATGAGCGTCGCCACGAGCCCGCGGCCGGTCGACCAACCGGGATCGAGGACACACTTGAGCTCGAGGTCATAGGCGTAAATGCCGTCGACGTCGGCGAGCGGCTCGAATGCCTTGGTGATCCGGCCGGCCATGTCGAACGTGAACGTGTGCGGCGATGCGCCACCGGTGGTGGGGCCGACGGTGCGCCACCGGGGGTAGAGGATCGTTCCGGCCTTGTACGGCGTGAGGAGCCCCATTCCGGTCGCATCGGCGGCGAGCGTCATGCCGAGGGTGACGTCGAGCGCCTTCTCGGTGACCGTCGTGAACGAGTCCTCGCTCGAGTCGGCGAAAAACGACGGGGACCATCGGCCCTTGATGTCGAGTTTCGCCTTGATGACGCGGGTGAGGCGGGTGGTGCCGAGGCCGGCGCTCGTCGTGTCGAGATAGAAGTCGGTGTCGCCCGGTTGCATGATGACGTTGGCGACGTCGGTCGCTGCGCTGAGGGCGCCGGTGTTGTCGGTGAGCGACCGACCCATGTACGAGCCCGACACCGCGATGTTCTCCTTCGCCCACGAGAGCGAGAGGTCGGTGATGACGTTATGCGTCGTCCGGCTGAACCGGGTGTTGGCGTCGCCGAGCTCGAGCGTGAACGTCTTGGGGACGTCGCTCGAGCGGACCGCGGGGACGAACGACCACGTCTTGTCGACGCCGGCGCCCGATGGGGTGACGTCGAGGAGCACACTCGAGAGGAGGTAGGCGAGGTCGTTGAATCCGGCGTAACCGTCGAACGTTCCCTCGGTCCAGTCCTTCCCGATGCTGACCGCGGTGGGGAGCTTGAACCCCTGCGACATCTCGGCCTTCGTGTCGACCTTGATCCCCTGCTTGAAACCCACCGAGAGGAGGCGCTTCGACGCGAGGACGGCGGTCCCGGCGGTCGTCTCGACTCCGATCTGTGCGGCTTGGACTGCTGTTGCTCTTTCGACCATGTCGTGATTCCTGACGTGTGTGGGTTGGGGTTGGCCTAGTCGCCGGCGGCGGCGCCGATGGTGAGGACGTAGAGCCCTCCCTGGTAGCGCCAGCGCCGATCATCTTCGCGCTCCGAGTACCGGAGCGACTGCGATCGTCGGCACGCGAGGACGCGGCCGGCCTTCGTGCGATGCAACGCGAGGTGGGCGGCGCGGGCCTCGGCGGCGGGGTAGGTGTCGGCGTTGGTGGTGACGACCACGCGGGCGGTCACGACGACGAGCACGGTTCGGCCGTCGACGACCTGGGAGTCGAGTGCCGCCTGAACGCCAACGCTGACGTAGGGGACGGCGATGCCGGGCGGGGGGCCGTCGTCCCACACTCCACCGGGGAACGTGCCCTCGAGCTCGGGCGTGGACGTGAGGCGGGTGACGACGTGTCGCATCGCGATGTCGAGCTCGTCGTCGGTCGGGGGTGTGGTCATCGGTGCATCCTTACGGGCGGCGGAGGAGGTCGCGGAGCATCGCTTTCGCGGCCTCGAATCCGGGGACCATATGCGGGCGGGCGTCCATCTTGTGTGTTCCGAACTCGACGTAGGCGGCGTACTCGGCGGCGCTCGTAAGCTCGCCGGCCGTCTCGTCGGTCATAGCCCACCCGATCCCGTTGCGGAGGTAGCCGGTGTCGACGGGCGCGAGTTGCTTCGCGACGGCCTCGCCCTCGAGGCCGGCGGTGTTGACCTTGTCGCCGATGTCCTGCTCGAGGTCGTCCATGATGTGCGCGCCGGGGCCGGGCGTGATCGTGAGCCGGACAGTCATGGCGTCGGGGCCTCGGTCTGCTCGAGAAACCAGACGCGGACGGTGGCCGACTCGGCGGTCTGCGGGGCGCCGAGGACGACGGCGTAGTTGAGCTCGCCGGCGAGCCCGTTCGCTGTGGCGGTCGTGAACGTCTCAAGGGTGCCGAGCATGACGAGCCGGGAGGGGTTGCCCTCGAGGAGGTCGACGGCGGGGTCGGTGACGACGGTCCACTGTCGGCGGTCGCGCATCGCCTCGCCGGCTGGGCGGCGATCTGCGGCGACTTTCTGCGGGCGGGTCCCGACGTGGCACACCTCGCGCCACGACTCCGGAGGGGCCAGTGTGCGGCCTCCTGCGCCGTCGGGAGTGAGGACGGCGCCGACGGGGACGCACACGGTCGAGCGGCGGCTTGTGCGGCTGATGGCGGCGAGCTCGTCGAGCTCTCGGTCGGTGGGCCAAAGGTCGAACGTCACGGCGCCAACCATCCGGCGCCGGGGGCGAGTCCGTAGTTCCGCTGCTCGCTCGCGTTGATGGGGACCGATCCGACTCCGCCGGCGCCGGTGCTCGAGGTGACGCGGGCACGGAACCGGGTTGCGAGCTCGAGGAGGGCGGTGGCTGCGTCGCCTCGCGTCCACGACTCGCCGGCGGCGTCGGTGAACGAGAGGATGCCGCCGGCGACCTGGGCGGCGAGGAGCTCGGCGAGCTCGGCGGCGGCGGCGTTGAGGTCGTAGAAGGTGCCGTCGATGTGGACGGGGCCGGGGGTGTCGGCGGCGAACGTCCATCGGCCGCGCAACGGGTCGGCCGTCGTGGCGTCGAGCGGGGCGCCGGCGCCGTCGGTGAGCGTCGCGTTGTCGTCCCATCCGTGGGGGCCGGCGTAGCTGGTCGTCGAGCCGGTGATCGGGTGCGGGGTTCCGGTGAGGCGGGCGCCCTGCACGCTCGTCGCGTGACGGTCCAAGGTGTCTTGGACGACGTCGGGGTCGATGTCGAACCGGCCGGCCGGGTCGACGGTGCGGGTGAGGAGGGCGGCAAGGCCGACCATTTCGGGGCGGAGAGTCATGCCGGGGACCCTACCGCCGGGGGGTTGCTGAGGACGGTGACGCCGGCGGTGCCACCAACGCCGGCGCCACCGTCCTCGAGCTCGGGCGCGCTAGCTGGTGAGGCCGGCGCGGCGGATGTCGTCGAGCGTCGCGTCGGCCCAACCGAGCGCGCCGTCGGCGATGGCCTGCGTGAGGGTGACGTGAACGACGTGGCCCTTAACGGGGTGGATGAGGTACACGGCGGGCTCAAGCTCCGACGTCCATCCGGCCTGGGCTCGAGCCTCGTCGATGGCGCGGCCGATGTCGGCGGCGTCGAGCCCTGCGAGCGTCTCGGTGAGGTTGTCGAGCGTCCGGCGCTGGCCCTCGAGGTCGATGGCCTGCGAGCTCTCGGCGTCGTCGGCGCCCAACTGCTCGGCGAGGGCCTGCTCGGCGGCTGCGGCTGCTGCCGCGTCCTTGTCGGCCTGGCTCTTGCGTGCGGTCATGTGGAGGTTCCTGACTGTTGTGGGTTGCTTCTAACGGGTACCGCCGGCGCCACCTCGAGGGCGACGCCGGCGGCGGGATCGTCGGGGGGTTGATGCCCTTACGAGAGGACGGTGATACCGGAGGCGTCGCGGCCCTCGGCGACTCCGTAAAGGACATCGAGGGTGACCTGCGTGCCGAGGTACGTGGGGTTGTACGCCATCGTCACCCGGATCGAGAGGCCGGACTCGGCGTCGACCATGACGGTCTGCCGGGCGCCCATCGTGTTCCCGTCGGTGGGGAGGTTCCGCATGGCGAGGATCATCGCGTCGGGGGCGAGCGCGATGTTCTTCGTCGAGTTCGGGGAGCCGGCGACGACGGGGACACGGTTGCTCCACGAGATGTTGAGTCCCGCGATGTTCGTGAGCTGGCCGGTCTTGATCGCCTCGGGCGTCGCGTTCGCGAAGAACGCCGCGAGCGAGGTGTCGGCCTGCAGAGCGGCGTAGTCCTTGGTCGCGATGACGATGTTCCGGTTCTCCTCGGGGATGCCGGCATCGTTGAAGTTCTTCGCGACGGTGCGAAGCGACGCCGACGTGAGGTCGGTTCCGCTGGTGCCGACCGACGTCGAGAACCCCGGGTACAGCGCGAACAGCGCATCTTCGATCGCGAGAACGATCGGCTCGATGGCGGCGTTCATGTACCGCTCGATACCGGTCTGGCCGGCGCCGGGCCCGCCGCGCATCGCCTTCACCGCGTCCTCGAGGAGGAACGACACTTCCTTGTGCTGGTTGAGCGTGACCGAGATGGTCGAGTCGGTCGGCTGCTGCAACGTGACCGCACCGCCGGCGGTCTTGGTGTTGACCACGAACGACGGGGGAAGCGGGATGTTCAGCTTGTCGCCTTCGTTGAAAGTGCCGTAGTCCGAGTCGCGGGTGACGAGCCGGGCGAGCCGGATCTTGCGGCGCAGAGCGCGGATGCCTTCGTTCGCCCACACCTCGGGGATGAGGAGGTCGGCCGAGGTGAGTGTGATGTTTGCCATGTCGTGTGATCCTTCGGGGATGGTGCCGGCGGGCCGGCGGTTGTTGGGGACTAGCCCTCGTCGATCCGGCCCTCGGTGAGGGCCTTCATAATGTCGTCGCGGTGCTCGGCGTAGAACGTCGGGTCGGACAACTGCGAGCGCTTGTACCGGACGGGCTGACCGGAGGCGCCGGGGGCGGCGCCGGGTCCTGCCTGGCCGGGGGTGCCGGTGACGGCGAGGTAGGGGCGCTCCGCGAGGAGGGCCGTAACGGCTTCGGTGACGCCGGTGGGGTTGCCCTCGGCGTCGAGTTGGATCTTGCTGCCGAGGATCTCGACGGTGTCCTGAACACGGAGCCCGGCTGCCTGAGCCGCGGCGCTGAGTGCGGTGTTCACCTTGAGCGCTCGATTGTCGGCGACGAGCTTCTCGTTCGCTGCAGCGAGGTCGGTTCGCTCCTTGTCCTTCCGCTGCTCCTCGGTGAGGTTGGCGGCGAGGGCGGCGTCGCGAGCGGCCTCGGCTTCCCGCAACTGTCGCCGGTAGTTGGCGGCTTCGCGGTTGGCGGCGGCGATGCGGGGATCGGCGTCGTCTCCTCCTGCCGGTGGCTCCTGGCCTGCCGGCGGGGTGCCTGCGGGTGCCGGCGGGGCCGGCGGTGCGGGCGGTGCCGGTGGCGCCTGGCCGGCCGGCGGGGTGGGTGCGGGGGGCGCCTGGCCTCCTGCGGGGTTGCTTCCTGCGGGCGGCTCCTGGCCTGATCCTGCGGGCGGCGGGGTGAATGCGTCGGACACTGTAGATGTCTCCTGTGGTGGTGGTGGCGGATTGCCGACGGGTGCCGGCGGCGTCATCGTAGAACGGTCGAGCTCGAGGTGAGGGTGAGGGTACGGTTCCGGGTTCGTAACCGCGCACCATTGTGGGCCGTCCTTCCCTCCTTTCGGATAGGCGGCGCGGTGCTCCCTCCTCCGGTATCGCATGGGCGCCGGCGGGGGTGGCGGGGGGCCGACCACTAGACGGACCGGGGCCGACGGGCTCCGGTGCCGTCGCGCATCTGGGCGAGACGTCTCGAGGGCCCTAGCGACGGGTCGGGGTGATGCCGGCGGCGGCGATGACGGCGCGGGCGCGCTCGGGGTTCGTCGTCGGGTCGTCGGGGAAGTCCTCGAGGGGGCCGAGCGGGACGATGACGGGGACGACGGGGCGACGTCGGACCATGCCGCGATCCTCGAGGGCGTCGGCGACCTTGTTGGCGTCGAGCTCCTCGCCTCGAGCGAGGCGACGGCGGGGCGTGGTCATGGCTTCACCTTCGGGCCGGGCGCGGGTCGGCCGTAGTCGGGGAGGGCGCGGGTGGGGATCTTCTCGCCGGCGAGCTCGGCGGTGGCGAGGATGCGGGCGTGGATCTCCTCGAGGGCGTCGGGGCCGTCGAGCTCCTCCGGAACGAGCGCGGCCAACCGTTCTCGATCGAGGGGCGACGCGTCGCCGGCGTCGATCCGGTACTCGAGGTCGAGCACCTCCTCGGCGTAGCTGTCGGGGGTCATCGTCCACGGGGCGGGGCCGGTGCCGGCGCCACGGTAGGAGGGGGCCAGCATCCTCGCGGCGTCGTCGGTGAGCTCCTGGGCGAGCTCGAGCTCGGCGGCGGTGGCGTGGCGGGCGGCGGTGTCGACCATCGTCCGGACGACGTCGACGGGATCGCGGCTCGAGAGGATCGACGTGGCGGGGACGTCGTGGGAGGTGTGCGCTCCGATGAGCTCGTCGAGCTCGCGGGCGGGGATGAGGTTCGACGGCCTGCCGGCGGCGGCGCTCGAGGCGGCGTCGATCTTCCGTGTCTGGTGTAGGACGTAGTCGATTGCGTCCTCGCGGGTGGCGCCGGCGGGGAGCCGGCCGGAGGCGAGGAGCTCGTCGGTGATGGCCTCGAGGTTGCTGCCGGCGCGTGCGCTCGCCTTTCCGCCGCGGCCTCGGCCCTGGCCCTTGCCGACCTGGGCGCCGTCGGACCACCACCGGTTCATCCGCTTAACTTCGGCTTTGGACATGTCGTCGACGAACGACCATTCCTGTCCGGCGACGGTGCCGTCGCTGTAGCGCCGAACGTAGACCTTGCCGTCGGCGCGGCGCTTGCCGGGGATGCGCGATCCGTGGCCGACGTCCTCCCACTTCCCGGCCGGGGGGCGCGGGATGCCGATGCCGGCGGTACCGAGCGCGTCCTCGTAATCGGCCCACGCCTGGGCCTGAGCCCGAACGGCGCCGTTGCGGATCGACTCTCGGTAGGCGGGGACCTGGGCGAGGTGCTCGCGGTACTCGGGGAGCGAGAGGCCGAGCTCGCGGGCCTCGTGGGTGTGCTGAACGTCGAGCTTCACGGCGCGGACGTCGGCCCTCGAGGGGCGGGCGGGGGCGACGATCGGCCGGCGGTCGATGGTCGAGTCGATGGGGCGGAGCGTCCGCATGGTTCCCCACGCTCCGTTGCTGCGCTGGCCGACCATGTCGTCGAGCGATTGCCGGCCGTCCTTCCACAGTTCGTGGCGCTTCGGGCCGAGGATCTTGCGGGCCTCCTCCTCGGGGAGCTTGGCGAGGAGCTCCTCGCCGGTGGGGATCTTGTCGGCGCTGCCACCGGGGACGGCGGGGACCATCGTGCATCGGCAGTTCGGGTGACCGTCGAGCGTCTCGGTGACGGGGTGGCGGGTGCCGTGCATCGCCCAACACACGGCGCATGTCCTCGAGTCGGCGGCGCTGAGCCATACCCACTCGTCGATTCCGGGCGCGTCCTCGAGGCGGGAGCGGGTCGCTTCACGCTGGGCGCGGAGGAGCTCGGTTCGGGCGATCGTGTCGGCCCTCGAGCGGGTGAGCTCGGCGCCTGTCGCCATGACGGCGCGGGCGGCGTCGCGTGGGTTCTGTCCGGTGAGGAGGGCGGTGGTGAGGCGCTCGGCGACGGCGTCGCCCACGGTGCCGGGGATGCTGGCGACGAGCTTCCGGAGCGGGGAGCCCTCGGCGTAGAGGGCGCCGGCGAGGCGTCGGGCCGACTCGAGGTCAACACGGGTGATGTTCGGGAGGGCGCCGAGGGTGCCGGCGAGCTCGAGGCCGGCGACCGATGCGTCGCGGACGGCCGAGGTGAACGCATCGGGCGGGGTCATGCTGCGCCGGACCATCTCGGCGGAGAGCTCGCGGGCCTGCTGCGCGGAGGTCGTGAGGCCGGCGAGGTCGACGACTCCGTCGGTGGTGTAGCGCTCGAGGTGGGCCTCGAGCTTGCCGGCGGCGCGGGCAGCGCCGGCCTCGAGGGCGCGGCGGTCGATGATGCTGGCGCGGGACTCGATGCGGTCGAGCTCGGCGAGGTGGGCCTTGACGGCCTTGGCGAGCTCGCTCGGCGTCTGCGGTGGTTTCCGTGGTGGCACGGGGCGACGCTAGGCGCCGGGCGCCGGCTGCGGGTCCTGGGGCGGGTCCTCGGTGGCGTCGCCGGCGGCGGGGTCGGTGTAGGGCTCGGTCATCCGGTTCGCGGCGCGTGCGGCTTCCTCGGCGCGGTTCTCCTCCTCCTGGTCGGGGTCGAGCCCACGGGACCGGAGCGACGTCTCGCGGGAGACGCCGGCGGCTTGCTCGGCGGAGGCGGTCTGCCACACCTCGAGGTCGTTCGTGGGGAGGATGTCGGGCCACTGGACGTTGGCGGTACCGGACCATCCGCCGAGGGCGAGGAGGCGGCGGGTGAGGTCGCGGATGAGGCGCCCGTAGGTGAGTCGCTTCTGTGCGGTGTGCTGCAACAACGGGGCGAACAGGATTCTGAGGGCGACGCCGGAGAGGGCGCCGGCGGCGTCGAGCCTGCCGGCGGCGACGGCTGGTACGCGGGAATGCTCGCGGAACTGGTCGTGCAGTTCGCTGAGCCAACCGAGCGACGTCGACGCTCCCTCGGGGAGCTCGAGATAGTCGAGTCCCATCGACGGATCGGGGAGGGCGGTGAGCTTGTCGTTGCCGAGGTCGATCGCCGCGGCCTGCGTCGGGGTCATGCCCTTCGCGAGAACGGACGGGTGAGCGTGGAGGCGGGCGGTGCGGTTGAGGTCTGAGGCGCGGGCGTTGCCGGCGCGGGTGAGGGCGATGTTCACGGCGTCGATGTCGGACCGTCCCCAGAATTGGCCGGGCGCGGGGAGGTTCTGAGCGTCGACGAGCGGGGGCCACGGCCACGGCCAGACGGTGGGCTCGCCGATCCGGAGCCAGTTCCCTCGCTTGTCGGTGCGGTCGACCGTGAGCGTCCATTTGGTGGGGCGGTCCGGGTCGTCGGGGTCGAACGTGTGGCGCTCGAGGCCGGCGCGCTTGTCGGCGCCCTTGGCTGCGTTCTCGGTGCGGAACGTCGCGACCCACTTCGTTGAGCGGTGGACGTTGCGGGGCGTCCACTCGGCGTCGACGTCGCTCGAGTCGAGAACGGCGAGCTCGATGAGCTCGGGCCGGTAGCGGTACGTCGCCGGCGGGACGGGGCCGGCGTTGAGGGTGTTGATGCGGATGACGGCGTGACCGGTGATCCCGCCGAGGGTGGCGAGCTCGAGCTCGAGGAGCGGGCCTCCGCTGTTCTCGAGGACGGTGTCGAGCCATGCCTGAGCGGCGGCGGTGTCGGCCTCGGCGGCGGCGCCGTCAAGTTGGACCTGTAGCGGGGCGCCTTCCTCGCCGAACAACCAGTGAACCGACGTGTCGAGCGCGTCGCCGGACCATCCCAACACGACGTTGTCGTCGATCTCGTACGTCCGGCCGTCGTCTCCGATGACGCGGCGGGGGTTGAGCGGCTTGGCGTGCTCGGCGTGGTAGGCGGTCCATGCGTCGCGGATCCGGGCGCGACGGCGGTCGTCGTCCTCGGCTGCGTTCTGCTCGATGGTGGCGGCGGTGGGGTCGGTGCTCATCGTCCACCGGCCTCGTCGTAGTCGAGGGCATCGCCGAGGCCGGCGGCGAGGGCGCTCGTCGGGTCGATCTCGCGGAGGTAGGCGGCGAGGGTGCCGGTGCTGCCGGGGAACCGGAGGGCGGCGGCGAGGGTGAGGCTGACGGACCGGCGGAGGTCGACTGCCCTCGAGTAGCCCTGGGTGCTGCCGGAGATGATGCGGGGATTCGCCGGCGACGTCGTCTGGGCGAGGACGTGCCAGCGTCGGCCGTCGGCGCCGTCGAACGGCTCGAGCCATGGGAGGTTGTCGACGGGGTCGAGTTCCTCGGGTTCCGATCCGTCCTCGAGCTCGGCGAGACGGTTGTCGATGCGGGCGATGCTGCCGAGGAGGTCGCGGCGGGCGAGGGCGAGGGTGCGGCGCTCGAGCTCCGTCGCTTCCTCGGGTGATCCTGGGACGGGGTTGGTCATGGCGGCGAGGCTACCGACCGCGCCGGCGGCGGGCGCTCATCCGTCCGTCGTCGACGAGCGACGCGTCGCCGAGTACTCGCACGACGGCTAGCCGGCGGAGCCGACCTGGACGACGGCGCCCTCTGCTCCGAGCCCGTGCGCGACGCCATAGCGGAGGGCGTCGACTCCGTGGTCGTTCACCTTGAGCGGCTTGTCCTCGCCGCGGAGTTGCGCCTTCGGGTCCCACACGTAGCCCTCAATCTCGACGATGAGGTGAGCGCACCTCGAGGCGACGTAGAGGCCGGGGTCGGGCCGGCCGAGGAGCGTCGTGACGCGGCGGATGCCGTCGTCGACTTCGTTGTTCGCTGGCTTCACGTAGAGGCCACGGTTCCGGAGCTCGGTGATGAACGACGCGGCGGAGGGGTCGACGACCCACGCGTCGACTTGGGGGACGGGGACGGGGACCAGACCGGGGGCGGCGCGGGCGGCGGTGAGCTCGGTGGCCCACTCGATGAGGGCGTCGGCGTACTGAGCGTCGGACATCCGTCGGCCGGTGCGCCCATCGAATCGCCATTCGGCCTCGACGACGATGGCGCCCTTGGCGTCGCGGCCCATCAGGAGCGCGTGAAACGGGTTGTTGGTGCCGTAGTCCAGTGCGACCCACCTCGAGCGGATCGGCGGGCCGACGTCGCGGACGTGGCGGCTCGCCTCCCACAGTTCGTAGATGGCGCCCTCGGCGGCGACCCACTCGCCGAGGATGAACCGGCGGTACCAGAGTCCGGTGTTCTCGGCGATGAGCGCGGCGACGTAGTCGGGGGCGAGATACGTGGCGTCGGCGAGGCGGAACGTGAACCGGCGGAGGGTGCCGGCGAGCTTCGGGTTCTCGAGGTAGTCCTTGAGCAACCAGTGGTGCGGGCTGTCGGGGTTCGTCGTGCCGAGGAGGCGCGCACCGGGGACGCTGAGCCGGCCAAGGAGTTGTTTCCAGAAGTTGAGGGGGACGAGCGTGGCCTCGTCGACGTAGGCGCCGGCGAGGGTCATGCCGCGGAGCTTGCCCTCGGCGCCCTCGTCGTTCGCTCCGATGATCCACACCATCCGGCCGAGGAGGAGGATGCCGCCCTCGGTTTTCTTGTACGGGACGAGCGCGCCGATGACGGGGAGGATGTTGCGGGCGACGGTGCGCTCGGTCTTGCCGATGATGGCGAGTTCGCCGGGCGGGGCGGCGGCGACGTAGGCGAGCCACGCGATGACGCTGGCGACGGTCTTGCCGGACCGGATCGAGCCCTCCCATATGTTGATGCGTCGATCGGCGTGGGCGACGCTGAGGCGTTGCGGCTCGGTCGGGATCGGGATGGGGTCGTTCGGGATTACGAGGCCGGCGAGTCCTCCGGAGGAGCGGGCTGCGACCATACCGAGAGCACCTCCCCCAACCGTTCGGCCAGCACTGTCGCCGGGTCTTTCTCGGGCTCCGGTGGGGCCTGCTGCCGGACGGCGAGGTTAGCGAGCGTCGTCGCGGCTTGGAGGCGCGCCCAGAGTTGCGAGCTCGAGCCGACGGCGACGCCATCGCGGACCATGGCGAGGAACCGGATGGACTTGTCGAGCTCGCCGGCGAGGTCGACGACGGCGGAGGTGGTCGCGAGGTGGGTGAGCTCGACGACGCGGTCGGCCACCTCCTCGAGGGCGAGCCGGCGGCGCGCCGTGCTGACGCTGACGCCGGCGCGGCGTGCGGCCTCGGCCACGGTGGCGCCCATCGCCATCGACGCGGCGAGGAGCTCGTTCACGGCTCCGCTGTCCTGTCCGGTCGAGCTCATCGGGCGGGAGCCTACGGCCGAGGGGGGTGGGGGGTCGCGGTTCACACAGCGTCACAGAGCGTCAGAGCTCTCCGGAGGATGCGACTTCGGCGGTGGTATTTCCACACGGATTGTCGGATGCCGGGGCGGGCGAGGGCCGGCGGTCCGTCGTCAGCTGCTCGAGGCGACGGATCGGTCGGACCTGGTGGGCGCTACGGCTCGAGGAGGGCGCTCGGGTCCTGGTAGTGCGCCCATGCTCGGGCGATGCCGCCGGAGCCGGGGTAGATGTCGTCAAGGGTGTCGCCGATCCGGGCGCCGAGTAGGCGGAACATCCAGTAGGCGAACGCTGCGGGCTTGGCGCCGATGACGCGGGCGGGGTCGGTCATCCTCGGCCTCGAGGTGTAGGCGAGGGCGTCGACTCGGCGGTCGTCGAGCTCGCTCTCGAGGAGCCGGCCTCCGAGGTAGATGACGGGTTCCCATGCGTTGAGGGGGCCGTAGGAGCGGGTGGGGCGTTCTCCTCGGTGCCACGATGCGACGCGGACGCCTGGGGGGCAGAGGGCGAGGACGGCGGGGAGGGCGCTCGCTGAGGTGCTGAGTGCCCATCCGTGGTAGCTGCCGGCCTCGAGGCGGGCGATGAGCTCGGCGTGATCCACCTCGCCGGCGAAGTCGGGGTGTCCTCGGTAGAGGTGGGCTTTCGTGGGGTACGGCGGGTCGGCGTAGGCGAATCGCATCGGCTCGCCGGCGACGTCGACGGCGCCGCGGTGGCGCCCGAACCGGTGGGCGGCTTGTCGGCACGCGGTGCGGCAGTAGACCGCGTCGCGGCGTTGCCGGGGGCCGATGGGGCCGCGGCACCATCCACAGGTTCGGGCGGCGTCGGTCATGCGGCGATGGTGCGGAGGATCGCGGCGGAGAGGATCGGGGGGACGGCGTTGCCGATCTGTTGGAACACGGCGGTTTTTGTGCCGGCGAATCGGTAGGCCGGGGGGAACGTTTGGAGGATCGCGGCTTGTTCGGTGGTGAGGCGGATGGTGGGCGTGTCGTCCTCGCGGGCCATCGTCCATTGGCCTCCGGATTTGCCGGTGAGGGTGGGTGCGGGGGCGTCGAGCGGGCGTTCCTGTGTGGTGCCGTCGGGGCGCTGGTCTGTGTGGGTGTTGACGGTCCAGCGCTTGTTTCCGTTGTCGAGGCTGGCTGTGATGGTGGGGGCGGGCTCGTCGTGGCCTCGTGGGCGTCGGCCTCCGGATCGTTCGATCATGCCGGCGCCGCGGAGTGTGTGGGTCGAGAAAGGTTCGGTGGTGGCGAGGGCGTCGGCCATGCTGATCCAGGGGGCGAGGCCGGGGCTGAATAGGGAGGGGTGGCACTCGGGGGCGTCGCCGGCGGCGGTGCCGGGCTCGAATCGTTGGTGTGTCGGTTCGGGGCGGGTGACGGTGCGGGTTCGGGAGGCGATGAGGACGGCTCGGCGGCGGGTCTGGGGGGCGCCGTACTGCTCGGCGGAGAGGATGCCGGCCCATGCGCTGTAGCCGGCGGCGCGGAGGTGGTGGGCGTAG
>Ga0073905_10000505_pt1 | contig 18350 bp, 16 predicted proteins | sample KloWWTupernatant_FD_65482 | JGI IMG/M metagenome (GOLD analysis project Ga0073905, IMG submission 65482) | Active sludge microbial communities from Klosterneuburg, Austria, studying microevolution and ecology of nitrifiers - Klosterneuburg... | ecosystem: Engineered > WWTP > Aerobic digester >... | reverse complement strand
CGCTACCCGGGGCTGAGCATCGTGCCGGATATGTCGTCAGGGGCGACCGACAGCATGCACTTTCGCGCACTGGGTGTGCCCAGCTACGGCGTTTCGCCCGATTTTGCCAAACCCAACGACACCTTTGCACACGGTCTCAACGAAAAAATGCTGGCGTCCAACATCCCGTGGATGCTGACCTATTGGCATGACGTGTTGCAGCGGTTGAGCAAATAACGCGACCAGCCAAGGCACCCCTTCAAGTCGATGCCGTCTCCTGCAGCAGCGCAAACGCGGCCTCTGCATCCAAGGGCAACTCCCAGCTGCCCATCATGGTCAGGTATAGCAAGCGCTCGAATTCCTCACCAAAACGCCGCACCACTGCATCCGGATCCGGGATCAGGCGGGCATCGGCAATCAAGCCAAAATGTACTTGCCCGCGATAGCTGAGGATGGACAGGCCCAGCCCGATCGAGCCGGTTTGCGGCACCCAGAACATGATGTCGCGCAACTCGCTGCCGGCCATGTACAACGGCTGTTGCGGGCCGGGTACATTGGTGGCCACGGCGCTGGCTTTTCGGCTGAACATCTCCAACGCCAGTTCCGGCACCGGATGCGGGGCCATGCCCAGTGCTGCCAGCAGGCCAAACGCGACGATGGCTTGACGTGAGTTTTTGAGTTGGTTCATGCAGTCGGCTACCCGCTGCAAACGCCGTACTGGATTACCCTCGCCGACCGGCAACTCCAGAAACACCAACCCGAAGTGGTTGCCCAGTTTCCTGGCATGCTCCAGCGGCCGCAAATTCACCGGCACGGTGGCGCGCAGGGTCATGCCATCCAAAGGTTCGCCGCGCTCCAGCATGTAGCTGCGCAAGGCCCCGGCAGCCGCCGCCATCAACACATCGTTGACGGTGCTGCCGCAGGCGCGACCCACCGCTTTGACCTCTTCCAGATTCAGCGGCTCGGCCCACGCCACGCGTTTGCTTACGCCCAGCTTGCCGCGCAACATCGAGGGCGGGTCATCCGGCAGCGCCAAGGCATGCAGCAACTCCTTGGCTATATCGCCACCCTCTTTCGCCAGCAACGTGGCCAGCGAGGGGTCTTGCATCATCGCCATGCCCTGCTCCAGCGCCTTGCCGCCCAGCTTCATGTAGCGCTCCATCGCGCCCACGCGACGCGCCACCGGAGCGGCTTCGTGCTTCAGCCAGGCCTTGTCGAGGCGGGCACTGGGTTTGGGCTCTCGGCTGGTATCGGTCAATGACAACAAGACCTGCACCAAGGCAATGCCGTCGGCATAGCAATGGTGGATGCGAGCCACCAATGCTGACCCGCCCTGATAACGCTCGACCAAATGGAATTGCCACAGCGGCTTGGTGGGATCCAACGGACTGGACGCCAAATTGCTGACGAAGCGTTCCAGCGCCCGTTTTTCCGAAGTCTTCCCCGGCCGTCCTGGCAGGCCAGATAAACGCACATGCCAATCCAGGTCGAAGTGCTCGTCATCCACCCACTGTGCGCCGGTGGCACTTTCAACCGGCTTTTGCCGAAATCGCGCATACGAGAGAAAGCGCTGCTGGATAATCTTTTTCAACTGCACCAATTGCAGCGGCTCGGCGAACATCAACACACCGGTGATCATCATCGGGTTGGTCGGCCGTTCCATGCGCAACCACGCGGTATCCACCTTCGACATCGGCTCGCGCTTCGGCCGTGCACCGCTGGCGGCATCGGCATTCCGCTTCAGGCGCGGCTTTGCTGCGGGCCTGGATGCCGGCTTCGGTGCCGATGCCGATTCTGATGACGGTGTTGCGGGTGCTGCGGCCATCCGATTTCTCCCCTTGCGTATTGGCGAGTGAATCACGCGCTTTGCGCAGGGTCAACGGATGTCTGGCCCACCCACATATTCACGCGGGATGCGCTCGTTGAAGCGGGTCAGGATTTCATAGCCAATGGTGTCGGCCCACGCCGCAACATCCTCGACGGTGAGGATTTGCTCACCTTGCGGGCCAATCAGCACCACATCGTCCTCGACATACGCGCTGCCGTGCGGGCCAAGATCCACCATGAATTGATCCATGCACAAGCGGCCGACGATGGGGTGAAGCTGGCCCCGGATCAACACCTGGCCACGGTTCGACAGCGCCCGTGGATAGCCATCGCCATAGCCAATCGGCACGGTGACCACATGGGTGTCCTGCGTGGGTGCCCAGGTTGCGCCGTAGCTGACGCTGCTGCCGGCCTTGACCACTTTGAAATACACCACCTGCGAGAGCAGTGATAACGCAGGACGAATATCCACACTGCGATGTGCTGCCGGATCGGGCAGCACGCCGTACAACATGATGCCGGGGCGCACCATATCCAGCCACGTTTCCGGAAAGTGCAACACGCCGCCGGAATTGGCCAAGTGGCGGATCGGCATCGGCGCATCAAGACGCTCGAAATGCGCGCAAGCCTGCAAGAATCGCTCCAGCTGCTGGGCCGTTTTCGGTGAGTGCGGGTCATCGGCGCAGGCCAGATGCGAGTACACGCCTTTCAGCACACACCACGTGGACGCCACTGCCGCTTCGATGAATGCCGCGCAGGAGTAGCTGTGCACGCCAATGCGCTCCATCCCGGTGTCGATCTTCAGATGGATCACCGCTTTGCGCTGCAAACGCTCGGCGGCGGCTTCGACCTTGCGCAGCTTGTCCAGCGACGACACCGTGATTTCCAGATCGTGCTGGATCAATTGTCCCACTTGCCGGCCCAGGATCCCGCCCAGCACCAGAATCGGCACGCTGATGCCGGCACGCCGCAAGGTCAATGCTTCCTCGGCAAATGCCACACCAAATTGCGTGACGCCCTGTGCCTGCAAATGATGCGCCACCGGCACCAAGCCATGCCCGTAGGCATTGGCTTTGACGATCGCCATCACCGGCACCTGCACATGCGCATGGATCGCTTGCAAGTTGTGACTGAGCGCATCCAGATCCACCACGATGCGGGTGGGGCGTTGGCTCATGGTTTCGCTCATGACCGGCGTCGCTTATTCGTAACTGCCAACGGTATCGTGCGCCAAATTATCAAAGCGTGTGTATTCGCCAAAGAATTTCAGCTTGAAGCTGCCGGTGGGGCCGTTTCGATGTTTGCCGATAATGATTTCGGCCAGGCCTTTGTCCGGCGAACTGTCCTTGTTGTAGTACTCATCGCGATAGATGAACACGATCATGTCGGCGTCTTGCTCGATCGCGCCGGATTCACGCAAGTCGGCCATCACAGGACGCTTGTCGGTGCGGGTTTCCAACGAGCGGTTGAGCTGCGACAGGGCAATCACCGGCACGTTCAATTCTTTCGCCAAACCCTTCAGTGAGCGACTGATTTCAGAGATTTCGGTGGCGCGGTTTTCACTGTTGCCAGGTACCGCCATCAGCTGCAAATAGTCGATCACGATCAAGCCCAAATCATGTTCGCGCTTGAGCCGCCGCGATTTGGCGCGCAGCACTTCGGGTGACAGCCCAGGGGTATCGTCGATGAAAATCTTGATGCCACTCATCTGCGCGATGGCACCGGTGACGCGGCTCCAGTCTTCATCCTCCAGATCACCGGTCTTCAGGCGCGTGGCATTGACCCGGCCCAATGATGAGATCAAGCGCAGGGCCAATTGCGAGGACGACATTTCCATCGAAAACACCGCCACCGCTTTCTTCGACTTGATCGCGCCGTACTCGGCGATATTCAATGCCAATGTGGTTTTACCCATCGCCGGGCGCGCCGCCAGGATGACCAAATCGGTGGGCTGCAGGCCCGCCGTCATTTCGTCAAACTCCACATAGCCGGTCGGCAGCCCGGTCACGCCACTGCCGCTTTCGGCGCGTTTTTGCAGCACATCAAACGCTTCATTCAAGGCACGTTTGATCGGCACAAAATCCTGCCGCCCGCGCGAATGACCTTCGGCAATCGCAAACACTTCGCTCTCGGCTTTCGCCAGCAACTCGCCGGAGCCACGCCCCTCAGGCTGAAAGCCATCGTTGACGATCGCGGTGCCCACATCGATCAATTTGCGCTGTACCGCCTTGTCGCGCACGATGTCGGCATACGCCTTGATATTGGCGGCGCTGGGCGTGGTGGCGGCCAGCTCGATCAAATAAGCGCCACCGGCCACTTGCTCGGCAACGCCTTGCGACTCAAACCAATCGCCCACCGTCACCGCATCGCAGGGTTGATTTTTTTCCACCAATTCACGAATGGCGCGATAGATCAGCTGATGATCACGTCGATAAAAATCTTCGGCATTGAGTAGATCCGCCACGCGGTCGAACGCGGAAGGGTCGAGCATCAAACCGCCCAGCACCGCCTGCTCGGCATCCACCGATTGTGGTGGCACGCGCAGCTGCTCGATCCGCTGCTCATTGCGGGTCTGGAAACTGGAGTCGGGGCGGAAACCCTGCTTTACGCTCATTGGCGGTACCACGTCCTTTGCCAAGCGATGAGCGACCCGTCATCGCGGGTCGCCCGTTAGTGTTCGATGCAAGCCGTCATCCTAGCCGTCCCTGCAAGCAAACGTTGCAGATAACCTTGTGGATAACCGGTGCGCATCTCATTTCCTGCGACGCGCCATCCCCAAAACACAACAGGCGCCTTGCGGCGCCTGTTGCAAACCACATACGGCATTAACGCTTAGGCGGCTTCCGGCACCACCACCACCTTGACGGTGGTGTTGACGTCGGCATGCAGATGCACATGCACCTCGAACTCGCCGGTGTGGCGCAGCGGACCTTCGCCCATCACCACTTCGGACTTGTTCACTTCGACTCCCAACTGCTTGGTCAGGGCTTCCGCGATTTCACGCGGGCCCACCGAGCCGTACAGCTTGCCTTCGGTCGAAGAGTTTGCGGCCACGGTGACGCTGGCATCGGCCAGCTTGGCCAGACGCGCATTGGCGGCACCCAGGTTGGCAGCAGCCTTGGCTTCGTAGTCAGCACGCTTGGCTTCGAATTCGGCGATGTTGGCTGCAGTGGCCGGCACAGCCTTGCCCTGCGGGACGAGGAAGTTGCGGCCGTAACCCGGCTTCACATCGACCTTGTCGCCGAGGTTGCCAAGATTGGTGACTTTTTGCAGAAGAATCAGTTGCATGGAATTGCTCCGTATTCGTTAGCGGTGCTGATCGCACCGCAACGGTTGCTGTCCGAATGGACGGGTTTGGTTGACTGAAGCACAGCCTGCGAAGGCGTGGCCAGAAGCGGGGGGTCGCGCGTACCGCAGTTGACTGACGTCAATGAGGATGCGCGCGGCCAACCAGCAACAACGCCACAGCGAGCAGGCGCAGCGTCAGACGTTGTGGTTGTCCGTGTACGGAATCAGGGCCAGGAAGCGGGCGCGCTTGACGGCGGCCTGCAGCTGACGCTGATAACGCGACTTGGTGCCGGTGATGCGGCTGGGGACAATCTTGCCGGTTTCGGTCAGGTACTGGCGCAGGGTGTTGAGATCCTTGTAATCAATCTCGGTCACGCCTTCGGCGGTGAACTTGCAGAACTTGCGGCGACGGAAGAACTTGGACATGGGTGTGCTCCTGGAGGGCGGACTTAGGCGGCTTCGGCGGATTCGGAATCGCCAGTACCGATGGCACTGTCGCTCTCATCGTCACGGCGGCGGCGCTCGCCACGCTCGGGCTTGTCAGCCTTTTCGTCCTTGTTCTTCATGATCAGGGACTGCTCGGTCACAGCGTCATCACGGCGCATCACCAGATGGCGCAAGATGGCATCGTTGAAGCGGAAGCCGTCCACCATTTCATCCAGCACGGCTTGCTCGACTTCGATATTGAGCAGCACGTAATGGGCCTTGACCAAATTCTGGATCGGGTAAGCCAGTTGCCGGCGGCCCCAATCTTCCAGACGGTGGATCTTGCCATTGCCCGCTTCGATCGCGCTCTTGTAGCGCTCGATCATCGCCGGGACCTGTTCGCTCTGATCCGGATGGACCAGGAACACGATTTCGTAATGACGCATAGTGATTTCCTCATGGATGTCGCCGGCGGGATGCCGGTCGATTAGCTCTCGGCCATCTGGCGCGGAATGCGGCAGACGCGTTCGAGCGAGCTCCCGGTGAACGGGAGCCGGCCATTATGCGCAATCCGCACGACAATCGCAAATTCAACGACTTGCGCCCGGTGCCGGTGCTGCCAGCACTGCCGCAAGGCCGACGTGACGGGTAAGCTGTAGCGATGCAACGCTTTGGACATGTCATCGGCGCGACCTGCGGCGAAACCACCAGCTCGCGCTGGCGACCCGTGTTCGACCCCGCCCATGCGCAGCCGTATGCAGAGGTTGCCGATGGCGATGCCACCACTGTCGAAGCCGCGGCCGCCGCCGCCAGCGCTGCCGCGGCGGGCTGGGCGGCGTTTTCCAACAGCCAACGTGCACGCTGCCTGGAGCGGCTGGCGGATGCACTGGAGGCCCGCCTGGATGGATTCGCCCGCGCCGAAGCCATCGACGCCGGCAAACCGCTGGCGCTGGCGCGTGATATCGAAATTCCGCGCGCCGTTTCCAACTTGCGCTTCTTCGCGCACGCCGCCACCCAGTTCGCCAGCGAGTCCCACCACGGCGAGGCCGGCCTGAATTACACCCTGCGTCTGCCGCTGGGCGTGGTTGGCTGTATCAGCCCGTGGAACCTGCCGCTGTATCTGTTCACCTGGAAAATCGCGCCCGCGTTGGCTGCCGGCAACACCGTAGTGGCCAAACCGTCTGAAATCACCCCCGCCACCGCGACCATGCTGGGTGAGCTTGCGCTGGAAGTGGGCCTGCCGCCGGGCGTGCTGAATATCGTGCATGGGCTGGGGCCGGCGGTGGGCGAGCCGCTGGTAACGCATGCGCAGGTCAAAGCAGTCTCGTTCACCGGCAGCACTGCGGTGGGTCGGCGCATAGCCGGGCTGGCCGGGCCGCTGCTGAAAAAAACCTCGCTGGAATTGGGCGGCAAGAACGCCACCCTGGTCTTTGCCGACAGCGACTGGCGCGCGAATCTGGATACGTTGGTACGCAGCGCATTCCAGAACAGCGGGCAGATTTGTTTGTGTGGCTCGCGCCTTTTGATCGAGCGCACTATTCATGATGAATTCCGCGATGCCTTGGTTGAACGCGCCCGCGCATTGCGCCTTGGCGCACCCCTGGAGGCCGACGTGCAACTCGGCCCGATGGTTTCGCAGGTGCATTTCGACAAGGTGCTGGCCGCCATCGCCCGCGCGCGTGCCGAAGGTGGCCGCGTGCTGTGTGGCGGGCAAGCACTGGCACGGCCCGGGTGGTTTATCGCACCGACTGTGATCGAAGGGCTTGACGCGAACTGCGCCACCAACCGCGAGGAAATCTTCGGCCCGCTCGCCACCCTGCAGGCATTCGACAACGATGATGAAGCACTGGCACTGGCCAATGCCTCCGACTACGGCTTGTCTGCCAGCGTGTGGACGCGCGATCTCACCCGCGCACATCGGTTCGCCGCGCAACTGCGGGTGGGCATCGTCTGGATCAATACGTGGTTGATGCGCGATTTGCGTACCCCATTTGGCGGCACCGGTGCATCCGGACTGGGCCGCGAGGGCGGACTGGAAGCGATGCGCTTCTTTACCGATCCACGCAACACCTGTATCGCCCTGCCCTCCCATTTCTCACAAGGTTCTCCATGAAGAACGCCATCGCAACCCTGCTGCACAACAACCGCGACTGGGCAGACAAGGTGACCCAAGAAGACCCCACGTTCTTCGAGCGCCTTTCAAAATTGCAAACCCCCGAATACTTGTGGATCGGCTGCTCCGATTCACGTGTGCCGGCCAACCAGATCATGGGGTTGGCGCCGGGTGAAGTGTTTGTACATCGCAATATCGCCAATGTCATGGTGCATACCGATCTCAACTGCATGTCCACCATTCAATTTGCGGTGGATGTGCTGAAAGTGCGGCATATCCTGGTCGTCGGCCACTACGGCTGCGGCGGTGTGGGTGCGGCATTGCACGGCACGCGATTGGGGTTGGTCGACAACTGGATCCGCCACGTGGGCGATGTGGCGCAAAAGCATGCGGCGTTGCTGGACACGCTTGCCGCAAGCGAGCGCCATGATGCGCTGTGCGAACTCAATGCCATCGAGCAGGCGGAAAACGTGTGCCTGACCACGGTGGTCGCCGATGCATGGGCGCGTGGCCAACAACTCGCGGTTCACGGGTGGGTGTACAGCCTGGCCGATGGCCGTGTGCGCGAACTGGGGATGGACGTGGATTCGCCAGAAGTACTGGAGGCCAACTATGCGTGGGCGGTCGCAGGTGTGGGCGAGCGTCGCGGCCCGCAGGCATGAGTGGCATTCACGCAAGTGGCGCACCGACCGCCGTGGGCCACTACCCGCATGCACGCCGCGTTGGCAACACCCTGTATTTGTCCGGCATTGGCCCACGCAACCCAAGCAACAATTCGATTCCCGGCAACGATTATTTTGCCGATGGTCGCATCCGGCACTACGACATCGCCGCACAAACCCACGCCGTGCTTGCCAATGTGCGTGCGGTGCTGGATGCCAGCGGCGCGCGCTGGGAAGATTTGATTGATGTCACCGTCTATCTCACCGACATGCTGCGTGATTTCAAGACCTACAACGCGATTTGGGCCGAGTATTTCCCCGATGCCGCCACCGCGCCCTGCCGAACCACCGTCGGCATCAGCGCACTGCCCACGCCGATCGCCATTGAACTCAAATGCATCGCCCGGATCGAGGACTGACCATGCTGCCCGCCGCCTTCAACCTGCACGCCTGGATCGAAGAACACCGCCACCTGCTGCAACCGCCGGTCGGCAACAAATGCATCGTGCAGGATGATTTCATCGTGATGATTGTCGGTGGCCCCAATGCGCGCACCGACTATCACTTCGAGGACGGCCCGGAGTGGTTCTTCCAGCTGGAAGGCGAGATGGTGCTGCGCGTGCAAGACGACTTTGATGGCGAACGCGGCACCCTGCGCGACATCCCCATCCGCGCTGGCGAAGTGTTCTATCTGCCGCCGCATGTACCGCATTCACCGCAACGCATGCAGCACTCGGTCGGACTGGTGATCGAGCGCAAACGCCTGCCGCACGAGAACGATGCGCTGCTGTGGTTCTGCGTGCACTGCAATCACAAGTTGTACGCCGAGCACTTCCACTTGGTCGATATCGAGCAGGATTTCTTCCGCGTGTTCGACCATTTTTATCGTGACGACCAGCTACGTACCTGCACGCACTGCGGCACACTCAACCCGAGACCGGGACGGTACGAACAGCCGGCAGAGTGATGCGCAGGTCGCCGATTTTCCATCCCGGCAAGAGCAAATCCATTCAAAAAAAACGGGCCCTGCGGCCCGTTTTTTTCATCTCTGATGGCAAGTAAAACGCTTACGCGCCCTCGCCCTCGGTGACGGCCTTGATGGACAGGCGGATACGGCCCTGCTTGTCCACTTCCAGCACCTTGACCTTGACCAGATCGCCTTCCTTGAGCACGTCGGACACCTTCTCCACGCGTTCGCCGGAAATCTGCGAGACATGCACCAGTCCGTCCTTGCCCGGGGCAATGGTGACGAATGCGCCGAAGTCCATGATTTTGGCGACCTTGCCTTCGTAGATGCGACCCGGCTCGACATCGGAGGTGATCTGCTCGATGCGCGACTTGGCAGCTTGGCCGGCGGCGGCATTGACCGAGGCAATGGTGATGGTGCCGTCGTCCTGGATGTCGATCTGGGTGCCGGTTTCCTTGGTGATCGCCTGAATCACCGAACCGCCCTTGCCGATCACTTCGCGGATCTTGTCGGGATGGATCTTGATGGTCAGCAGGCGCGGTGCGAACTCGGACAGCTCGCCACGCGGCGCGGTCAGCGCGTTCGCCATTTCACCGAGGATGTGCAGACGGCCGGCCTTGGCCTGCGCCAGTGCCACCTTCATGATTTCCTCGGTGATACCCTGGATCTTGATGTCCATCTGCAGGGCCGAGATGCCGTTGCTGGTGCCGGCCACCTTGAAGTCCATGTCGCCGAGATGATCTTCATCGCCGAGGATGTCGGATAGCACCACGAAGTTGTCGTCTTCCTTGACCAGACCCATGGCGATACCCGCGACCGGTGCCTTGACCGGCACGCCGGCATCCATCAGCGCCAGCGAGCTGCCGCAGACCGAAGCCATCGAGGAGGAGCCGTTCGACTCGGTGATTTCCGAGACCACGCGGATGGTGTACGGGAACGCTTCCATGGTCGGCATGACGGCCAGCACGCCGCGCTTGGCCAGGCGGCCGTGGCCGATCTCGCGGCGCTTCGGACCCATCATGCGGCCGGCCTCACCCACCGAGTAGGGGGGGAAGTTGTAATGGAACAGGAAGTGTTCCTTGTACTCGCCAGCGACGGCGTCGATGACCTGACCATCGCGCGCAGTGCCAAGGGTGACTGCCACGATGGCCTGCGTCTCGCCGCGGGTGAACAGCGCCGAGCCATGCACGCGCGGCAGGATGCCGACCTTGGAGGCGATCGGGCGCACGGTGTCGAGCGCGCGGCCGTCGATGCGGACCTTGGTGTCGAGCACCGAGCCGCGCATCGTCTGGTATTCGAGCTCGCCGAATTCCTTCGACATCTCGCCCGCGCTCCAGCCCGCTTCCTCGGCGCGGCCGGCGAGGGCCTGCATCACGTCCTTCTTGATCGCGGCGATGGCGTCGCGGCGCTGCAGCTTGTCGCGCACCTGGAAGGCCGAAGCGAGCTGGGTGCCCACGGCTTCCTTCAGCGCGGCGATCAGCGCTTCGTTCTTGGCCGGCGCCTTCCAGTCCCAGATCTTGTGGTTGGCTTCGGTCACCAGCTCGTTGATCGTGTTGATCGCGACCTGCATGTGCTGGTGGCCGAACATCACCGCGCCGAGCATCACGTCTTCCGACAATTCGGCGGCTTCGGATTCGACCATCAGCACCGCTTCGCTGGTGCCGGCGACGACCAGTTCGAGCTGCGAGTCCTTCAGCTGGCTGGTGGTCGGGTTGAGGATGTACTGGCCGTCCTTGTAGCCGACCTTGGCGGCGCCGATCGGGCCCTGGAACGGGGCGCCGGTCAGGGCGACGGCGGCGGAGCAGCCGATCAGGGCGAGGATGTCGCCGTCGACTTCCGGGTTCAGCGACATCACCGTGGCGATGACCTGCACTTCGTTCTTGAATTCTTCCGGGAACAGCGGGCGGATCGGGCGATCGATCAGGCGGCTGGTCAGCGTTTCCTTCTCGGTGGCGCGGCCTTCGCGCTTGAAGAAGCCGCCCGGGATGCGGCCGCCGGCGTAGAACTTCTCCTGGTAGTCCACCGTCAGCGGGAAGAAATCCTGGCCTTCGCGCTGGGTCTTGGCCGCCACCGCGGTGCACAGCACCATCGTGCCATCGCAGGACACCATCACCGCACCGCCGGCTTGGCGCGCGATCTCGCCGGTTTCGAGGGTGATGGTCTGATTACCGTATTGGAAGGTCTTGCTTATCTTCGCCACTTTGGAATCCTTGATTGTCTTGATTCGTCAACGCAGGCAAGCCCCGCTTGCTGCGCTGCATCGCGTGCTGCGATGCGGAAATGCGGCGTGGCCGCGGGGAATGAAATTCAATACTGCAAAAACGAACCGCGGCGCATTCCTGCGCCGCGGTGGGTGTTGAATCAGCGACGCAGGCCGAGTTTGCCAATCAGCGCCTTGTAACGCTCGCCATCCTTGCGGTGCAAGTAGTCGAGCAGGCTGCGACGACGGTTGACCATCATCAGCAAACCACGACGGCTGTGATGATCTTGCTTGTGTGCTTTGAAGTGCTCGGTGAGCAGTTCGATGCGCGCGGTCAGCAGGGCGACCTGCACTTCCGGCGAGCCGGTATCGTTGTCGCCGCGCTTGTGTTCGTTGATGACTTTCTGGGAATCGATGGACATGGTTGCCTCGTAGTCGCGTGACCGGCAGGAACAGGCGAGGGATTCGCCGGCACCGCACGGCTCGCCGTGATGGTGATGGTAAGGAAATCCGGAATCGGAGACTCCGAAACCGGATATGCTCAAGTGAGCAGCGGGATTATAGCCCGCCCGCAGCCATGCGGCAACGCAACATAAGACATTCGGCATACGCTGACCCGCAAACAGGCTCAGCCGACGGCATCTGCCAAGGCCGGCTGGGTCAGCGCCCAGCGAAACAAGCGGGACGGACGCAGGCTGCCATCGGCATCCACTTCACCCAGACCCAGCCCGCGCCCCTGCTCGTCAAGAATCGCCACCTGCCCAGTGTGCTGATACGGCCCGTGCAGGCTGCGCCCAAAGCCCAAATAATGTGCCTGCGGCTGATTGACACGCACCTGCGGCCACGACGCCATGCCCGCTTCGATTGGCAACAGGCAGGCATCCAGCACGCGCTCTCCCGCCTGCTCGAGCAAGCCCTGCAAAGCATCCAGCGTCCACATGCGCGGCTCGCGGAACGGGTCCACCCAAAGCCGGCGCAACTGCGCCACGTGTGCGCCACAGCCCAACAGTTCACCCAGATCGCGCACCAGACTGCGCACATAGGTGCCGGAGCCGCATTCCACATGCAGGCGCAATTGCGGTGTGCCGGCATCCAGCAAATCGGCAGCATTGAGCAGTTCAAACGCGTGGACATCAATCGCACGCGCTTCGATCTCGATGACCTCGCCGCGCCGCGCCTTGACGTACAACGGCTCGCCGCCACGCTTGAGTGCCGAATAGATCGGCGGGCGTTGCAGGATGCGGCCGGTCAATTGCTTGAGCGCGGCATCAATGACATCCAGCGTCAGTGCCGGCACCGGGTGCTCGCGCAGCGGCTGACCTTCGGCATCATCGGTATCGGTAACAATTCCGAGCCGCGCGACGGTTTCATACGCCTTGCGTGCGCCCAATAAGCCCCCGGCGATTTTGGTGGCCTCGCCAAAACACACCGGCAACAAGCCGGTGGCAAGCGGATCCAAACTGCCGGTATGCCCGCCCTTCTCGGCGCGAAACAAATGCCGTACGCGCTGCAAGGCTTGATTCGAAGACAAGCCCTGCGGCTTGTCCAGCAGCAAGATGCCATCCAGACGGCGGAACACGGTGCGCGGGCGGCGCTCGCGCGGGTTATTCGGCGCTGCCACTGGGGCGCAATTCGCGCAGAAGGTTGTCGATGCGTTCGCCGCGATCCACCGATTCGTCATAGTGGAAATGCAGCTCTGGCACATGCCGCAGGCGCATCGCATGCGCCAGCTGATAGCGGATTTCGGGGGCCAGTGTCTTCAGTGCTTTCACGGTTTCCAGCGCACGTTCGGGCTGCAACACCGTCACGAACACTTTGGCATGTGCCATGTCGCGAGTGACCTCAACATCGGACACGCTGGACGATGCCAGCCCGTGCTCGCGCACGAATGCATGCACCAGCGTGCCCAACTCACGACGCAACTGGGCCGATACGCGGTCGGTGCGATGGAATGATTTTTGTGCCATGGCCAGGTGCACGCCTTACAGCGTGCGCTGTACCTCGATGCGTTCGAAGCATTCGATCTTGTCGCCCGGCTTGACCTGGTCGTAGCCCTTCACGCCGATACCGCATTCGGTACCGTTGCGCACTTCGTCCACGTTCTCCTGGAAGCGACGCAGCGAATCCAGTTCGCCCGAGAAGATGACGGTGTCGTCGCGCAGCACGCGGATCGGCTTGCCCTTGCGAATGACACCTTCCACCACCACCGAGCCGGCGATCGAGCCGAACTTGGAATGGCGGAACACCTGCTGCACCGATGCGGTACCGATGATCTCTTCGCGCACTTCCTTGCCCAGCACGCCGGATGCGATCTGCTTCACCTGATCGATCACGTCATAGATGATCGAGAAATAACGCAGGTCGATGCCGTTGTTATCAATCACCTTGCGCGCCGAGGCATCGGCACGCACGTTGAAGCCGATCACGGCGGCCTTGGAGGTGGCCGCCAGCTGCGCATCGGACTCGGTAATCCCGCCCACGCCGGAGCCAATCACATTGATCTTGATCTGGTCATTGGACAGCCCGGTCAAGGCTTCGCGTAGTGCCTGCATGGTGCCGTGCACATCGGCCTTGACCACCAGGTTGAGCGTCAGCTGCTGGCTGCTGCCCTCACCCATCTGCGCCAGGATGTCTTCCATGCGGTTGCCGGCCGAGGCTACCAAGCGCAACTCGCGGCGCTTGGTGTCGCGCTGCTGGGCCACATCCTTGGCCAGACGCTCATCGGCCACCACCACAAAATCATCGCCCGCTTCCGGCACGCCAGAGAGGCCCAGAATCTGCACCGGAATCGACGGACCGGCGGCTTGTACCTGCGCACCATTTTCGTCAAACAAGGCACGCACACGGCCATATTGAATGCCGCACACCAGATAATCGCCCTTCGACAATTGGCCCTGCTGCACCAACACCGTAGCCACCGGGCCACGACCCTTGTCCAGCGCAGATTCAATCACCACGCCGGTTGCGCGGCCTTCAAACACGGCCTGCAAATCCAGCACTTCGGTCTGCAACAAGATGGCGTCGAGCAAATCGTCCACGCCCTGCCCGGTCTTGGCCGACAGCTCCACCATTTGGATCTCGCCGCCGAACTCTTCCGCCACCACTTCATAGGTCAACAAGTCACTCTTGACCCGCGTCGGGTCGGCACCGGATTTGTCAATCTTGTTGATCGCCACAATCAGCGGCACCTTGGCCGCCTTGGCATGCTGGATTGCTTCGGCGGTCTGCGGCATCACGCCGTCATCGGCCGCCACCACCAACACCACGATATCGGTGAGCTTGGCGCCGCGTTGACGCATCTGGGTAAATGCTGCGTGGCCGGGAGTATCCAGGAAGCTGATCACGCCCTTCGGCGTTTCGACGTGGTACGCGCCAATGTGCTGGGTAATTCCACCGGCTTCCCCGGTGGCGACCTTGGTGCGGCGAATGTAGTCAAGCAAAGAGGTCTTGCCGTGATCAACGTGGCCCATGATGGTGACCACCGGCGGCCGCTGTTGCTTCTCGCCCTGCACTTCTTCGGCATGCGCCAGCAGTTCGGACTCGGCATCGTTGGCACCGGCAGCAACCGCCTTGTGGCCCAACTCTTCGGTGATCAACACGGCAGTGTCGTGGTCGATGGATTGGGTAATGGTGGCCATCACGCCCATCTTGAACAGCGCCTTCACCACATCGCCGCCCTTCATCGCCAATTTCTGGGCAAGATCAGCCACCGTGATGGCATCACCAATCGCCACTTCACGCACCACCGGCGCGGTGGGCTTGTTGAACCCGGTACCGGTGCGCGATTGATCCGAGGCGCGTTTGCTGCCCCCTGCAGGCTTGCCCTTGCCACGCGTATTGCTGCTACGGCGGGCACGATCGGAAGCCGACAGATGCAACTGCCCGGCGAAACGCTCGGTGCGGTCATCATCTTCCACCCCCGCCACCATCACATGCGACCCGCGCTGCGCTTGCGGCTTACCCTTGGCGGCAACGGCAGCCTTGTCGGCCTCACGCGCGGGTGCTGCGGGTTTGGGATGCGCTGCATTATGACCGTGACCGTGGCCATGGCCGTGACCTTTGGTCTTGCCTGCATCTTCCAGTGCAGCTTCAGCGGCAGCAGCGGCTTCCGCCGCAACACGCTCAAGCTGCTCTTGCTCCACACGCTTCTGTTCGGCAACCACTTCCGCACGCTGGCGGTCTTTCTCGGCCAGTGCCCGTTGTTCGGCAAGGTTGCGCGCGCGCGATTCTTCCAGCTTGCGCAGCGCATCGGTGCGCTCGGCGTCCAGCTTTTCGTTTGCCGTTTGCGCACGCCCTTCACCCGGCTTCAGGGTGATTTTCTTGCGGGTGACGACCTCAATGGTGCCTGCTGCACGCCCAGCCTTGCCGCCGTTGCCAACAGAAATCTCCTGTTTGCGGCTGCGGTTAAGGGTGATCTTGCCCGATGCGATGGCCTCTTCGGCAGGCTTTTCATCCTTGCCGTGGGCGCGCCGCAAAAAGCCGTGCAGTTTGAGTTTCTCGGCACTGGTGATGACCTGATCGGGACCGCTGAACTTCATGCCGGCTTCGGCCAGTTGTTCCAGCAGTTTATCGACCGGCGTATTTACCAGTTCAGCGAGCTTGCGGATGGTGGTTTGCTGCGACATTCGGTTTCCGGTGTCTTTTGGCCACCTCGCGGGTGACCGAATCGGTGGATTGTAGGACGGACGCAATGACAAATCTCTGCCCGCCGGCCAATCAAGCGGTGCAGGCCCAGGCCCGCACCGTGCCATACATCATTCGAACCAGTGCTTGCGCGCTTCCATGATCAAGGTTGCGGCGCGCGCATCCCCCATGCCCTCAATATCGGCAATCTCATCGGTAGCCGCTTCGGCCAGATCTTCGCGGGTACGCACGCCACGCTCGGCCAGGGCATAGGCCGTGGCTTCGTCCATTCCTGCAAGATCCAGCAGATCTGCAGCCGGCTGATGCTCTTCCAGGCCTTCTTCGGCGGCCAGCGCCTCGTTCAGTAACGCATCACGTGCGCGCGAACGCAACTCTTCGACGATATCCTCGTCAAAGCCGTCCACCGCCAGCAACTCGGCCACCGGCACATAGGCAATTTCTTCGACCGTGTTGAAGCCTTCGCCCACCAGGATGCCGGCGATTTCTTCGTCCACTTCCAGCTTGTCTACAAACAACTGACGCGCCGCCGCCTGCTCGGATTCGGTCTTGGCCTGCACTTGATCGGCGGTCATTACATTGAGCTGCCAACCGGTCAATCGACTGGCCAGGCGCACATTCTGACCGCCACGACCAATCGCCTTGGCCAGGTTTTCTTCGGCCACCGCGATATCCATCGAGTGCTTGTCTTCATCAACGATGATCGACTGCACTTCCGCCGGGGCCATTGCATTGATCACGAACTGGGCCGGATTGTCGCTCCACAACACGATATCCACGCGCTCGCCGTTGAGCTCATTGGTGACCGCCTGCACACGCGAACCGCGCATCCCGATGCAGGCACCAATCGGGTCGGTACGGTTGTCATGCGCCAGCACGGCGATTTTGGCGCGGTCACCCGGGTCACGCGAGCACGCCATGATCGATACCAAGCCCTGGCCGACTTCCGGCACTTCCAGCTTGAACAACTCCATCATGAATTCCGGCGCGGCGCGGCTGATGAACAACTGCGGGCCACGCGGCTCGCTGCGCACGTCGAACAAATAACCACGCACGCGGTCACCGGTACGCAACACGTCGCGCGGAATGCCCTTGTCCTTGGCGATGATGGCCTCGGCGTTGCCGCCCAGATCGACATAGATGTTGCCGCGTTCCACACGTTTGACGACACCGGTGATCAATTCGCCCACGCGGTCTTTCCACGCATCCACCACTTGCTGGCGCTCGGCTTCGCGTACGCGCTGCACGATGACCTGCTTGGCGGCTTGCGCAGCAATACGGCCGAAGTCGGGATTTTCGATTTGTTCTTCGATGTAATCGCCCACTTCCACTTCATCGCTTTCGTCCAGCGCATCCATCAGGCGCACCTGACGATCCGGCGATTCCATCACCACATCATCGGCCACCACTTCCCAGCGACGGAAGGTTTCGTAACTACCATCCTTGGCGTCGATCTGCACGCGCACCAGCACGTCCTGGTCGATGTAGCGCTTCTTCGCCGCTGATGCCAACGCAGCTTCGATCGCTTCCAGGATGACCGATTCCGGCACGCCTTTCTCGGCAGCCACCGCATCGACGACCAGCAACAATTCCTTGCTCATGCCCGCTTACTCCGCATCAGACGACCCTGCGGTCGCCGTCTTGTTGGTTGAATTCCTGGTTGCGGCAGGCTTTCGGCCTGCCGGCTTCTTTTGTTTGCCAGGTCGCGCGTCGCGTCCGGATTTGTCTTGCGCGGGTGCCATGCCCAGTGCCACCCAATTGGGCGCCAGCTTGGCCTTATCGACATTGGCAGCGTCCACCGCAAACTCCGTGCCATCCACGTTAAACGTGATCCGGTTGCCGTCCACGCGCACAATAGCGCCCTGAAAACGGCGGCGGCCATCCTGTGGCAGCTTCAATGTCACCTTCGCAGACTCGCCGACGAAGCGCGCGAACTGTGCCGCCCCGAACAGCGGGCGATCAATCCCCGGCGAAGACACTTCCAGGGTGTAGTTCGCGCTGATGGGATCGGCCACATCCAGTTGTGCGGAAATTTCACGGCTCACCGCCTCGCAGTCCTCGATACCGACGTTGCGCGTATCCGCCTGTGCTGGGGGCACATCGATATACAAGCGCAACAACGCACTGCCCGCGGCCGGCAAATATTCAATGCCCAGCAACTCCAAGCCCATCGATGCAATGGTTGGAGCCAGCAATGCGGCAATTTCGTCAGCCTTGTCTGTCACGGTGCGCCTATCGCAAAAACGG
>Ga0073905_10000503_pt1 | contig 18358 bp, 14 predicted proteins | sample KloWWTupernatant_FD_65482 | JGI IMG/M metagenome (GOLD analysis project Ga0073905, IMG submission 65482) | Active sludge microbial communities from Klosterneuburg, Austria, studying microevolution and ecology of nitrifiers - Klosterneuburg... | ecosystem: Engineered > WWTP > Aerobic digester >... | reverse complement strand
CCGTCCCCAACCTCCAGCGCGATCCTGTCCGACATCGTCGAGGCGGTGAAGACCGGCAGCGCCGCGACCCCGCGGCTGGGGTAGGAAAACGGCCCCCACCTCCGGTCCCTGTTCCCAAATCTGGGAGGGGACGGAGGTGGGGGCCAGCCGCCCTAGACGGCGACCTTCTTCTTCGCGACCGCCTTGTCGAGCGCGGAATCCAGATCGTCGATGATGTCCTGGATATCCTCGATGCCGATTGAAAGCCGCAGGAGGTCGGGCGCAACACCAGCCGCCGCCTGCTGCTCTTCGTTCAACTGCTCGTGCGTGGTCGTTGCCGGATGGATGATCAGTGACTTGGCATCACCGACGTTGGCCAGCAGCGAGAAGAGCTTGACGTTGTTGATCAGTGTTCGGCCGGCCTCGCGACCGCCCTTCACACCGAAGACGACCATTGCGCCGTAGCCGTTCTCGAGCTGTTCCGTCGCAACCTGATGATCCGGGTGGCTCTTCAGGCCCGGGTAGGTTACCCAGCTGACACGCGGATCGGCCTCGAGCCACTCGGCAACCTGTTGTGAGTTGGCACAGTGGCGATCCATCCGCAGCGACAGCGTCTCGAGTCCCTGGAGGAAGAGGAACGCGTTGAACGGCGCGAGGGCAGGGCCGAGGTCGCGGTACGGTTCGACCCGGGCGCGCAGGATCCAGGCAAGATCGCCAAACCGCTCGATATAGTCTTCCATCTTCGGAAACTTGCCATTGGTCCAGTCAAACTTGCCTGAATCGACGATCACGCCGCCGATCGACGTGCCGTGGCCGCCAATCCACTTCGTCGCCGAGTGGACGACGATATCCGCGCCATGCTCGATCGGTCGGCAGAGGTACGGCGAGGCGAAGGTGTTATCGACGATCAGCGGCAGGCCGGCCTCGTGCGCGATTGCGGCCACGTCGCGGATACGGACGACATCGAGCTTCGGGTTGCCGATCGTCTCGATATAGATCGCGCGGGTGCGATCGTTAATCGCATTGCGGAAGTTATCGAGATTGGTCGGGTCGATGAAGCGCGTCACAATCCCGAGTCGCGGCAGTGTCACGGCGAACAGGTTGTAGGTGCCGCCGTAGAGGCTGGCAGCCGAGACGATTTCGTCGCCAGCTTCGAGGAAGGTAAAGATGGCAATTGCCTCGGCCGCCTGACCGGAGCCAGTCGCTAGCGCGCCGATTCCGCCCTCCAACGACGCGATACGCTGCTCAAGGACATCGTTGGTCGGGTTCATAATCCGCGAGTAGATGTTGCCAAATTCCCGCAGCCCGAACAGTCGCGCAGCGTGGTCGGCGTCGTGGAAGACAAACGACGAAGTCTGGTAGATCGGCACTGCTCGCGAGGTCGTCGTCGGGTCGACCTGCTGGCCGGCGTGCACCTGGCGGGTGTTGAACCCCCACGGCTTCGGCTCGTGCGTCCCGTTTCCATTATGTTCTGCCATCGGTCTATCAGTCCCTCTCTGTGTGTATCAACGAATCGTGTCGGTCAGTGGCTGGCGCGCCGGATCACCGCGAGCCCGGCCGAGCGGTGGCGCGCGGACGATCCACCTGGGGGCGAGCGCATTCAATCAGCCGCCTCCGTCTCAACCGCCTCCGCGAGACGGGCCACTCGTCGGGTTCCCGGCTGGCCAACACCGTCACGAAGCACAGCGTCGAGCCGGTGGAAATCCTTCAGGAATGCGTCGTGCCCGTGCGGCGAGTTCAATTCCCAATACCGGGCAGCGCCGCCGCCTCGGGTGATCGCCTCTGCTGTTGCCTGAACGTGGACGGTCGGGAACAGCACGTCCGACCGCACCCCGATGACCAGTGTCCGGGCGGAAATCCGCCGCGACGCCTCGGCCAGCCCGCCGCGCTCGCGACCGATGTCATGGCTATCCATCGCCCGAAGGAGATAAAGGTAGGCGTTCGCGTCGAACCGCGTTGCCAGCTTATCTCCCTGGTATTGCAGGTAGCCCTCGATGTCGAACCGACCCTGGAACTCCGGCCAAGCGTGATAGCGGGCGTCCGGATGCCGGCCAAACCGCATCGTCATCGACTCGTCGGACTGGAAGGTGAGCATTCCGACCATTCGGGCGAGAGCGATACCTCCAGCCGGCTGCTGGTTGCCATAGTCGCCCCCTTGCCAGCTCGGGTCGAGCATGATCGACCGGCGCTGGATCTCGTTGAACGCGATTCCCTGTGCGTGGAATCTACCCGAGGCAGCGACGACGACCAGCCGCGCGATGCGCTCCGGCGCGGTTGTCGCGAGCTCGACGGCCTCCATCCCGCCCAGCGAACCGCCGATCGCGCAGGCCAACCGGCCAATGCCGAGAAGGTCCAGCAACCTCAGGTTCGCGTTGACTTGATCGCGGACGGTAACGGCCGGGAAACGAATACCCCAGCGAGCGCCGTCGGGCGCGAGCGTGCACGGCCCGGTTGACCCGTAGCACGACGCGAGCGTGTTGGCACAGATGACGAAGAAACGATCCGTGTCGATCGGCCGGCCGCTGCCGATCAACGGCTCCCACCAGCCGGGCCGGTCGCCGGGGATCTCCGGATGCGCCGCCGCGTGTGAGTCACCGGTGAGGGCGTGGAAGACGAGGATCGCGTTGTCACCCGCGTCCGAGAGCCGACCCCACGTCTCGTACGACAAGACGACATCGTCCAGCTCTGCGCCGGCTTCGGTGACAAACGGATCGGCCGGTGTCGCAATCCGGATCGTCTGTTGGGCGACGCTTGGCTCCCAGGCGATGCCCGGCGCGGCGATGATACTGGAGGCTCCATGCGTATGCGCGTCGATCGGTGTGACACTGGTCATTGGTCGCGGCTCCCTTCGTTCGTCGTTCGACTGGAACGGCGGGAGCGCGCAGGACATCGACACATCGCCCCCGCGCGGGGACGGGACGCGCCCGTGGTACCACCCCGCTTCACCACCGCCTCGCGGCGACGGACTCAGCTGGTGCATGTCATGCACACGTAGCCCTGTATCGGGGGCGATTCCGGCGACTCCTACTGTGCGTCCATGAGGTTCGCCAAACGGCTGCGCATCAAAGCGATGCGAGGCATGGCGTGGCACGGCGCTGTTCAGATCGCAGCTCGGAGGTCATATTCAACGGGCTGGTCGACGCCACCTCACACCATCTGTGGCTCGCTGTGCCGGCAGTGTGCCGTTTACTCGTCCTCGTCGTTGCCGTAGCTGCCCTGCGCCGGAGAGGAAGAACAAAATCACCATCTCAATCGAGATGGTGGTTGCTCGATTCGCTCATCTTCCGGAACCAGGTTCCGGCGGAATTGGCACCGCACGCACGAGACGCCGGTTGCCGGGTTTCTAAGGGCCGATTCCCTCCACCACTCTGGATGAGCGCAGGGTCTATTCAGTTGTGGAACAGACGATACCAGCGCCCTCGGACCGTGTCAACCCATTCTTCGTGGTTTGTCGTGGTCCAGTGAATCTGTCACTCCGAATGGGTCAGTGAAAATGTCACCCCATGAAGGAGACAGTGACGTTGATCACCCGCAACCAGACGCGCGCGCCGGCCTGTTCGAGTCAGTCAAACGCTCCTGGCCGTCGTAGAGGGGGTGATGTGTCTGGCATAGCCGACTCGGGAGTAGACTGGTGAGCCGAATTGGCCGACGGACCCCGTGTGTGGGTAGTTGAGAAAGGTGGCGGGCGTGGCAAACCGGCGCGGATACTCGTACCAGACTCCCGACGAGTTGAGTGAGATGGTCACGCGGGTGCATAAGGGCAGAGCCTACCTCGTGCATCCACAGGTCGTCCTCCACGAGCTTCGATCGCGGCGTTCCGCAATCGGGCAGTTCAATGGCTTGCTCGCCGACCATATCGTCGGGCTTGCCGGAACAATGGCCTTTTTCTACCTCCTGTGTGGTCTGATGATGGGCTGGGGACTCTGGCAAAGCATCCTTGACCACGATCATGGCTTTGACCCCTATCCATACTCGTTCCTGTTCTTCATCCTCGGGGGCGTGATGCAATCGCTCTTCGTCCCGACAATGCTCACGGCTTCAAACCGTTCAGCCGAGCGCGACCGCGTGAAGGATGAAGCCGATCATCTCGCCTGGAGCCATCTCTACGATGTGAACGACGAGCAGCTTCAGATTCTGCGCCAGGTAGCGGAGTGGCTGGCTCAGCAGCCCGAGGGGGCTGCCGGCCAGACGCCAGCTTCTGAATCCCGATCAATTCCGTGACCCGAGATATGCCAATGACCGCCCAGATCGCTTTCGGTGGTGTCATCATCACCGGGTTGTTCCGGTGGCGGACCCACAGGACCATGACAACGTTTCACGCTCCGCGATTTACGAGTCTCGGTCCCGATGAAGGGCAGGATTCATGGCGCCCGACGAGCCGACGCTAAGTGGACGTAATCCCGTCCGAACGCGGGCGGCAATTCTCGCGGCGGCTCGTGACCTGGTGCTCGACGCCGGGCAGCGGCTGTCCATCCGTCACGTTGCCGAGTTGGCTGGCGTCACTCACGGGACGATCTATCTGTACTTCCGTGACAAAGACGATCTGCTCTACCAGGTTGCCGAGTCTACGGCGCACGAGATCGTCGCGCGCCTCCGCCGGTTGCCACGCGGTATCGGCGCTGACGAGCAGCTGCGTCAGACATTTCTCGTTCTGTCCAACGCCGCGCTCGATGCGCCGGACGCCTTTCATTTCATCTTCACGCTTCGTCCGGCTCGCGCAACTGCGGCGCCGGCCATGTCCCCGCTCGCGGCCGTGCTCGAAGCGCCTCTGGTCGACGCGGTCGCTGCAGTACTGGCTGATGGCGATGACATCGCGCCGGCAATCGCCCGCGCGCTGCTGCTCAGTATCGTCGGATTCGTCGAGGCCGAGAGAGCCGGGATCACCACGCGCAGCGAGCTTCAGGCGATCGCCGATCAGACGATTGTGCTCATCATGGCCGGCCTTCGCGTCAGTTGACTGCACGTCGACTACGTAATTCTACGTATGCTCGATGCTCGGACGACCCACGGCAAATTGCGCATTCTTTCCGATGGGATTCGCGGGACAGTTCCGCACAATAGCGGCAGTCCACTGGAACGATCCGCATGGCGGCGGGAATCGGCACACGCGAGCCATTCGCGCAGGAAGGCCCTGGAATGGTCGACCACCTGGTCTGGCAGTCTCATATTGTCCCGAGCATGTTCAGCGAGGCGTCGGACACACAGCATCCTCGCCCGGCGCGTGATGCCGACCCCCAGCCAGACCCACCACCAGATGACAACAGCGACGAGACGGACAGATCGTGGATCGACGAGCTTGCAGCGGCGCTTCGCGACCTGGCTCGAAAAGGCACGAGGCGGGACGATGGCGATCCCGCGACGCGAAAGGCGAATGATGAACCCTGATCCTCAAGAGTTGGTGACCCAGCAACGGCACGGGTGACGGACTCCGGACCTCAGAAGTCCTTCCCTCCCTCCTTCCCATCTTGCTGAGGCGGCCGACCCCACATTTCGGCCGCCTCCTTGTGTCAGTCGTTCAGCAGATCGAGTGTGGAGATGAAACTTTTGACAATGTTGGCAGGTACTGTTATGTTCCAGACACGCGACCCGCCGTATTCATGCTTCCGCAACTCGTTCGCCTGCGTCCTGTGTTTCCGTCAGATTTCGGCGTCGAATCGTCGCGTTTCTCCCGTTCGACTAATGCAGAGAGGGCACACCCATGATTGACAATCTCGTCGGCGTAATCCTGCAGTCTGCCGAAAGACACGAGTACAGGAATGAGAACGGTGGACCAATCAAGCTCGTCATTGGCCTTGATAGCGGCGCCGTCCTCCGTGGCCACCTCGTCTCACGGGGTGACTGGTTTCGGATCAATTCAGTCAACGGCGAAGGCAACAAGATCGTCAACGGCGAAGTGCGAGCAGTGCCGGGCAGTTGGCCTGCCGACCTGGTCGTCGAACCCGATACGGACACACACGACGCAATCTACCTGACAATGGTCGAGTTCCTGTCTGGCGACACATGGGTCTCAGGTTGTAGCGTGGCGGTGGATCGAAGCACGGTCATAATCTGCGGCGACCAATATTTCTAGTCCGAACGTCGCGCAGTGGGGCCAGAGGCGGAGGGTGACGTGAGCGCATGGTATTCGTCGCTCGTGAGCAAGAAATTCTGACACTCCGTGGAACACTCGACCGGGCTTGCAACGGCGACGGTGGAGTCGTCATCATCGTGGGCGAACCAGGCAGTGGAAAGACAGTCCTGCTGCGCCGAGTTGTGGACTACGCCGAGGAACACGTCGATCGGCCGCGGATCATTCTGGCACGCTGCTATACCAGCGATGTTGCCGATCCCTATGCGCCCTGGCGTCAGCTGACTGCGACCTATCCGGCTCTCGAGCATCGACTGCCACAACCGATCGGTGGGGCCGAGCCGGCCGTTCAGGGCATTGCCGAGCTCGGTCGGCGCGTCACCGAGGCGCTCATCGACGCCGCTGCTGATTCGCCGATGGTCGTCGCCTTCGAGGATATCGACCTCGCCGATGACTCATCGCTCGTTCTCTTACGCGCGCTCGCGCAGCGCGCGGCATCGACGGCGCTGTTACTCGTGCTTACCGTCAACGCAGCACAGACAAATGCTTCACGACTCGCCGGCTGGCTGAATACTCTCGTCTCCGAGAGTCGGGTCACACTGCTTGAGATGACGCCGATCAGCCCGGAGGAAATCTCGCGCCATATCGACGAAATCGCCTCCGGTCGGTCGCCGGCCACCCGCCAGCGAATATCCGAGACGCTCGTCAGGCTCAGTGGCGGTAATCTGCTCGTGCTCAATAGCCTCCTTGATGTGTTCGAAACGGGCGTGATCGATCTCGTCTCCGACGACGACATCGCCGAGCGATTGCCAACCTCGTTCGGCGGCGTCATCGCGGCGCTTGTTGGCCGGCTGCCCTCTTCAACAACCGACATACTGGGGCTGGCTGCTATCGCTGGCGAAACAATCGACCTCGACATGCTCGCCGAGCTCAGGTCAATCGCGCCGGTCGATCTGGCTGGGCGTCTCGATGCCGCGCTAGCAGTGGGGTTACTTGTCGAGGATATCGATGGCACGGTTCGGTTCCGGCATGGCGTGCTCCAGCAGATGCTGGCAAGACATCAACCGGCATTACAGCGACGACTCGCGCACGCCAACATTCTGGACTGGCTGCGCCACCAGCCCGACAGCCGTGCCGGCGAAATTGCTCGACATGCGGAACGATCCGGCGACCTGACGACTGCCTATCATGCGCTTCTCGATGCTGCTCATCAGGCGCGTGACGAATTCGGCTTTCCGGAGGCAGCGAAGCTGTATATGAAGGCACTCTCCATTGCTGAGCGCCTCCATATCCCGGACGCCGAGCAGGATAGCGTTCGCCTCGCTATGGCCGACGTCCTGGTCTGGAATGACCGAGTGCGAGGCACGCGAGAGATCGATCGCGTTACGACCCGCGCCGGGCTGCGTGGTGACGCGCTGATGCTCGCTCGATCCGCGCAGCGACGCGCAACGATGCTCTATGAAGATGGCGATGTCAGCGGCTGTCTGACTATTCTGACGGAGGCCATCCCGATCCTCCGTGCCGAAGGAGACACCGAGTCGCTCGCCACAGCGCTCACGTACACCGGCTACTGCCACGGATCAGGGGGCCGCTATGACGACCTCGAAGACATCGCGGAAGAGCTGCTGGAGTTGGCGCGGCAAACTGGCACGCCGATGTATCAGGCGGTCGCGCTCCAGTTTCTGGCCAGCCTGCGCGTTGGCCGTGGTGAGGGAGGGGATGCGCTTGGGCTCGTCCTCCAGTGCGTCGACATCGCGGAGGAGCTCGGCCATGTGGACCACGCGACCGACTACGCTGCGGTAGGAATCGTCACCGGGGTTGTTGCTCATCTCCACGAGCCCGCCCGCATGCGGGCGCTCCTCCAGCGCGGGGAGGAACTCGCGCGTCTCCGCAGCCTGCGGCTGGTGGTCTCCGACACCCCCGAGCCAGCGTTCGTTTCCGTCCGCTTCCTCTACGGAGACTGGGATGTTGTTCGTTCGGCAGTCCCGATCCTTGAGACCCTGGTTGATTCTTCACCGAAGGTTGTCCGCGACATGACCGCCCTCCTTGTCGCGGAGCTGGCGCTCGCCGAGGGACGCCGTGCCGCGTGCGAGCTCGCGCTCGATCGGGTGGCCCGCACTGCGTCGGATGGCATCGGCGACCACGCCTCTCGCACGTGGATGGCGGCCGCGTCTCGGCGAGTGCAACTATGTCTGGCGACGCGTGACATTGCCGGCGCAGCCGAGTGGGTCAACGCAATGAATCGTGTTCTGGCCGAGCGCGAATTTGCGCCGGGACGACTCGCGCTGGACATCGCCAGAGGCCGGCTGGCGCTCGCTCGCGGCGACACGACCACGGCGCGAACGATTGCAGTCGACGCGCGGGACAAGGCGCACGCGACACATCATCAACTGGCGTTCATCCAGTCCTGTTTGCTCGAAGCAGAAGCACTCCACATAGCAAACTACCACGACGAAGCTGCGCGATTGGCCACGATGGCGATTGAGCGTGCCTGCGACTGTCAATTGCCCTACGAAGGCGCCGAGGCGCGAATCGAGCGGGCGAGGGCTTTATTGGCGTCAGGCGATGCAGTCGCCGCACATGAGGATCTTGCTCGAGCCGGCGCGATATTCGCCCGACTGGGCGCGACGGCGGGCATTCGGGAGATTGAGTCTCTGACGCCGAGAATCCGCGCTACCCGGCCGGCCGGCGTTACCGCGCGCGAGATCGAAGTCCTGCGTCTTGTTGCGCAAGGGTTGTCGGACCGCCAGATCGCGGATCAACTCTTCATCAGCCATCGCACGGTGACGACGCATGTCGGGAACCTCCTGGGAAAGACGCAGAGCGCCAATCGCACCGAGCTCGCAATCTGGGCGCTCCGGCACGATATCGTCGGCTCAACTGACGAGGGGGTCATGGTATGACGGCCGGGGTTGCCGTTACAGTATTCGGCGCGTACCCGGTCAACTCGACATAACCGAGACCGAGAGCGGGCTTACCGGCAACAACGCCCTTCACGACAACCTCGCCCTCCCAGTAGGTCACCCCCGTCGTCGCCTGCGTCTGTAGCTCCTGATCGGCCAGTGAGGGTGTCAGCAGAATCGACCAATCGTGAGTTGGCAGGTCGATTTGCCAGCCGGCCGGGTAGACCGCGCCCGAACGCGGGCTCGTCCATGTTTCGACTACACGGACGTCGATATCCTCGGCGGCGAGGTGGTGGGCGACGCCAGCCGGATCGACAATCGTCCCGTACTCCGCCGAGAGCGATCCGTCGAGGCCTCTCACGAGCGAGATTGTCATGTCCCAACCGGTATCAAGCTGAACCGAGAACCAGTCCCACCCGCCACCGCCAACCTGGATGAAGTTGCCCCACTGATGATCCATCCATGCCTCACCGGTCACCGAGCGCGGGTCTCCATCGACGACGAGCGTTCCGCTGACATCGACCCGTGTGCGTGAGTAGTAATACGAGCCGCCGGCCGGGCCGAACGACACATAACCATCGCCATCGTGCAACGCCGGGGGCTTCGCGGCTGTGAGATCGAGATCGATTGCGAATCCGGCCATGTCGGCCACCAGTCGATCGTGACCGAGCGCGCCGGCCATCGTCCAGCCATCGAGGTCGAGGCTGAACCCAGCCTCGGTGTCGCGTCGCGCATCCGGCCCCGCTCGCTGATCGTAGACGAAGCGCTGGCCGGCGTTGTCAGTAACCGCGAAGTGCGCGGCGTAGTAGGGTGGGAACGCGCCACGCTCTGCCTGGAAGATGACATATTCGAACCCGTAGCGAGCGCCATCGGCAGTGAAGAGGTGGCCGGTGTAATACCACCACTCGGTCAGCATATCGTGAGGCGCTTCATCTCCCGGAAAGCGAATTGGCTCGATGGCTGGGGATGGCGCGACGAATGCCGCTGCGGCGCGAGTGGCGGTAGGCTCACCGGTTGACGCGCCGCCGGTCTGGGAAGATGCACCTGCGCCGCAACCCGCGATGAGGGGCGCCAGCAGCGCGAAGACGACGACAAACCGGCGTCTCAATGATCGAACTCCTTTTTCGGCAGCAGCCGTGCTATCCAGCTCGGCAACCACCAGTTGGCGTCACCGAGCAAGCGCATCGTCGCCGGCACGAGCAGCGCGCGGACGATGGTCGCGTCGAGCAGGACGGCGAGCGCGATGCCGAGTCCGAGCGCCTTGACCAGCACGATCTCCGCTGACACGAACGAAAGCGTGACAACAACCACGATCAGTGCCGCGCCAGTGATGATCCGGCCGCTGCGCTGGAGCCCGATTGCGACACTGCCGGTGTTATCGTGCGTCTCCAGATACGCCTCGCGAACGCGAGACAGCAGGAAGACCTCATAGTCCATCGACAACCCGAAGAGCAGGCAGAACATCAGAATCGGCAGCGATGCCTCGACGAAACCGAGTGGCTCGAAGTCGAGAACGTTCGAGAAATGCCCTTCCTGAAAGATGAAGACGAGCGCGCCGTACGACGCGATGATCGACAGTGCGTTCATCAGGATCGCCTTGAGCGGCAGGACGACCGAGCGGAACAGGAACAGCAGCACGAGGTACGTCGATAGCACAACCACCGCCGCAACCCGCGGGAACTCGGAATACATCTCATGCACGACATCGACCACTTCGGCAGTGCCGCCATCGACCAGCATCTGCGTGTCTCCGCCGATCGGCCACGCGCGGATATCTCGGAGCAACGCCTTGTTCGCGGTGTCAGTCGGCAGACCGCGAGTGTAGAGAAGGACGACCGTGGCATCTGGACCGGCCAGCTTGGCTCGCGCGGCGGAGATGAACGGGTCGCTCGTCTGCCCTGTGTTGTAGAGAAGATCGTACTGCGCCAGGCTGAGACGGGGATCGAGAGTGACCAGGCTATCGATTCGCGTCACCCGGTCGTCCCCGGCAAAGTGGCGGGTGAAGTCCCAGAGCGCCGCCAGATTCTCCGGCGTGGTGGGCTCTCCGCGTGTGCGGAGAGCGACGACGATCGGCGAAATCTCGCCATCCCCGAACTCGCGTCGTAACACCTCGAACCCCTGTCGCGACTCGACCCGTAGCGGCAGAATCGTGGCGTCCGGCGAGGACAGCTCGACGTTGGCGAACGGCAACCCGAGTGTCACCAGAAAGATTATGACCGGGACGAATACGCTCCATGGATGGCGCATCACCCAGCCGGCGAGGATGGCCCAGAACGAGCCGCCGCGATGATCGCCCCGGTGGAACAGGCGCAGCCGATCGATATGGGGGCCGACAAATCCGAGGACGGCCGGCAAGAGCGTCAGCGCTCCCAGGACGGCGACAGCGACGACAAGCGCTCCCGCCACGCCAACCGAGCGCAGGAACATGAAATCGAACAGCGCCAGCCCGGCCAGCCCGATCAGTACCGTCAGCCCCGAGAAGAACACCGCCCGGCCGGCAGTGCCGACCGTTACCGCAATTGCCTCGACCAACGGTCGGTGAGGCGCCTCCTCACGGAACCGGCTCGTCATAAAGAGCGAGTAGTCGATTGCCAGGCCGAGGCCAAGCATCGTCGTCAGATTCAGGACAAAGATCGACATATCGACTGCGTGAGCGATCAGCCAGAGCAGCCCGATGACGGCGGCGACACTGAGCGCGCCAACGGCGAGCGGCACCGCCGCGCCAACGACCGAGCCGAAGACGATGACGAGAGCGATGAGCGCGAACGGAATCGCGATTACTTCGGCCCGCCGCAGATCCTGCTCGGAGATTCGCTCAACGTCCTCGTAGAAAGCCGGAGCGCCGGCCAGTGTCACGGTGACTTCCGGAGACTCCACGATCGCTTCCCGAATCGCCGGCATCAGCCGCTGCGACTGCTCGGGCGATAACGAGAGCTGCACCAGTGAATAAGCCGTGTGCCCGCCTCGCGAGATCTGCGCCGGATTCTGCTGGAATGCCGTTACACCAGTCACCTCGGGCAGCCGCATCACGCCAGCCAGTGCCCGATTCGCGGCCTCGGAATATTGCGGCTCGAACGCAGTCAGTGTGTCGGATTGAAAGATCACCACGAGCGTGGAAGGGGAGAAGCTCGGAATCTCATCTTCGAGAAGTTGCCGGGCACGAGCGGCTTCGATCGTCGGGTTCGAGAATCCGCCGACCTTGAGAACGTCCGTCATCCGGGGCAGGATCGGAATCGCAAGGATGAATGCTACGGACCAGACCAGAACAACCAGTCGTCGATGCCGGTAGGACCATCGGCCGATTCTATAGAACATCTTCCTCGCTCACGCCGCGATCCTCTCGCGCTTCCCCGTCCGGCCTGATTGTGACGGGTCACGGCTCCGACCGCCAGTGGCTATAGTCGCCGCCTGGCCCATTGACACGGGATCGTCACATTTCATTCCACTTTCGCGCGCCCCCGCGGCAGGCGCTCTGGTATCTTCAATCCTGATGACTGGTAGAGGTGACGCTTGGAGGAGATAGCCGATGGATCATCAGATCGCGCTTGGGAGCCTGGTCGTCGGAGCTGATGACAGACCGGTCGGCAAGGTGACCCGCCTCGTCGTATCGCCAGATAATCGAGAGGTTCTTGAGATCATCGTCCGCGCCGGCCATCTTCTACATACTGACCGCATCGTTGAGGTATTCAACATCGCGCGCATCGAAGCTGGCGTCGTTCAGTTGGCGATTCCCGCCGACGAGGTATCACGGTTGCCTCGGTTGATCTACCACCAGTATGTCACTCCCGCGTCGAATGAGACGGCCGACAATGCGTACCCTATCGCTGGCAGCATCGCGGGTGGGCTAACGGCGCCCGGAGTCTGGGGATCGGGTTACTCTGGTAAGGGATTCCACGGCGTCGACCGCCCGTTCTTCGAATCGGCGACAATCGATGGCGGAGCGGTCGAACGCCGGTCGAATCTTCCGGACGACAGCGTCGCGCTCGGCCGCGGTGTCGAGGTTGTCGATCGGGACGGCCGGGCAGTTGGGGCACTGAGCGAGATCATCTACGGTGACCGCGATGAAATCACCGCCATCGTCGCCGCCTCCGGCATCTTCCATCGCGACCGGGTCCAGATCCCGGCGGCGGCAATCGCGTCGATAATCGACGACAGGATCACGCTCACGACTACCGCGGGAGACTTCGACCTCCCGCCGGCCTGACACACAGATTCCTTCATTGTGGGGATGGGGGAAGCGCGGCGGGTGATGAACCCGCCGCGTTTTATTTGCCGCTCATCCACCGCAATCGGTTACGCTACGCATTGCTACCGGTGATTGTCGGGATGAAACGAGGGCGAGACAACTATGGCTGATGACAACGAACAGTCAATCGACCACAAAGACCGTGTCCGGCATCAATTCGGGAGAACCGCCCAGGACTACGTCACCTCCGAACGGCACCGCTCCGGCCGCGATCTCGATCGGCTGGTCGAGCTCGCCGACCCGACACCGGGTGACGACGCCCTCGATATCGCCACCGGCGGCGGGCACACTGCGCTGGCGCTTGCGCCACACGTCCATCACGTCGTCGCGAGCGACTTGACGCCGGAGATGCTCCGTGCCGCCGAGGGATTCATCCACGGAGAGAAGGGGATCGAGAACGTCTCGTTCGAGATCGCGGAGGCCGAGCACTTGCCGTTCGACGACGCCAGCTTCGATATCGTCAGCTGCCGGATTGCCCCACACCACTTCGATGACGTCCGCGCTTTTTGCCGTGAAGTCGCCCGGGTGTTACGGCCAGGCGGGCGTTTTGTGTTGATCGACTCGCTCGCGCCAGAGGATGACGAGCTTGATGCGTTCATCAACGAGGTCGAGTGGCGACGTGACACGACGCATGTCCGCGCCTACAAGCTCTCGGAGTGGAGGTCGTTCATCGAGGAGGCCGGCCTCGTCATCGACGCGATCGAGCCGTTCCAGCGTCGCTACGAGTACGAATCGTGGACAGGAAGATCGAGGATGACCGAAGCCGCAAAGGATGAGCTCGAGCAGCTCATTCTAACCGCGCCGGACCGGATCCTCGAAGCATTCGCCATAGACATCGACGAGGGCGCGATCCAGTCGCTGGACGACAACAAGCTGCTGCTCCGCGCTCGCAAGTCCGCAAGCTAGCGCATCAACCTGCTTCGATTCCCTCGACGAAGTTGAACTCGGCAGCCTGGGCAGCCGCAATGCGTTCGGCCAGCGGTGGATGTGAGTGCAGCAGGATCACCACGGCGCGCGGGGGATTGGGATCGGCCAGATTCTGCGACGCGAGCTTACGCATCGCGTCCGCATAGGCGCGCGGGTTGCCGGTCAGACGAATGGCGTAGGCGTCCGCGCGCCGCTCGATCCTCCGGCTGTAGCCAAGCTGGACCGGCGAAAGCAGGACGCCGGCCAGCGACATCGCAATCCCGAGGATCGGCAGCGAACGTGGGTCGGACAGACTGCTGGTTCCGACAAGGCCGGGCCGGCGCCGCAGCGCCTCGCTGGCAAGACGACTCACCGTCGCGGTTGTCACCACCGTGGTCAGCCCGGCCAGCCCGATGAAGCGCCAGATGTCCCTGTGCACCTGATGAGCCGCTTCGTGGGCGACGACCCCTTCGATCTCTTCGGGGTTGAACGTCGCCAGCATCGTATCGGCCAGCACGATCCGCCGGGTCCGGCCGATGCCGGCGAAGAAAGCGTTGGCCTTCGCCGTCCGACGACTCATGTCCATCTGCATCACGTCCGCAACCGGGACACCGGCTCGCGCCGTCAGATCGCGCAGACGCGCCGCAAGCGCCTCATCACGCAGCGGTTCGTACCGATTGAAACGCGGCGCGATCAGAATCGGGAACAGAAGCGACATCGCGGCTGACAGCGGGACCACCGCCGCCGATACGACGAGCCACCAGCGGCGTGGCCAGCGACGCAGCACAGCGTAGAGTCCCTCGACCAGCCCGAGCTCCAACGGCAGACTCATCGCCGAACCCTTGATCATGTCAGAGATCCACGATCGCCGATCCTGCGTGCTCAGCCCATAGCGATGCTCGACGGTGTAGCTGCTGTAGTAGCGCAGCGGCAACCCGGCAAGGGTCGTCATACCCGACAGGATGGTCGCAAAGCGCAATCGCTGAACGAGTGATTCGCCACCCGCCGGGAGAAGCCGATCGGCCAGTCTCCGTGATAGCCCACTGAACACGAACGCCAGGCCGAACAGCAGCGACAGAAAAGCGCCGAGCAGACTGAGGCGATCCTTCGTTCTGCTGTAATCACGCGCGCGCTGCGCCTCGCTCATGCTACCCCTCGATCCGCCACCGCAATCCGGGTTGCCAATCGCCGCACCGATCCGTAGCATCCCCTCCAACGCCGAAGGAGAGGATGTCGGATGCAGTCAGAGGATACACGCCCTCGCTCGCGGGACATCGGGTTACGGATTGGCACGCTGCCGACCGGGAAGCAGAACGCGATCACCGACGTCGCAGGTGTCATGGTCGGACAGACGACGCTGATTGCTGGCGACGGCCCGCTGATCCCTGGCCACGGACCGGTTCGCACTGGCGTCACCGTCATCCTGCCGCATGCCGGCAACCTGTATCGCGACAAAGTTCCAGCGGCCATTCACATCATCAACGGCTTCGGCAAGTGCATGGGCCAGGAGCAGGTCGACGAGCTGGGAACGCTGGAAAGTCCGATCGCGCTGACTGGCACGATGAATGTCGGCCTCGTCACCGATGCAATCGTCGCCTGGAGCATCCGAGAGAATCCCGACGTCGGGATCGACGCCTCGACGGTCAATCCGGTCGTCGGCGAATGCTCGGATGCATGGCTCAACGACATGCAGGGCCGGCATGTCCGGGAAGAGCACGTGCTGGCGGCGATCGCATCGGCAAGCGCCGGCCCGGTCGCTGAGGGCACAATCGGGGCAGGCGTCGGAATGACGGCGTTTGGCTACAAGGGCGGCATCGGCACGTCCTCACGGGTCATGCCAGCTCACCTCGGCGGATGGACAGTCGGGGTGCTTGTGCTGGCCAACTTCGGCCGGCGTGATCAGCTAGTTATCGACGGTGTCCCGATTGGACGAATACTCGCCGCCGAAGACGACGTGCCGGAGCGTGGCTCGATCATGATGATCGTCGCAACCGACGCACCCTTGCTGGATCGCGGGCTGCGACGACTGGCCCGCCGGGCAGGCATCGGGCTGGCGCGCACTGGCTCGATCGCGGGCAACGGGAGCGGCGACTACGTCATCGCCTTTTCGGCTTCGCCATCCGTGCGAATACCGTACGAGCCTCTGACGCCGACCATCCAGGTCGAGCTGATGATTGACACCGACAAGCCGATCGACGCGTTGTTTCAGGCGACGGTCGAGGCAACAGAGGAAGCGATCGTCAACGCGCTCTTCCGCGCAACGACAGTTGTCGGTCGCGATGGCAACACTCGCGAGGCGCTTCCAATCGAGCGTGTCACCGAGCTGCTCCGCGCGGCCGGCCGGCTCGACAATGCCGTTGAGCCGTCTCAGTGAGCGCGATGTCCGCTACGTCTGTTGGTGTTTGGGCAGTGACATCGACTGTTGAACGCGAACGGAAATCCGCATCCGCCGGCTGAATCCAGCCGGCGGATGCGGATCGATGCCTGGACGGTACGGGTGGGCGTCACTGAGGCGCCCCTCCAGGCAGCCTGTCCGCGGCTACTCGCCCTCGACCAGCACGTCGCTGATCTCATCACCGGCGCGGAACGGCAACTTCTGAATCGGGGTCAAGTCGCGGACCATGGATGAGGTATTGACGACATTCAGGCTGTTGAAGATGAGCTCAAACCGCTCCTGCAGCTCTCCGCAGATCTCGCCCTTTGTCGCGTCGTCAAGGTCCCAGAGCTGCTTCTTGAACGGACCGATGGCCCGCTTGCGCGCCGTGTAATAGAACTGGGCGTCGGTCATGTCCGGCTTGCGATCGCCCGGATGATTCTCGTCGAGGTAGGCATACATCTCTGCGAGCAGATCGGACGGGAACGCACTGCTGTCATACATGATGTTCTGGAAGCCGGTCGCCAGGTGGACTTCGCAGGCGTTGGCGTGAGCAAAGTGACCGAACGCGGTCTCCGGGAGCGTCGAAGCGCCATGCTGGACCGCGCCAGCGATCCCGTATTTCTCGCGAGATAGCGTCGAGAGCTGGCCGAGGGTCTCGAAGTCGACCTTTACCTTGGCGATCGTGCCATCCGGCAACACAATGCCGCCGTGGCTGGTGCCAGTCTGGACGCTGATCTTCGAGATGCCGGTCAGCTTGCCGCCATCCATCGCGGCCAACTCGCGCTGGAACTGGCGCATGAACGCCTCCAGCTCAGCGGGGGTCGAGTTCTCGGTCCCCACCTCGCCGATCTCACCGCCGACCGAAACGGTGACATTCTCCGGCTCGTGCTGGCGGATATAGGCGGTCAGCTCGGCGGTGCGGCGGGCGTTCTCAGCCTGCTGCTCATCTTCGGTCGGAAAGGAGAGGTCGACGATGGTCGATGTGTCGACGTCGATGTTCAGGAATCCGGCCGCGAGCGCCTCGTCGATCAGATCGCGAACCCCCTGAACCTCCTTTTCAGCGTCTGCCTTGTACCCCTTGGCATTGATCTGGAAGTGGTCGCCCTGGATGAAGACTGGCCCCTGGAAGCCCTCGCGAATGGCGGCCGCAAGGATCGACGCGGTGTACTCGGCCGGCCGCTGCTCGGTGTAGCCCATCTCGGAGCGTGCGATTTCGAAAATTACCTGCCCCACATCGAGCTTGTTTGCCGCGCGAGCGATCGAGCGCGCAGTGTCGTAGGCCATGGCGCGGACATTGATCGCGGGGGTCGTCTGGTTGTGCCAGACGTTGCGGCCGCCGGCGATGTAGTAGTCGTGAATCGAGGCCGGAGGGCAGCCAAGGATCTGGGCAAGCTCCCAGATGAGGTGCCGGGCTGCCAGCTTCATTACATCGGCGCCCAGCGCCGATGTATAGGCCAGATTATCGACAAACTCACCACGCAGACCATGGGCATCAGAGACGTGGACGCCGTCCTTGTGCACTTCGCCGTATGGGCGAAAGGCATCCAGCAAATCGCTTCTGGATTCGTATGCGCGCATTGCCATCCCTCCCTGACCGTACCTTCAGCTGTCTCGTGCCAGACTCGCTGAATCACCACATGTCGCGCAACAATCATACCCCTGGTCGTGAAAGCGGGGACGCCGGCTCGAAGTCTGACAAATTACCGAGAGCGCCCCGCCATTACAGGTACCGGTCGAACCAGCCGCAGATACGCTCCAGTCGTTCCACGCGATGCGCAGGCTTGCCTGCGCGGGACAGCCCGTGGCTCTCGTTCGGAAAACGGACGAATTCAGTTGTCTTACCCAGTTTCCGCAACGCGGTGAACAGCTCTTCGGCCTGG